>Ga0194062_1000245_pt1 | contig 22849 bp, 24 predicted proteins | sample SepL2225m_MetaG_FD_155481 | JGI IMG/M metagenome (GOLD analysis project Ga0194062, IMG submission 155481) | Anoxic zone freshwater microbial communities from boreal shield lake in IISD Experimental Lakes Area, Ontario, Canada - Sep2016-L224-25m | ecosystem: Environmental > Aquatic > Freshwater >... | reverse complement strand
GCTAAGCCGTTTGACCTCATCTTAATGGACGTGGACATGCCGCAATTAAATGGCTATGGGGCAACCGCCAAAATTCGTGAGCAAGAACAGCTTCGGGGCGACCATATTCCAATCATCGGATTGACCGCCAATATCATGCAGGGAAGTCGGGAGGAATGTTTGGCAGCGGGCATGGATGGCTATCTGTCGAAGCCGATTGATACTCAGGCGCTCTGGACAGAGCTAGAGGCACTCAGCGGAGGCGCAGCAACAAATGCATCAACATTTGAAACAGAGGCTTCAGGTCCGGCGGTCTACGAATTCGATCTCAGCAAAGCTTTGGCACTCATGGCCGATGACATGGGTTTGTATCAAGAAATGTCGCAGATATATCTAGTAGACTATCCAAAGTATCTTACTGAATTGCAGCAGGCGATCGAGCAAAATGACGAGGAGTTAATTCGCCGCAACGCGCACACTATCAAGGGGATGTTGTCGGTATTTTGTGTCCCCGCAATTGCCGAAATTGCCAAAGGTCTTGAAATGGCAGAGGTGGCTGACCCTCAACGGGCATTCAGCGAATTGCAGCAAGCAATGGATTGGTTGGGCACGGAGATTCAAAAGCACTTCTAGTTCGTTTCTTATTCGCAATTCACTTGGCGCGCCATTTAAGCAATTCTTAAGATAAGCCACTTATCCTGTAAGCATCGCAACTAAAATCTTGGAGAAGAAGATGGTAAATAAATTAGGAAGTTTCGCGCTCGCACTATTGATTTCCTCTGGCTTTATGGCGCAGGTTGCATTCGCACAAACGCCGGAGGAAATATTGGCCACTTTGAAAACTGAGGCGAAAGCCACTGCCGGATTTCAAAATTTTTCTGCCGCACGCGGTGAAACTTTTTTCAAAGAAAAGCATGGCGGTGAGTGGAGCTGTACCTCATGTCACACTGACAACACGACAGCTTCAGGCAAACATGCAAAAACTGGCAAAGTGATTCAGCCACTTGCTCCCTCAGCCAATGCAGAGCGTTTTACCGATCCGGCGAAAGTTGAAAAGTGGTTCAAACGTAATTGCAACGACGTGTTAAGCCGCGTCTGCACCCCGCAAGAAAAAGGTGACGTGTTGGCACACTTGCTCACCGTTAAAAAATAGAGATTAACATGAAAAAAATATATTTCAAACTGTTATATCCGTTCGCCGCGATTGCCATGCTGAGTGGTGGAATGACTTCTCTAGCACACGCTGAGGATGACGAAAGATCTGCGGCCACCGCTGATAATGCCAAATGGAAAGCAGAATGTGGATCTTGCCATATTGCGTTTCCTGCGCGCCTTTTACCCGCCGATTCTTGGCGCGCAGTGATGTCTGGCTTAGATAAGCACTTTGGCAGTGACGCTACTTTAGATGTGGCTTCTGCTCGTGAAATTAGTGATTTCCTTGAAAAAAATGCGGGGCGTAAGCGTCAATCGACGGCTAAACCTTTATTGCGCATCACCGAAACTGGCTGGTTCACCCATGAGCATCGTGAAGTGTCTGCCCGTGATTGGAAGAGTCCAAAGATCAAAGGCCCTGCAAATTGTGCTGCCTGCCATACGCAAGCAGAGAGCGGTAGTTACCGAGAGCGCGATATTCACATTCCAAAATAATCAGGCTGTGAGGGATGTACCAAAGCTCCTGTTTAAGCAGATAATCAAAACATCGAAACTCTGTTAAACCGAACATGCGCGTACTGGTGATAGAAGACGATGCCTTATTGGGCGATGCCATTCAGGCTGGCTTGAAGCAAGCCGGTTATGCGGTGGATTGGATGAAAGATGGCGTCAGTGCTGACCAGGCCCTCAGCACAGAAGCTTACGTTGCTGCGGTGCTCGATTTAGGGTTGCCTCGGATGTCAGGTTTAGAAGTATTGAAGCGTTTGCGCAGTCGAAACACGCCGATTCCTGTGATCATCTTAACGGCGATGGATACGGTCGAAGATCGCATCAAAGGCTTGGATGCGGGTGCCGACGACTATCTAGTAAAACCTTTCGACATGGGTGAATTGGCGGCGCGCTTACGAGCACTCGTTCGTCGCGCGAGTGGCAAACCCGCCTCTGCCCTACTAGTTGCTGGCGTGGAGCTTGAGCCTGCCGCACACAGAGTTACATATCTCAATAAAATCATAGAGTTGCCAGCAAAGGAGTTCGCCGTCTTACACGCCTTGATGTTGAATGCAGGCAAGGTGTTATCGCGCGCTGCGTTAGAAGAGCAGCTTTATGCTTGGGGCGAAGAAGTGGAGAGCAACGCGGTTGAAGTTTATGTGCATCACCTGCGCAAAAAATTTTCCCCTGAGCTCATTGAAACTATTCGTGGTGTGGGCTATTTAATTCCTGCGGATAAACATAGCTGAGATGAAAAATCACCGCTCGCTAAAACAACGACTACTAGCACTTGTGTTGAGCATCGTGGTGGTGGTGTGGATTGTTACAGCGGCACTGACTTACTTTGATGCGCGTGAAGAACTCGATGAAACGCTGGACGCACATCTCGCACAATCAGCCTCACTACTTTCTATTCAAGCAACACATGAACTTGAAGAAATAGAAGTGGACCACGCGCCGCTACTGCACAAATACTCCCGCCGCGTTGCATTTCAGGTGTGGGAAGATGGCACCACCTTGCGCATGCATTCTTTTAACGCACCCACACAAGCGCTCGCCTCGAATGTTGAGGGATTTAGCGATGCCGTCATCAACGGCATCGGCTGGCGTGTTTTTAGCACCTGGGATGAAAATCATAAAAACTTAATTCAGGTGGCCGAGCTTTCTGAAATGCGCGAAAAACTTGCGCGTAGTGCAGTAGGAAATTTGCTCGAACCATTATTGATTTCTTTACCACTGCTCGCTTTGTTGTTGTGGTTTGGTGTTGCGCGAGGCCTAAAACCACTGGCAACATTGACCGACGAATTAGCCATGCGAGCGCCGGACAATCTGGCACCGCTACAGGGAAGCACTGCGCCACTTGAGGTTGTGCCGCTCATCGAGCGTCTTAATAAATTATTTGTTCGGATCAATGCTTCAATGCAAAAAGAGCGTCGCTTTACTGCAGATGCCGCGCACGAGTTGCGCACGCCGGTGGCGGGGATCAAAGCCCAGGTGCAAGTGGCAAACGCAGCCACCACCAACGCCGAGCGAGTGCATGCACTTAATAACGCCATCCTCGGCTGTGATCGCGCTACTCACTTAATTGAACAGCTACTCACCCTTGCGCGTATAGATAATTTGAGCGAAGCGATCACCGAATCGTGCCTACTCAGAGCGCTTTCGGTTGAAGTGATTGCTGCCCTTGCGCCTACCGCCTTGAACAAGGGTGTGCGGATTGAATTGATGGAGGGTGATGATGCAGCTGTGCTGGGCAACCCTGTGTTGCTACGAATTTTATTGCGCAACCTAATCGACAATGCAGTGAGCCACACCCCTGCCGGTACGACTGTGCGCGTGTGCATCGCTGCGAAGCGAGAAGATATTCAACTAACAGTTTGTGATAACGGGCCTGGCATACCCGCAGAAGATATGAATCGTGTGGCTGAGCGGTTTTATCGCCCTGTGGGAACGGAAGCCAGTGGCAGTGGCTTAGGTCTGTCAATTGTTAAGCAGATCGCGGAAATTCATGCGGCCACGTTAGCGCTTCAAGAAAACGCCGAGGGGTCGGGATTGATGGTAAGCGTCACCTTTAAAAAATAAATTGGGACTAAGTTAAATGAATGTTGCAAGTAAATTACCACCGTCGTTGAAACGTTACGCATGGCTCTCTATCGCTGCGGCGATTGCCACCATCCTCCTGAAGGGCGTGGCATGGAAACTGACCGGCTCGGTCGGCCTTTTGTCCGATGCCATCGAGTCGTTTGTAAATCTTGCGGGGGCGTTGATGGCGCTCTGGATGCTGACGCTGGCCGAGACTCCCGCCGATGAAGATCACGCTTATGGTCACGGCAAGGCGGAATACTTTTCGAGTGCTTTCGAGGGTTTTCTGATTCTCTTGGCGGCTATCGCCATTGCTTATACCGCTGTTGACCGCTTGATAAACCCCGCGCCACTCGAAGCGGTAGGAATTGGCCTGTTGGTGTCCGTGCTGGCTTCAATCATCAATTTTGCAACTGCCCGCATCTTGTTGGAGGTTGGCAAGAGTCGGAATTCGATCACTCTGGAAGCTGATGCACATCACTTGATGACGGATGTATGGACCTCCGTGGGAGTGATTATGGGTGTCGGGCTTGTCTGGCTTACGGGTTGGCTTTGGCTCGATCCAATCATCGCACTTGTCGTTGCTGTAAACATTATTTGGACGGGTTGGCAGATCATGCGGCGTTCAGCTTCTGGCCTGATGGATGCGTCGTTGCCTGTTGAAAGTCGCAAGCAAATTGAAGCGTTGTTAGCGCAGTATCGCGAGCAAGGACTCGATTTCCATGCCCTGCGTACTCGTCAGGCGGGTAGCCGAACCTTTGTTACATTGCACGTTTTGGTGCCAGGACATTGGTCGGTGCAACAGGGTCATGATTGGGCAGAGCGTATAGAGGTGGATATTCATAATGCGATCCCTCACGCACATATCACCACTCACTTGGAGCCAATAGAAGACCCCGTATCAATGAATGACCAGGGACTCGATCGGTCGTAGTGATGAAAGTGAATGAGTACCGCCACATTCCGATGCTAGGCAAGCTCTTTTCTTCTAAATAAATAGACAACCGATTCTAATTCGGGCGGCAACACTAGATCACTTAGCTCCAAATCTTCCTCCAGTTCAAAAACAGATTGTTGCTGGTAGGCGGCCCAGTTTCCGAAAGCAAATTTGTGCCGACTTCCAATCACAATATAAAGCTGCACAGTGGGTGTTTCAAAAACGAAACGTTCAAAATTGTTTTGTGCGGGAGGCCAAGAGCAAATTACAACCTCGGGTGAAAAAGTGGTGAGTGATTCACGAGCATCCATCTTGAGTATCCAGTCTGGATACTGCATGGACTTATTCCAACTATGATTATCGGTTGCGGTCAGTTCCACACCTTGCTTTTTCAGGAAGCGGGATAAGGTACCGTCACCCGCGCCGATTTCTAAACACTTTCTGCCGTTGATCATTCCTAGCAGCGCCTCAATTAAGGGCTGCGAGTAAAAGCAATAGATTCCCTTAGGCTGCACCAGTGGCATGAGTCTTTTTCTTTGCCACAGCAAGGGCCAAAGTAATCGAAACCAGAACAGGGAAACGGGCTTTCGTATTAAGTCGTTAGAGAACAACAAGCGTTGTGCAATAAAACCATTGATAAAATTAAAGCGAAGTTTGCCTTTGGGGACGGCTAAATCAGCATGAAGAGTTGAGAGGCAGAGTTTTTTGACTGCCTCATGCGCCATGTGGCTACGAACATATTGGGACAATAGTTCCTTAGGTTTTGTGTGTGATTTTCCTACAGAAGAGGCGCTCGTAAGTGAGGAGAGTTTTTCTAGATAGCGCTGCAATTCTTCTGCTTTGCCACATTCAACGATAGTAGCAATATCTGTTTGTACCGAAGCCCACTCTTGTGGGAACTCTGCGCAGAGCTCATCCAAAGCAGGATTTGATTTCAGCCATTCAACTGTTTTCTTAATTTCTTTTTGCATCATAAATTGCATCGACATAGCTCAAACAAAGCGCTGTTGCAAAGTTATTTAAATACTCCTAGGAGCCGAGGATGCGTCGCTGCGCATCGTTTAGTATAGTCATACTTATGATTTCTTTTCAGGAAGCATCCGCGTCAACGTGTTATCACGTTTGATGTAGTGATGATGCAACGCTGCAATCACATGCAGACCGAGGAGAAAGTACCCAAGCGTGCCAACAACCTCATGTACTTCTTTGATCTGTTTTGCGAGATCTTTATTTTCGCCGATTAGTGCTGGCAATTCCATTCCAAAGAACGGAATGACTTTGCCCGACGCACTAAGTAATAACCAGCCCATCAAAGGCATTCCAATCATCAACACATACAATGCGAGATGTAAAAGCTTGACTGAAAGCTGCTGCAGCTTTTCAAGCTCTGGCTGAATTGCCGGCGTCGGTCCTGACAGGCGCGCAAAAATACGGAGCCACACCAATATAAACACTAACAATCCAAGCATAAAGTGCCATGTCTTTAATGCTTCTCGTGGATCACTGCCTTTTTCGAATAACACACGCAACTCGATAGATCCATACATAGCGACGAAGAGCAGCAACATCAACCAATGAATGCCAATTGAAAGTGATCCGTAGCGGATAGAGGTATTTTTCCAGTTCATTTTTTTAGCTCCTGTTATGTGAAATCCTGCACATTTATTACTCCTAAGCAGGTCAGTTATGGTTAAGAAATAGTCTTATGACACTAGTGCGACTTAGAGTGATTTCTAGTCTTTACGCCCAATCATTAGTCGTCATCCCTTTCTTTTTTTCGTTTCCCATCTTTCCCACTTTCTTCGGGCTCATCAGCGCTTCGGTGACATTCAACGCAATTACTAAAGCTACGAATGCCTTCTTCAATATGCTCACGCCGAATATTTTCAGGCGTGTGCTCGTGGCAGCCATAGCAGGTGTAGCGCTTGTAGTCGTTACCCGCGTGACAGGTCACACAACTGGGGCTGTGGTCGCGATCCAACTCAAAATACTTGATATGGTTAAACGTCGCAGGCTTCCATTTATTTTGGTTGTGGCATTGACTACAGTTCCCAGAAATTTGACGATGTAATGCGTCTGTTGGGGATTTGTGGCATGACTGACATTGCTCAAGTGTCATCTTTTGCAATAAAGAATGATTAAAGTGCCCTTGCTGCCGGAAGCGCTTCACCCCAGCATGGTCACTATGACAGGCAAGACAATCCTGGCTGGCAAGTTTTTGGTGGAAGGGTACCGAGGTAAGTGGCTTGATAATGGGCAGCCCTACGCTTGAAAGGCGGCCAATATCGGCGGGTTTGTGGCAATTTACACAGCGTGCAGAATCAGCGCCGGTGAGCGATTTGTGGCAAGCAAAACAATCAGATTCCAGCTGCTTGTGTCCGGGAATTAGCTTGCCAGGGCCCACCATTAAATGCGGGTAAATAAACACCAGTGCGGTAATCACAATTAAATTGAGCGCGAGAATAACCTTTAGGAGTTTGCTCATTGCCATCCCCAAAAGAGAAAAATACTGACGAGATGCCCAATCGCTAAAACGGCAAAAACAATAAATATGGGAATGTGAACTTTGCGCCACTGGGTCATCGCATCAAGTGTGGTTGCATCCCAAAAAACGGCTTGTGCTACCTCTGCTTTAGTTAAACCACGTTGTTCAAAATCTATACGTTGCCCGAGTACATGCTGACGTGAGCGCTCAAGTAGTATCTTGCCGACCATGCCACTGACCACATTCACGCTCATGGCAATGGTCGCTAGCCAAGGGAGGATGGCATTGAAATGAATACCAGCATGAATGAGTACGAGCAATGAGCCCAGCCAAGCAGTGAACTCGTGAAATGCCAATAGTGTTTTCGGATTTCCACTGGCAATATATTTTCGTTTCCGCAGGGAATAAGTGAATGAGGCAATGATTAGAATCGTTCCCGGAATGCCGAGATATCGACCAACCCATACCAGATCCAGGCGGTGTAGTAGATAGTCTCCGCTTAAAGTTGCAGCAGCCAGCAAGCCCAGTACTAAGCTGAAGGGAAGAATGTGTTCTCGCCAGAGTGAAGGTGTCATTTATAACTCCAAAACCACACTCGATTTGGGAATGCTAACGCAAAGCAGGCACATACCTTCATCGGGATCAAAATCGGGAGGATGAGCGTACCTCACTTCGCCAGAATGAATCTTGGTCTGGCAGCTGCCACAACTCCCTGCACGACAACCTGAGTTAACGGTGATGCTATTTGATTCAGCAAATTCAAGCAGATTTTTATCCGTCGGCTGCCACTGAAACTGTTTGCCAGACTGAGAAAACATCACCGTCACTTCTTCAGCTGCGGCGCGCCCATGAATATCGTCAGTGACAATCGGGGCAGCACGTTTAATTGACGAGGGGCCGAAAGCTTCATAGTGTATGCGAGCATCAGGCACGCCCCAATTTTCTAAGGCAGGCACAATGCTTTCCAGCATGGGTGCAGGGCCGCAAATATAGTAATGATATGGTTTGAGTGGCAATTGAGTGCGCAGCAGATTGATATCAACTCGGCCTTGATGTTGATGGTCAATGCCAATCTTCTCTTCAGGTAGGGGATTGCTGGCGCAAATCCACAAATGTAAGTTGCGGTGTTTCAATGCCAATGCATTGAGATGAGATTTCATGATCAATTCACGGCTATTGCGAACTCCGTAGAACAACCAGATTTCGCGCTCAGGCTGTTTATTCAAACACTCATTCAGCATGCTGAGAATGGGCGTAATGCCGATGCCGCCACAAATTAAAACCACTGGCTCATCACTACGATCAATATAAAAATGACCTGACGGTGCACGTACTTGAAGCAGACTGCCTGCTTCTATGTGATCGTGAAAGTAATTAGATGAGCGTCCAGGCAAAAAATTGCTACCGATTGGCGCAGGAACCCGTTTGATTGATATTCGGTAATGCTCTGGATGCGGCGCATCAGACAAAGAATAGCAGCGCGTTATCGAACCACCAGCATCGTTTGCAGGCAATAAATTAAGCGAGAAAGTTAAAAACTGCCCCGGCTGGAAAGGAGGTAACGGTTTGCCATCAGCGGGAACTAGATAAAACGAACAAATCGACTGCGCAGGATCTTCGATCACTTTGCGCTCAACGCTAAATGTGCGGAGGCCAGGCCATGTCGATGCGGACATCGTGTTTACGCAACTTGCTTGAGCTGGCTCAACGCTGAGCTTATCACTAGGCAATTTTCGGTAGCGACTCCAATGACGCATGTACACAACGCCTAGAAAGATGGATAGTTGGAATAGGATGCCTGAGGCGATCCAGAGTGCCAAAGTAAGGGAGCTCAGATTGAACATTTCATTGCTACCTCTTTTGTCTTGTTGCAAATAGCGCGGAACAGCGATGCCACGTTTATTTCACATTTGAGGTTAAGTTATGCTCGCAACCTTAAGGGGCGCTTAACCCATGAAAATTTATTTAGCGCACTAAGAACGGTCCCATTTTTTAAAGTGGGGAAAAATACACCCATCGTTTGTGGGTGACTGTTCGTTGACGCACAGTGCTGTGAAAAGTGGATTCAAAAAAAATGCCCTGAACCATTCGGTACAGGGCAAATGACTTAACCACAAGGGTTTAAGTCATCACGCTCAGGGAGGAGAAGCATGAAGCAACTTTCGCTGCTTACTAGCTAAGATAGTCAATTTAAAATTAAGTTCAATCGAGCGAGAAATATATTTTTATTGGCAAAGAGGGACGAGGGAGATGTGGCGGTTAATATTGCTGCAACATTTTCCACGTAATATGCAACGTGATACTTCATTGTGTCTCCTCCCTTTTTGGCATCCCTCGCGGATGCCATTTTTTTGGGTTTAATTGTCCGTGTAATATTTCCGTCATTAATATTTATTAAAGTGCTGTCAGGACTAACTAAGCACTGTGACAACAAGCTAATGAATAAATACGCGGATTCACAAAAGCTGGTCATACTTGATGCTGATGGTACAACGATTGACGCTTTTCGCGCGATCGAAAAAGCTTTCCTTCAGCATGGTATGGATATAGGCGATATGGATCGCTTTCAAAAACGCAGAAAGTTGTTTAAGTTTTTAGGGGGTGTACGCGAATTTCCGACTAACCTTAGACGTCAATTTGGTAAGCAGAGTCGCAAACAGTTACTTGAAACGCTCACCGAAGTTTACCGATCAGAGGCGACACTTTTTCCCGGTATGGCTCAATTACTTCGCACCTTAATTGAAACTCCGAATATTCGTGTGGGCCTGATCACCCGAAATGTCACCATTGAGCCAGAGAAAACGCTCAAACAACTATTTCGGCGTCATGATATTGATACTGATCAGTTAGATTATTTTTCCTGCATTTCCCTTAAAGATAAGAAGAGTGAATATATGAAAATAGCCCGTCAGTTATTTTCAATCAATCCAGCTTGCTCTTACGCTTGTGGCGATGAGTACAGTGATTATCTTGCAGCAGTTAATTCAGGCATGCACCCTTTTGTGGTGTCTTATGGGTTTGAAGGAAACTCTCGCTTAACCGAAAAATTTGGCGTACCCAGTGAAGTCATTTCAAAAACACCGGCCGAATTTGAACATCGTTTGTTACACGCATTGAACTTGCCCGCACCTCACTAAATCATTGCTCTCTTTCGTTGCAATATATTACAGTTGCACAGGATATCGCCTAGGCATACCCTAGCGAACTTAAGGTTAAATGATTGAGGAGTAGAGCGATGCCAAAAGTAAGCAAACCAGAATATCTAGCCAAAGTAGCCAAGCTAAGCAAATTAGAAAAAGAACGCTTGATGTCAAGGATGAGCGGCAAGCTTCCTCGTCGGCTGGAAAAAGACAAGCTCAACAACGAAGAGGCGCTTGCGATTCAGCTAGAGCTTGAAGACGAGCAGCTTCAAGAGTGGCGCAAGATGATGACGATGATCCGCGAGAAAGAAGCGGCCAAACTTCAGGCTCAGCAAGCTAAAGAAGTAAAAAAAGCGCCAGAGGCTAAGAAGGTGCAATCGAAACAAAAAGTCAAAATTGAAGACATCGAGCCTGCTAAAGACCAAAAAGTTACCAAGAAAAAAGCCAAAAAATAAGTTTCACCCCTTCAATTTTCGGAAACCTACCATGCCCTTTTTTGATCTATTCAAACACGACAATGACCTAATTGAAGTGAGTGCTGGTGGGACGTTATTTCGCCAAGGCGATGACGGCGACGTTATGTATGTTCTGGTGAGTGGGGAGGCTGAAGTATTAATTGGCGATGTGGTTTTTGAAAAATGTGTTTCAGGCACCCTCGTCGGTGAAATAGCCGTCATTGAAAATGCCCCTCGTTCAGCGACTGTTAAGGCCATCACAGCCTGTAAATTTGCATTGATTGATCGAAAGCGTTTTAACTATTTGGTCGACGAAGTCCCCGGTTTTGCAATTGCAGTAATGCGCGTGATGGCGCAACGCCTCACAAAATGTGACCTACGGGTGATTCAGTCACTCAGCTAGATTACTTTCGCATCCCTTGGTTTTTAACCTATTGCTCCCTAAGCACTATTGCAAGGGCAGCGCCAATGTTCACAATTCCTAAATAAAACTGCAAACTCAACCCAATAGAATATTGCTGTGTTGAGGCATTGTGACCACGGAGGACGCCTTTATATTTTTTATATGTCGGAATAATCAGGATTGCAATAATTTCATGTGCCACTAACCCATGTCAGAAGAAAATTCAGCCAAGGTACAGTCAACAGTAGAGCACTTGCTGAGAGTGGTTCCCTCGGTACACGAATCAACCCATTGCATCAAAGTTCTCGATTTATTTCACGAAAATAAAAAGCTCTTCGCGCTACCCGTCATTAACGATAAAGATCGGCCGGTCGGCATTATCCTGCGGCAAGAACTCACCGAGTTCTTTAGCAAACAATATGTGAAAGAGCTTAAGGGGAAAAGTCCAATCGCTGTGTTAATGGATATAAGCCCTATCATCGTGGATCGGAATACCAGTATTGAGGATGTCTCTCGTATTATTTTGGATGCCGGTATGGAGCACATGGTAAGTGGCTTCATTATTACTAAAGACAAAAAATATGCGGGCATGGCTAACGGCTATGACTTATTACAAGAGATCACTCAGCTCAAACAAAAGCATTTATTTGGCTTAGCGCATTTTGACCAATTAACAGGTTTACCCAATCGCACGCTCTTTTTGGATAGATTAAATCAGGCAATCTCGGCGTCAACTCGATCATCACGTGCGATCACTGTGCTATTTATCGATCTCGATGGATTTAAACCCGTTAACGACACCTATGGCCACAACACCGGTGATCGATTGCTTAGGGAGGTCGCAGAGAGGTTGCTGTCATGTCTGCGCGAGGGTGATACCGCTGCGCGTATAGGTGGGGATGAATTCGTTGTTATTTTAGTTGAGTCCGACATTGATCACGCCATGAATGTTGCTCATCGAATATTAGGCCATTTAAAAATTCCTTACGAGCTCGGCAAAAAAACAATTTCAAAAATTTCTGCAAGTATTGGCATTGCGGAATTTCCAAAACACGCTGACAACCTAGACTCACTGTTAAGCGCTGCCGATAGCGCTATGTATGCCGCCAAAAATAATGGGAAAGATCGCTTCTCGGTTTTTGCGACGTCTTCCATATAATTTTGCGGCTGATTTCAAACTTTCACCGCAACCCTCTGGTGAAAAACCTAGCCATTCGACTAATCCAATATGTTGACCAGGCGCTGCTCATCTCCCATTGAGAGAGGGCGCAAAAGCAATTTAATCAGCGCATCCTTAATTGAAATAACTGGCTTTATAGAGCGGGATGTAATATTCGTCATCACATATTTCTTTAGATGGTTTCTGCTTTTTAGTTGGTGCGTTTTCAGTTTCACTTTTGGCAAATAAATCGCCAAATTCTTTTAAAATCATTTCGATTTCTTCTGGTTGAGTAACATTGTTGCTCATGAGAACTCCTTGTGGTTGAAGTAGAAAAATTCGCTATCAAAATTTAGCGATCTCATCTTAATCAAGCAAGGTTTCGAATTTATTACGGGTGAGTTAAAACATGATTACCTTAATTGGGCTTATTAGATGCAGAGATTTAAAGTTTTGGAATTTCGTATGACGCCTATTAGCGAAGGCTTATGGCATGCGCAACAGAACAGAAAGTAGTAACTGAGTCACCTCGATGCAGACGGGGCCGATGCGCAGATTCACTTCCCCCCGCTTTTGAAGGCGGGCGGGATAAGAGTGTAAATCAGGTCTGCGCCCAAGGTAGGCCATCGAAGCGCCAGCCATTGTGCGAGTTACGGTGGTGGGTGTCGTCTAGCTCGCCTTCAAAACCATGCGCGACGTTGTAAATATCAGTCATCCCAGCATTTTCCAATGCCAAGCCGGCATCAGCGGAACGGCGACCAGAGCGGCAGATGAGAACGACAGGGCGATTGACGCTGGCGGCTTTACGTACATGAGAAACGAACATTGGATCGATCTCCCAATCCGGCCCATCCACCCACGGTATATGCATGGAACCCAGCGGGTGACCGACGAACATGTACTCCATCTCGCTTCTCACATCTACAAATACCGCTTCGGGATTGGCTTGCAAGAATTCGTAGGCTTCTTTCGGGTTAAGGTTTTTCATAGCGCTTTCCTTTATATTTAAAGTTTGCAATCGGAATTATAGCCGCATCAATTTTTAGCAATGCCTTGGGCAAAAAAGTTGTTTAGCTATTTTCCGAATCTAAAGTGGCCGATAAATTTACGGCATTGGAATTAATTTTTCAATTATGACCTAGACACGGCGGGCTTTAAATATTGCTCAATTTCATCAGCCTTGACTGGGCGACTAAATAAGTAGCCCTGATATTTTTCGCAGTTTAGCCCCTTTAGGAAGTCCAATTGTTCAGCCGTTTCTACACCCTCAGCAATCACTTGAATTTGCATTTCGTGCGACATACTCAACACAGCGCGGACGATCGCGGCATCATTGGCGTCTGTATGAATATCGCGCACGAATGATTGATCCACCTTAAGCATGTCAAGCGGGAAGGTTTTTAACCGGCTGAGTGATGAATAGCCTGTGCCGAAATCATCTAACGATAAGCGTACGCCTAAGGCTTTCAGATCGTTCATGATCACCATGCTTGCCTCACCCAGACCCATCAACACACTCTCCGTAATTTCAATTTCGAGTAGCGCGGGATCAAATTTAGTTTCCTGCAAAATTGTCTTGATGCGCTCAACAATTTGACCACGTTTAAATTGCACACCGGAGACATTCACTGCGATAGGAACTAATTCCAAACCCTTGGCTTTCCAGATTCGCCCTTGCATACAGACTTCACGCAACACCCATTCGCCAACTTCCAAGATCAGGCCAGACTCTTCAGCGACTGGAATAAAACGTACCGGGGGAATTAGTCCAAGCGTTGGATGTTGCCAACGAATCAGAGCCTCTAGGCCAACGACCTTGCCAGACTCAAGATCAATCTGCGGCTGATAAGCCATATACAACTCATTCTGCTTAATCGCGTTACGCAACTCCATTTCAAGCTGAAGTTTTTCAGTGATATTGATGGTCATTTCAGGGCGATAAAATTGCAGCGTATTTCTGCCGACTTCTTTTGCGCGATACATCGCCATATCGGCATTGCGCAACAAGGTAACTGAATCGTTGCCATCATCGGGATACATACTGATGCCAATACTTGGCGTGATGGTGAGGTGGTGAGGCCCGACAACAAATTTTTCGCAAAAGGCTTCGATTATTTTTTCTGCGACAAATGCGGCTTCATTTTCTGAGCCGATTTCAGGCAGCACGGCGACAAATTCATCACCTCCGGTGCGTGCAATGGTGTCGGCTCGACGCGAGCATTTCAACATGCGTTCAGCAACTTGCTTGAGCAAGTCGTCACCAATGTCATGACCCAAGGAATCATTAATATTTTTGAAGTGATCGAGATCAATGAATAGCACGCCCACTTTTGCAGCACTTCTTTCGGCCATAGAAAGTGCCTGTGTGATGCGGTCCGTCAGCAATAAACGATTAGGCAAACTAGTCAAAGCGTCATGACTAGCTAAAAATTGCACGTGATCCTCTTCTTTTTTGCGTTCAGTGATGTCGGAATAAATCGCAATGTGGTTAATTACCTTATCTGCGTCGTCGCGCACCAAACTTAAGATTAGCCACTCGGGATAGGTTTCGCCGTTTCTACGTTTGTTCCAAATCTCGCCAGACCAACCATCGTCTTTGAGGAAGTTTGTCCACATATCATGATAAAACTCGCGGGTTGTCTTGCCCGAAGCAAATATGCGTGGATTTTTCCCAGCAACATCGGCTAACTCGTAGCCTGAAATACGCGTGAAAGCCGCGTTCACGCGCATGATATTGTTATGTGCATCCGTAATCACAATTGCTTCAGAATTATTCGCAAACACCGCGGCGGATAATTTCAACTGCTCTTCGGCATTTTTGCGTTCGATAATTTCCCACGTGAGCGAATTCACCATGGTGTGAATTGCGGTAGAGAGATGTGCTACTTCGCCATCGCCTGCAAACTGGGGTGCTTCATATTGCAGGTCACCTGCCGCCACTTTGTCCGCCGCCGCCGCTATACGTGAAATAGGCTGAGCAATGCGACGTGCCATCAAGGCGCCGATCAGTGTGAATAACAATCCTAGGCCGATACCCACCCATAAAATACGTTGTTGCAAAGCACGTGCTGGTGCAAAGGCCGTGGCACTGTCTTGACGCACTACGGCTGTCCAGCCAATGCCAGGATAGTCGCGATAACCTGCATCATGCGCGTAGCCGACTAAATATTCTTTACCGTTATTCCATTTATCCAGCAGCGTGTCTTTTTTATTTCCCGCACTAATTGCTTTCCAAGTGGCCGGGGCAATCTCTTCTAATTTGCTACGTGCTTTTTCTGGGCCAGCCAACACCAAGCCGCCTTTGCTGAGCAAGAGTACTTCCACGCCATCAGCTTTATTTGTCACTAAGGCTTCTTCTGCCCACTTCCAAAAAATGTGTCCGCACAGAACACCTTGAAATATCCCTTTTGAGTTGACCACAGGGGCTGCGACGTCAATTAAATAAAACATTTCGCCGGTAGGATTCGGCAATAGTTTTGCAAGGAGCAGCGCATCATGGACGTCCCCTACATAGGGTTTTTCGCGGCCCTTGGTGCACCACGGGCGTTTGATCAGATCCTTGCCTTCTAAATACTTCCCTGTGCCAACCGAACCAATGCCTTTGTCATCGCAGATACCAACCCAGGCGTAGGCGTTGAAAGTTTGTTGGAGCTTTTCTAAGACATTGCGTTTGCGATCAATGGATACGGCGGGGTTAGTAATGTCCTCAAGTGATGCGACCACTTGCATTTCGCGATAGCGCTCGAACATGCCTCGATCGAGCACATCGACAATGCCTTGCGCACGACGGGCAAAGGTTTCACCTTGCTCACGCTCAATCTGCTGCCGGCTCATCTCGGCTGCATAGAACCCCAACACGATCGATAAAACGATGGATACGGCTGCTGTGGCATAGCTAATTTGTGCAACCAAACTATGGCGCGGGTTTAATTTCTTAAACCAATTATTCTTGGAATTCACACTCTCTCCTATGTTGCCTTGCCTTCGCACGGATGGGAGGGCTTGGCTGTAATTAGCAGAGCGAGGCTTGCTGTGAGGGTGTTCATCGCACAGAAAAGCCCCGTCTATTTATAGGGAGATACTACACCACGGATAATCGCTCAGAACAAAAATCCGGCGCAATTGAAGTGTTCTTTGATTTGGATCAAACGTGACACTATAATTTTTTCAGATTTTTCTTTTTAAGTTATTCGGCAACGCAAATCTCGCCACGCATCATTGCCCGAACTGTTTTGATGAGGAGCATTGCAATTAACATGATTAGTGCGGAGAGTAAAAAAATTGCCAATGCTGTAAAGAGTGTGCCGCCAATTTTTTCAGCCATGATCATGGTGGCGATAGTAATCGCAGCCATCGGGAAGGAATAAGCCCACCAAGGCAAAGCAAACGGTACTTTAATGAAATATTTGAGCTGTGAAAAAAGCAGCAACGTTATAAATAATGCAAAGTAGTAAAGAATGTGAGCGGTGTCATCTACCACACCGTTGTGCAATTTAATCCACGCAATAAAACCAACTGCGGGGGGCGCAATAAAAATGAAGAGCGTAGGGAGAAGCTTGCTCGGCATCATGGGGTGAAAGAAAAAACGATTAAACAAAACGGCCATCAAAGGCACCCACATCATCAATCCGACGCTGTAATAAAACCAAGAAATTTCGATGAAGCCCAATGGCACGCCTGCAATGGGCACTAAGATATTTCCGACAATTGGAATGAACCAGGCGGGGTTGCTGTGCTGAATTTGAAATTTTTCGTGGTGCATCCAGTTGGATAAAATAGTCACGGTAAAAATGAGTTGCACCGCACTCCCTATTGCCCACAAATAAAATGCTAGGTCAGGGTGAGTTCCTTGCGCTGCGACCGCTAGCAAAATCATGCCAATCGACATGGCAGGGAAAAAGCTCAACCGAATCGGATGATTAAATTCAGCAATGACGTGCTTTCGATGCAGTATGAATTTTGCCAAGTAAGCCCCCGCGATCACGGAATAAACCAAGGCGGTCAAGAGCAACATCACTTGCCCGGGTTGTGTCGCCCAGCTCCAAAGATGCTCGGCTTTTTCAAGGGCAATCGTCACGCCTGCAAGTCCCATGGTGATGGCGAACATGGAAACAGGCATGTACTCAAGGCGGCCCTGAGTTGCGGCGGGTAAATTCGATTCAGCCATTTTTTGGTACTCCTATAAATTATTTTAAGACATTATATTCTTTGCGCGGCTTCCCACTCAGCAAGGCCTTTTCGCAAATGAATAGCTGAGTAGCTCTCTTTCTTGAGTAGGGTGACAGCCTCTATTGCCATAAATAATTCGGGCCAAGACAATAAGCCACGATCACGCGATCTTTAGGCAGTTCGGATAAACGTTGGCGCAATGTGCACCAGTGAACTTTACGCTAATCGATGATTCATTGGCGAGCACTGTGTTTTCACGGATTTTTCTGCCCTGACATGACAGTTAATTAACGCTAAGAGCTTGGGGTCGCAGAAAACCATGTCGATGCCGAGAAGCTAAGATGTGTGCTATGTTCATAGCTCTCATTTATCACCGTCAAACTTTGGAGATACTCATGCCGTCTGTGATAAAAAAATCATCTTGGTTGCTCGCGCTGGTTGCGCTGCTTTTTATTGGGCAAGCGTTTGGGCACGGCATGTCCGAAGCTGAAAAATTGTCCATTATCGAAGGTGGCAATTTGCGCTACCTGTGGCTCGGCGCCTCGCACATGCTTTCAGGTTACGACCATCTGCTGTTTGTATTTGGCATTGTTTTCTTTTTAACGAGTTTCAAAGAGATCGTTAAATACATTACTGCCTTTACCATCGGCCATAGTGCAACACTTATCTATGCAACCTTCAACGGCATTCAGATTAATTATTTTCTGATCGATGCTGCGATTGGACTAAGTGTTTGCTATATCGGGTTCGCCAATCTCGATGGCTTTAAACGCATGCTCGGTATCAAAGCACCCAGCTTATTGATGATGATTACTGGGTTGGGATTAATTCACGGCCTCGGCTTATCCACGCGTTTGCAGCAGTTGCCACTAAATCAAAATGAGTTATTGCTGAATATCGTTTCATTCAATATTGGCATTGAAGCTGGGCAGGTTGCCGCGTTAGCAATTATGCTGTTATTTTTATCCGGGTGGCGCAAATCGCACTCATTCAAGCCTTTCAGCCTTGTTTCAAACTACTTGTTGATTGCGGCGGGAATCTTTTTATTTTTGATGCAGATGCATGGTTATTCACATACTGCTTACCCAGACGAATTTGGCTTTAGTGCGGACAATCATACTCACGATCATATTAGAATGGACGAAGAGCGCGCCGCCGAACTTATCAAGAACAACACTCACGACTCCATAGATTAATTTTTTTAAGGGCTTAAATTTATGCATATTCTTTTAACTTCAATTTTAATTTCTTCAGTTGTTTTAGTTTCGCCGGCAATGGCAGAAACTGCCCACATTCACGGCCCAGGAGGCCACGAACACGGGCCTGCCTCTAGTGAGCTTCTTGTAAAAAAATCCGCTGAGAAAGTGAAATCTTTAGTGGAGAGCGGCAAGCTCGATGCAAGCTGGAGTGAATATAAAGTGATTGGCACAGTGAAACGAGAGATGAGCACGGGTGCCGAGTGGGTGGTGTCACTAAAAAATGACAAAGCCAAGGAGGCAGAAAAGCAAACGCTGTATTTGTTTTTCACCTCTTACGGTAGTTATATCGCGACCAACTTCACCGGCAAATGAAGGCGCTTAATTAGCCGCTAATTCAGGGTTTTTTGTGTAAGGGTCCAGCTCTTTCGGTACTGGCAGTTCGCTAGGCTCTTGTGGATAAGTTCCACCGACTTGTTTGTAGCGCTTCAACTGATAGACATAGGCTAACACTTCAGCGACCGCGGTGTAGAGCGCCTCAGGAATAGCCTGCCCCAAATCGGTGTGCTTATACAAAGCACGAGCCAAAGGCGGTGCTTCTAGAATGGGGATGTTGTGCTCTTTCGCCATTTCTTTAATTTTTGCGGCCATGAAGTGCGTGCCTTTGGCAATGACGATAGGCGCACGCATGCCGTTTTCACTGTATTTCAACGCCACGGAGAAGTGGGTCGGGTTAGTCACCACCACATCGGCGGTAGGTATCTCTGCCATCATGCGGCGTCTAGCCATCTCACGCTGCATGCTGCGAATCTTGGCTTTAACTTGAGGATCGCCCTCAGTCTCTTTCGCTTCTTGGCGCACCTCTTCTTTAGTCATCTTCAGCTTCTTGTTGTGCTCCCATAATTGGAAGGGCACATCCACCGCCACAATGATTAACATGCCGGCCATGATGGCAGCAAAACAGCTCCACATTAGGGCGCCCAAGTGCGGGATCGAACGCACCACCGGTTCGCTCACCAGCATCAATACGTTGTCTTTGTTGTGCCAAATCACCCATGCGCCAATGCCACCGACCACGATTGATTTAGCGAGTGCCTTGAGCAACTCAACCAAACTATGCGTAGAAAACATGCGTCCAATGCCTGCCGCAGGGCTGAGCTTGGAAAAGTTGGGAACTAAGGGCTTGAAGGTAAATAACCAGCCGTTCAGGAGCAAAGGAGAGAAAGTGGCGACGGCCAGCAACAATAAAAGAAAGGGTAAAAATGCCATCACGGTCGCTTGAGCTAATTCGTGAAGATGCGGCATTAATGTTTCAGGTTTGAAAATAATATCGGCATTGAGTGTCATGCCCTCGCGAATCAGCTTGACGAGATTTTGTGACAGCGAGGAGCCCATCAGCCAAAGCCCTGCACCACCTGCCATTAAAACAGTAAACGTAGAAAGTTCGCGCGAGCGCGCAACTTGGCCCTCTTCACGCGCTTGGTCTAAGCGCCGTTGCGAGGGTTGTTCGGTCTTTTCTAGATCACTATCTTCTGATGCCATGACGAATTACTCCATTGGTCATGGTCATTATCGTCATTGGCGCTCAAGTTAATGGGATGAACAAGCGGAGGTTTACCCTGCTTTTGTTCAGAAGTGATATGGCAATTCGCTGAAGAAACACTCAGAAAAGTTTAAGAGAAATTCGAGAGACTTAATGTTTGCTGGCGAAATGTCGTTGCAGCAACTCAAGAAGCTGTTGTGCTAGCTGTTTTTCAATAACCGCTAAATCAGTTGCGCCACAAAAATCTGTGATCTGCGTAACCCGCAAACCTTGATAGCCGCAGGGGTTGATGCCTGCAAAGGGCGTCAGATCCATATCGACATTGAGCGACAGCCCGTGGTAACAACAGCCATTGCGAATCTTTAAGCCGAGTGCGCCAATTTTTGCCTCGCCGACATAGATCCCCGGCGCGTCTTCGCGACCCAGTGCGGCAATGCCATAGTTCGCCAACACATTGATGACGGATTGCTCCATGAGACGCACTAACTCGCGCACGTTAATTTTCAAGCGGCGTAAATCAAGCAGCAGATAGGCGACGATTTGTCCCGGGCCGTGATAGGTAATTTGCCCGCCGCGATCAATTTTAACCACGGGTATGTTTTGTGCGTTGAGCAGGTGCTCGGGCTTGCCAGCTTGACCCTGTGTGAAGGTGGGCGGGTGTTGCAGTAACCAAATTTCGTCGCGGGTTTCGGCGGTGCGCTGCGCGGTGAAGGCTTTCATCGCATCCCAAGTAGGTTGGTATTCGACCAGCCCCAATGACTTAATGATTATTTCCATTTGTTTCAATTCAGCTTTATTGCGAAGGTCAGGCAAGGCGGCGATGAGCGAACGACGTCGGCAGTGTAAATAACACGGCAAGGAGTGAACGAAGAAGCCAACGAAGTATCACCGAGTAAATTAAAGGGCCATGACGACCATGGGATGATCGCAAAGCTCCTGGTAGATGGCATCAAGCTGCTCGCGTGAAGTGGCGCGCACGGTGCAGGTAAGGCTCACGTAGCGAGCGGTTTTGCTGCTGCGTGTTTGAATGCTACTGGCTTGAAAACTAGGGTCGTGCCGCAAAATCACTTCCATCACGGCCTGTGGAAAGCCTTGCTGAGTTTGACCAAAAACTTTGATGGGAAAGTCGCTAGGATAGTCGATGAGGCTGTGTTCTAAAGTCATGCGCGCATTACTTCCTGTTTAAAGTTTTGGTAGAGCGGATGTAGTTTGCTAAACAGGGCGCCGGGTTTGCCCGTGCCGACTGGCTTACCATTGAGCGTGGTGATTGCCAGCACCTCTTTGGTGGACGAGGTCATCAGCAATTCATCGGCATTGAAAATTTCAGCTTTCATCACCTTGCGAACTTCATGCGGAATGTTATTCGCGGCGGCGAGCTCTAGTATCACGTCGTAAGTTATTCCCGGCAACATGAGGTTGTCTTTGGGCGGCACCGCGAGTACGCCATTTTTCACTACAAAGATATTGCTCGCAGCGCCTTCGGTCATAAACTCATCGTCGCGAATCATGATGGTTTCAACGCAACCGGCGTCAATCGCCATCTGCCGTAACAACACATTGGGAAGTAGTGAAATCGCTTTAATGTCGCAGCGCAACCAACGATTATCTGGCGCAGTAATCGCACTGATGCCGCTTTGGAGCAATGCCGCTGGTGGTGTGTTGAGCGGATTGCTCATCACAAAAACTGTCGGGGGCACGGGCGGATTGGGAAACGGATGATCGCGTTTCGCCACGCCACGTGTGATGTGTAAATAGAGGTACTGATCCTCAGGCGTATTGCTCGCGATGAGCTTTTCAAGCAGTTGCACCCACTCGGTTTCGCTGTGGGGATTTTTGAGCTGTATGCTATTTAGGCTATGTTGCAAACGATGCAGGTGTTCGCTCAGTCGAAAAGCGCGTCGTGAATAAACCGGAATGACTTCATACACGCCATCGCCAAAAATAAAGCCACGATCGAGCACCGATATTTTGGCTTCTTCGATGGGTAAAAATTCGCCGTTGAGATAAACCGTCATGGGGGTGTCTTTCAATTGAATAGCAGGCGAATGGTATCAACCCCGCGCGAAAATACATTCGCAAGTGGCACGCTATCGAGCGCAACCAGAGGCAACTCAAGATAGGGTTTGCCATTGAAGCTGAGTTTAAGCGTACCCAAGGTTTGGCCTTTTTCGATCGGCGCAATCAATGGTTGTTTAGTTTCAACAGTGGCTTTGATTTGATCCCGAGCACCGAAGGGAAGCGTGACAAATAAATCTTGGCGGAAGCCAATTTCAGTGCGCTTGTCCGTGCCTTTCCAAGTACGAATAGAGCTCACGGCCTGGTTCTTTTTATAGAGTTGAAGTAACTCAAATTCTTGGAAGCCATAATTGAGCAAACGTTGGCTATCGCTGGTGCGCAGACTTTCAGAGCTTGAGCCCATGACGACAGAAATCAAGCGATGTTGATCGCGCTTGGCTGAAGCGACTAGGCAAAAACCTGCGCTTTCGGTGTGTCCTGTTTTTAATCCATCGACGTAAGGATCAAGCCATAGCAATTGGTTGCGATTGAATTGTTTGATCTTGTTGTATTGAAATTCGCGGGTGGAATAAATGTAGTAATACTCGGGAAAGTCCCGCACCAACGCCGCTGCCAGTTGTGCCAAATCGTAAGCACTGCTGTAG
>Ga0194062_1000244_pt1 | contig 22856 bp, 25 predicted proteins | sample SepL2225m_MetaG_FD_155481 | JGI IMG/M metagenome (GOLD analysis project Ga0194062, IMG submission 155481) | Anoxic zone freshwater microbial communities from boreal shield lake in IISD Experimental Lakes Area, Ontario, Canada - Sep2016-L224-25m | ecosystem: Environmental > Aquatic > Freshwater >... | reverse complement strand
ATTATTAGTTCATATCAAAATGTTTCTTTATATATTTTATTAATAATAAATATTTTGGCAGTTTTTACTGAGTCTTTTCTATTATTGCGTTTTGGCGGAAAATATTTCGATTGGATAGAGAAAGAAACCAGGGAAAGGTTTAGGGGTTGAAAGATAAAAATATTTTTAAAAAGCTTATTTACCTAGAAAGCGGTAATAAAAAGTGGCATCTTAAGAATTCTCCAAATCAAAATTCTGAAAAATGGTTGCAACATTTATTACCATCAGACGCTGAGGCTCCCAATATTGAAAATGATCGAAAAAAAGAACCATTTTTAATAATATTAGCAGTATGCCTCTTGGGTTTGGTTGTATTAAGTGGTAGGCTTTTTAGTTTAGAAATACTCAGTGGTAAGGCCAATTTAACAGAAGCTGAAAATAATTATGTTCATCAAACTCCGATTAGGGCACCTCGGGGTATAATATATGATACTAAGGGCACAGAGCTTGTTAAAAATGTGCCAAACTATGATCTTAGCATAACGCCTAACGATTTACCCATAGACACTGTTGAAAGATTAAAGATTCTGTCGGATATCGCTAAGGTAACAGGATCATCATTGGATGATCTAAAAAACAAGATAACCAAAGGAGGCGAACATTCGACGCAGCCCATATTGCTTCTTAAAAATATAGATAAAGACAAATCAATTATTTTAGAATCACAAGCTTCAAATTTGCCAGGTATGACAATTGAGGTAAATCCAATTAGACAATACTTAGATACTAGCCTGCTGTCTCACGCACTAGGTTATGTAAATAGAATATCAGCTGAAGAAATTAGTAAAACAGAAGGTTACTTACTTACTGACTATATTGGTAAAACGGGTTTAGAAAAATCCTATGAAAGCACACTTCGTGGAAAAATGGGTTATGTAAGAGCAGAAGTAGACTCAATCGGCAAAACAAAAAAAGACTTAGGCACGACAAACCCAATACCGGGTGATAATATCCAACTTTCAATTAATCTAGAATTACAAAAACACATCGCGGATGCACTGAAAGTTCAGATGGATAAGGCAAAGGTATCAAAGGCGACTGCCGTAGCTATAAATCCTCAAAATGGGCAGGTTTTAGCTTTAGTTAATATCCCGTCATATGATAATAATTTATTTGCAAACGGGATCTCTGAAAAAGACTATCAGACCTTATTGACAGATCCAAGCACACCACTATTAAATCGAGCGATTGCAGGTGAATATCCATCGGGTTCTACGATAAAGCCTTTCGTGGCTTCCGCGGCTTTGCAGGAAGGCAATATAACAGAAAACACCACAGTTAATTCTACGGGCGGTATTGAAGTTGGCGGTTCTAAGTTTCCTGATTGGAAACCGGGAGGCCACGGTGTCGTGAACGTGGTCGGAGCTATTGCGAATTCAGTAAACACGTTCTTTTACGCAATAGGCGGCGGTTACGGCGGTATCACTGGCCTTGGCCCTGATAAAATTAAGACCTATCTAGATAAGTTTGGTTTTGATGAATATTCTGGTATCGATATCGGTGGAGAATCAAAAGGCAATATACCAGATCCGGCCTGGAAACTTAGAATATTCAATGAAGATTGGTATTTGGGAGATACTTACCATATGGCCATTGGACAGGGTGATCTTTTGGCGACACCATTGCAAATGGCAAATGCAACGGCTGCAATAGCAAACGGGGGAACTCTATATCAACCAAGCATAGTTAAAAGCATTACTGATGGGAGTGGGGCTGTTATAAAAACTACAACCCCTAAGGTCGTTAGAAGCAATGTGGTAAGTCCGGCGACCATAGATGTTGTAACAAGGGGAATGAGAGAGACGGTAACAACGGGTTCGGGTAGATTGCTGAATACTTTACCCAAAGAAGTTTATGCAAAAACAGGTACAGCTCAATATGGTCCTGACAATAGCAAGTCGCATGCTTGGTTTATCTGTTTTACAAAAGATGCAGCGCAGCCTATTGCTATGGCGATATTGGTTGAAGGAGCAGGAGGTGGAGACGTATTTGCAGCCCCTGTTGCCAACGATGTTCTCAAATGGTACTTCTCTAACAATCAAAACTAAGTTAAAATATTACTATTATGGCACAACAACTTAGACCGGATATCGACGAATATTTCTTGGAAATTGCAAAAGTAGTTTCACAACGCTCGACTTGCCTTAGGCACAAAGTCGGGGCTGTTTTGGTTCGTGATAAACAAATACTTTCAACTGGATATAACGGCGCAGCAGCGGGAGCTAAGGATTGTTTGGAACTTGGTTGTCTCCGCGACCAACAAAAGATAAAATCTGGCACTAGGCACGAGATCTGTAGAGCCATACATGCCGAACAAAACGCGATAATTCAAGCAGCTCTTCATGGTGTTACTACTCAGGGCGCTACAATGTATTGTACTCACACACCTTGCATTTTATGTACCAAGATTATGGTAAACGCAGGGATCAAGAGAATCGTCTGTATCCACAATTACCCAGATGATGATTCAATCCAGTTGATTAATGAGGTCGGAATCATCCTTGAGATACATAAGGAGCCTACTTTTAATACAGCAATGATATCAGAACAGGTTTTGGCCATTTCAGAGAAAACTTTCAAAGAAGCAGGAAGCTTCATCGGCTATAAAAAATATGATCCTACTTTTTATAAAAAAATACTTTCAAATATTCGTTTTGTGAATCGTGATGATGCGGAAAAAGATGAGAATTATAAACAAATAATCCCTTATATAGTCATAAAAAATGAAGATAATTATTTTGTAATGCAACGCCTACCACGTAGTGGAGAAAAAAGGTTACACAATGCTTTTACATTTGGTGTCGGTGGGCATATTAATCCTGCTGATTCTACTAGTGAGATAGAGGGCGAAGACGTCATTGAGCGCGGTATGAGACGTGAGCTCGACGAAGAAGTCTGGGTAGAAAGCTTGGGAGACATTAAGCTAGTTGGTTTTATGTATGACGATAAACAAGAAGTTTCCAGACATCACATCGGCTTTGTCTATTCTGCTGAAGCAAAAAATCAAAATATCAAGGTTTTAGAAGAAGATAAGCTAAAAGGTTTTTTTGTAGCAAAAGAGGACTTACCTAAATATATAGATGGTAAAGAAAATTGGGCAGAAATAGTTTATGAGGAGTATATACAAAAATTATGATACTTATGAGCGGAAAAGAACTATCAGCAACTATTCGCGAACAGGTTGCTACCGATATAGTTAAAGACAAGCTAAGTCTTTGTCTCGCCGTTATTCTTATTGGCTCTGACCCTGCGAGCGAAAAATATGTTGGAATCAAGGAGAGGGCATGTATGGCCGTGGGTATAGATTTTAAAATGTTCCGTTTCAAAGAAAATGACAAACAAGCCTTGGTACTACAGCTGATACAAAAACTTAATAATGACAATAAAATCACAGGTATCATCGTACAACTACCTATACCTGTTGTTTTTGATACTAATGAGTTGCTAGAAGCGATCGCTCCTGCAAAGGACGTCGATGGGCTAAATTCTATCAATCTAGGACGCCTTATGAAAAGAATGCCAGGGTTATTCCCAGCAACACCCGAAGGAGTTATCAATCTGTGCAAGTATTATCAGATCCCACTTGTGGGCAGTAAGGTTGCTATGGTAGGACAAAGCAACCTAGTCGGCAGACCTCTCTCTATCATGCTGCTCAACGAGAAATCAACAGTGTCTATCGCAAGTAGCAAAACAAAAAATCTAAAGGAACTAACATTAAACTCAGATATTGTTATTAGCGCAGTCGGTAAGCCGAGTCTTATCAAGGCGAGTATGCTAAATAAAGGCACTGTAGTTATCGATATCGGGACTTCGGTAATAGAAGGCAAGATAGTCGGGGATGTAGATTTCGATAAAGTCTCCAAAAAGGCTAGCTATATCACTCCAAGCATCGGTGGCGTTGGCCCAATGACTGTCGCGATGCTGATATCAAACACCCTGAAGGCATATAGATTAGATAATTAATACAAAGGGGGACTACATGGACAGCGAAGTTTTTGACATAATCGAGCTAGAAAAAGGTCGTCAAAAAAACGGGATTGAGCTGATTGCGAGTGAAAACTATGTTTCAGAAGAAATTTTAGCGGCAGCAGGTTCTATACTTACGAATAAATATGCCGAAGGCACTCCTTCTCACAGATATTACGGTGGTTGCGAATACATCGATAAAGTAGAGGATTTGGCCAGAGAAAGAGTAAAGAAACTTTTTGGTGCTGAATATGCTAATGTTCAGCCGCATTGTGGTGCTAATGCGAATTTTGCCGCGTATCTAGCTCTGGTCGAGCCAGGTGATACGGTAATGGGCCAAGCACTTGACCAGGGTGGGCATTTGACTCATGGTAGCCCGGTTAATTTCTCAGGAAAACTTTATAATATAGTACCCTACGGTTTAACGCCTGAGGGCTATATCGATTATGAAAATCTAGAGAAACTAGCCATAGAACATAAACCTAAAATGATTATTGCCGGCGCTTCAGCTTATCCAAGAGAGATCGATTTTGCAAAATTTAGAGTCATTGCAGACAGAGTGGGTGCGAAACTAATGGTAGATATGGCTCATATTGCAGGCCTTGTAGCTGCTGGCTTGCATCAATCCCCGATTCCTTATGCCGATGTGGTTACTTCTACTACCCATAAGACGCTCAGAGGCCCTAGAGGCGGGATTATCTTGTGTAAAGAAGAGTATGCGAAGGCAATAGACAAAGCGGTCTTTCCGGGCTCTCAGGGCGGTCCACTTGAGCATATTATTGCCGCAAAAGCTATTTGTTTCGGTGAGGCTCTAAAGCCAGAGTTCAAACTTTACGCCACGCAGGTAATTAAGAACATCAAGGCGATGGAAGCGGTTTTCAATGAAGAAAAAGTAAATATGGTTTCCGGTGGTTCTGATAATCACTTAATCTTATTGGATTTACGAAATTTAGGAGTTACGGGCAAGGTCGCAGAAGCCGAGCTCGATAAGGTGCACATTACGGTCAATAAAAATGCGATTCCAAACGACCCAGAAAGCCCTTTTGTGACCTCGGGTATTCGAATCGGGACCCCAGCCATAACCACTAGAGGCTTTAAAGAAGATGATTGCACGAAAGTTGCTCAGTTGCTCATAAAAACTCTCAAAAATGTCGGAAATGAAGATATATATACCGAGATACGAGAAGACGTTAAGAAAATAGTTGAGAAATATCCGGTACCTGGTATAGAATAATCAGAATATGAAAAATAGAATTTTTGCTTTTGTTGGTACAACCGGTGTTGGTAAGACGTATTACTCAAAATACCTCGTAGAGAACCATGGCCTTCACTATATACCATCGGTTACTACCAGACCGCCCAGAGAAGGCAATCTAGATGAATATATACATTTCACACCCGCAGAATATTTGCAGATGATAGAAAATGACGAATTATTAGAGTACACAATTTTTAACGATCATTATTATGGTAAAAGGAAAGCTGATGTGGATTCGTTATTAGAGAAAGGCCACTGCGTATATACACTGACGGCTGATAGAGCGGTTGAGCTAAAAGAGAAGATGCCAGAAACCGTTATAGTTCACCTTTCGCTGGCTGAACCTATTATAGAAAACACGGTTAGGCGTATTAGTGAGCGCAATCTTTCGGAGGCGGAGCTTAAGAGTCGTATCAATACAATTGAGGGGGATTTGAAAGACTTGGCAAGGCTCGAGAAAAGCGGCCATATAGACCACAAAATTATTACACTGGAAGGGGATAAGCACGCTACCTTTGGAGAACTTGATCGATTGATAGCGAAATATATTTAAAATCGAGCTCATTTCTTGAAAATTTTTAACAATTCAGATACAATTTATACATAAATTAGGAGATATATATGGAATTCGTATATATTATCGGTGGGTTTGTCCTTGCAACAATAGTTATTTCTTATGCTTTTTATCAGACACTGGCCTATTTTTTGATGAAAAATAGTACCAAGTCTATCAGTGAAGATGAGAAAGATGTTTGCCGACGAAAGCTAAAGGAAGGTAAAGCCCCCTCACCTTTCTGTAAGACTTATATTAAAAAGGGGAAGTGCGGTAGTAAGACTTGCGATACAATAAGCTAAATAAATTTTTGTCATTCTAAACCAATCTCTCTGTCATCCTGAATTTATTTCAGGATCTCCTTCTTATTATTGTTCGAGTATTATCGAGAACTATAAATATGTGTTAACTATTTTTTCTTATCCATTTTCTCTTGAAAGAAAATGGAGTTAAGTTCAAGAAAAATCGATCTCCCTCTACTCGGTTCGTAATTTTGTAACCAATAATTACTCGACCTCGTAGATAGTCGGGTACATGGTACCAAAGCGATTTTTCGTAAGGCATGCCAATGTGGAAGTTTTATCAATCACTATTATTAGTATTGACAAGAACTCAAATTAACTATATAATTGTACAATAAATTTGTTCTGTAGATTTCCGAAGTTTTAAATCTTTCGATGTTCTAGAGACGAATGAGAAAGATTAAAACAATTAAACCGACAAAAGTCGGCGAAAGGAAAAACATGCAGAATATTAGAACTGCCAAAAATAGTTTTATTAAAAAGAACTCACAAAGTAGCTTCAGGAGTCGTGGTAACAACAGGACTTTTGGGCCAAATCGAAACTCTAGAGGCAAAGCCGATAGTAAGATCGATATCAATGCATTTATACAAAAGAATGCCATAAAAGATGGTGCTCCAGTAAAAGAAGTAGTAATCAATCACAAGTTTACCGATTTTGGTTTTGTTGAACCTCTTGCTGAGAACGTAGCTAAGCGTGAATACGTGATACCTACTCCTATTCAGGATCAAGCTATTGAGCCTATTATGGCTGGTAGAGACATCATCGGGCTTGCAAACACTGGTACAGGTAAGACTGCGGCCTTTTTGCTCCCACTTATTAATAAGATTTACCAAGATCGTACTCAGAAGGCGCTTATTATCGCTCCTACCCGTGAGCTAGCGCTTCAGATAGAGGCTGAGCTTCGTCAATTCTCTTGGGGAATGAAAATATTTTATACCTCATGTGTTGGCGGACTACCTATAGGAAAACAGATTGGCTCACTCAAGATGCGTCAAGATTTCGTTATCGGTACTCCTGGTCGTATCAAAGACCTTGCCGATAGAGGATTTATCAACTTTTCTACTTTCAATAATGTTGTTCTAGACGAAGTAGATCGTATGCTAGACATGGGATTTGTAGATGAAATCAGATATTTCTTATCAAAGGTTCCTGCCGAGAGACAGAGTCTGTTCTTCTCCGCTACTATGCCAGAGAAGATTGCTCGTCTCACAGAGAGCTTTGCAAAAAACCCTGTAACTATCAAGGTTTCTAGCCGTCAAACAGCAGAAAATGTCGAGCAGTCAGTTGTCAAAGTCGCAAGACATGAGAAAATGGCTAAACTCCAAGAAATTCTTGGCGAAGCTGGTATGGACAAAGTCCTTATCTTCTCAGAAACCAAGAGAGATGTAGAGAAACTTGCTGTTGAACTTGCTCAACGAGGTTTCAGCGCCGAATCCATCCATGGTGATAAGAGACAAGGACAGAGACAAAAGGCCCTCAAGGACTTCAAGGACGAGAGAGTAAAGATCCTTGTTGCTACCGATGTCGCTGCTCGTGGTCTAGATATCAAAGACGTCAGTCACGTGATCAACTACACTACTCCTAAGACCTATGATGACTACGTTCATCGTATCGGTCGTACTGGCAGAGGTCACAGCACCGGTATAGCTCTTACATTTGTAGAATAATTTCACTAGACTATGTCTATGAATAAAACTATTAATAACAAAAAGCCCACACCAACATGTTCTATGTGTGGGCTTTGTTGTAAGCTCTTTTTGATTAATCTCAATGAAGAAGAATACTTTTCAGGAAAATACCAAACCGTATTTGATGATATTGTTACATTCGACACTTTTGCTGAAGTCGAAGAAGCTGGTGCGATATTTCTAAAGCAAAAGACGGACGGAAGCTGTATCTATCTCAAGGATAAGAAATGCAGTATCCACAAGAATAGACCTGCAGTTTGCGGAGAATTCTTTTGCCAGGGGGTCGAGAATAAATTTATTGAAATGAGAAGTATAATTAAAAAGGCAACAAATTAAGGCTTCTTGGTGCTATAATGTAGTTAATATTAAATAGGAACCATTATGTTTTGTTCAAAGTGTGGTAATGAATTAGACGCGAGTAATAAATATTGTGTGAACTGCGGTTTTCGCATAAAGGGCAAAGAAGAGATTCCTAAAAACACTTCGGTTACTTTTTCTAAAAGAATGAATAGAAAAAGATACATAATATCAGGCCTAGTCTTTGGCCTATCATCTTTTGTATTAGTGTCATTCCAAAACTATATTATTGGTAGATTCTCTGGCATAGACCCTATCCCCAACACTATCATAAATGTGATTCTAATATACTTAGCTGCTTGTATTTTCTATAATTTTGTCCGAAGACTTCACGATATAAATAAGTCAGGATGGTACTCTCTTTTAGTACTCGTTCCAATAGTGGGTTTATGGGTTGCTATAATTATGCTAGGACGTTCGGTAGATGAAAATAACAAGTATGGTCCTAAGGATGAAACAAAAATAAGCTTTTGGAATATTGTAGGCGTACCAATCTCTCAAGTAGCTATTGATAGAAGTCGTGTACTACGAATAGTCCAAATAATTTCAGCGATATTGTTGGCGCTATTCGTTGCTCTCAATCTATGGGGATTTTGGTTATTACTTAATAATAAGCCAACCTATCCATCAGACCCCACAGATCCCAATGATTACAGAAGGGACTACCAGGGCTGTATAGATTTTTATGATGGGCCGGAAAATAATGATGGCATAGATAACAATAATGCAATCTCAGACGAAGATCTAAATTATTGTTTCAAGAGATATCCGGAGTAAATCGATGTTTTGTTCAAACTGTGGTAAAGAAATTGATTCTAATTCAAAGTACTGCAAAAATTGTGGTACCGAAGTTCATGATTCCAAAACAGCTAATGGTCAGACAAAAAAGAACGAAGTGTCAGACTCTAGTTTTAGTGATTGCAATTTAGATATTCCCCATGTTAAACCAAAAGAAATCGCAACAATAATAGCACTTCCGGCTGCTAATAAACACAAGGAAGTAGACGTTGATAATTGGTTTAAATCAGTTATTAGAGAAGACCCCACCGAAGAAGCTCCTAACAAAAGTGTAGAAGCACCAGTTAAGATGGGTAAATTTGATAACTTTTTTAAAAATATGTATAAATACAATGTAGATTGGCCTGTATGGCGTAAGTTTTTATACCTGATTTATTATATAGGGCTCTGCACCTTCACACTAGTACTTATTGGGGGATTTATAGTTTTTTTGTTTCTTTCTTTCGTCGGTAGTTTCCTGCCAGGAATTGGTCTAATACCTAATACAAACTGTCTATCTATAACAAAAAAGAACGTGTCTGTTACCGTAACAAAGAATTATGATGCTGTTTATACGCTTACTGCTGACTTTGTCAATGCTGTGCCAAAAACCATCAATTTTCCAAAAGGCGGTCATGTCCACCTTGTTGATAGTGAAAAGAACACTGACGGTATTATGCTGACCACAGATGAGAACGGTGACAAGTGGATGATAATAATGCCAGAAAGTTCCTGTACGAACTAAATAATTTCAGAACTCTCTTGAGCACAAAATACTAAATTACGTTCACCATGATATTTAAAAGGCTTTTATAAGCCTTTTTTTTGTTATGATATAATGACTTTATGGACAACAAAAAAAATCCAAAAAATGTGGTGAGAATTGGTACCCTATTGAGCTATATTTATATATTAAAAAATAAAGTATCAAAATCGCCTCTGGCAATTCATTATAGATACAGAGAAACCCAAATAGCATTATATAAATTAATGCTAAATAACAATGATATTAATCTAGACGCAAAACCCAAGTACGCCATGGGAGAAAAACACGAAGATTTAGATTATAGTAACGGTACTATTCTCCCAATAAAGGTGGGGTTAGATCATACAGACGTAGATGCTATGAACAATGCTAGAAGCTATGTATTAAATGGTATCTCTAAAATAGCAGATGGTAAACAATTTATAGATTATTTTGATTGGCTGAATACAGCCGAAGGATTAGAGTTGATCATGCAACATGCAAATAGATACTGGAACCTAAACGAAGAATTAGCGGGCGAATTAATTAATGAAAATATGCCACCCAAAAGTGCTTTCAAGCAGGAAGAGATTACTCAAGAGGATATAAATATTGAAGATATATCACATTAGAAAGGAGATATATGAAGATTAGTGGCGTTACAGTTCTACTGCTTTGGGTGATGTATTTCGGTTGTATGATAATAACCCAATATTATCAAGGATTAATATTCAGTACGGTTTATGCAGCAATAAATATAGCTGCTATACTATTTACTCTGATATGGATAATACAATTAATAGCAAAAAAGAAAACGAAAACAGAAGAGTAATAATTCTAAAATATATGACACGTAAAACATGGAATATATTATTTTTTGTTTTATTTACATTGTTATTCCTTTTCCTCGCTCAAAAGATACTTCGTAACTATCTTTATGACAGTAAATATTGCAAACCTCCCGTGAAATACTCCATAGGCACGATTGATCCTAGATTTAATTTAGACCGAGACAAGATAGTTTCGATAGCCAAAAAAGCTGGTAAAAATTGGGACGATACTACTGGAAGAGAACAATATATCTACGAAGAAACAGGCTCTACAAAGATTAATTTTGTTTACGACGATAGACAGGAGACAAGAGATGCTAACAGACAGAAACTCTCGGTACTCGGTTTCAAATTTATGAGCGAAGAAAAGCTTATTGATGAACTGATGTTATTAAGTAAAGAAACTTCCCCAGAGAAAAAAAAGATATATAGCGAAGCGATTAATCTTGTAGGATTTTCCGAAAAAGACGGCTTAGGAGCTAACAAATATATTAATCAATCTTCATCTGTAATAACTGTCTATGCATATGATGGAGACAAAGACTTGGAAGTTTTGCTGATGCATGAATTAGGTCATTCAAAAACAAGAGTGCACGCAAAAGAAAAGACCTCAATAATGTATCCTGAAGGACCCGAGATACTGACTACTATACCAACAAATGAAGACAGATTAATGATTAGATATTGTAAGTGATTTTCTAGATTCTTCAGATGTTGACACTCAACTAGAATTTTGCTAAAATATGTAAGTAATTTCCGGAGACAGTAGCTGGCGCGAGCCTTAATCTGCTACCTAGGGGATAAAACGCATAACTATTATGATTTTATTCCATCCAACGTCGCTGCGCTATGCAGGACAGGATATGTCTTCGAGAAATCGAAGATTTTTTATTGTCCGTCGAAAGCCGGACAGGGGTCGACAATATTCACCTGAATTAGGAGAAAAAAAATGGCGATTACACGCGAAGTCAAAGAAACACGAGTTGCAGAACTCTCAGAAAAGCTAAGAAATGCGAAGTCAGTCGTACTTACTGATTATAGCGGTCTTACTGTAGAAGAGATTGATGAAGTTCGTAACAATTTACGTGCCCAAGGTATTGAGTACAAAGTAATCAAAAACACTTTATTTTCACTCGCTGCAAAAGATGCAGGGATTGAAATCGATAAAGACCTGATCCAGAATCATCCAGTTGCCGCTGCTTTTGCAGCCGATGATGAGGTAGCACCAGCTAGAGTCACTTATGATTATTCAAAAAAGAATGATAAGTTGACCATAGTTGGCGGTATTTTAGAAGGCAAACAAATTAGCGATATTATGGTCAAATCTCTGGCTAGCCTGCCTACTAGAGAACAGCTATACGCTAAGCTAGTAGGAACACTTGCTTCACCAATGTCTGGTATGGTAAATGTTCTTAGTGGCAATATCCGTGGTTTGGTAAATGTATTAAATTCTATTAAAGAAACAAAGTAAAGGAGACTAATATGTCAGATGATGTAAAGACAGAAGAAGTTACTGAAGCGGTTGAAGCTGCTACAGAAGCTGTAGAAGAGGCAAAAGAGGCAGTTGCAGAAGCTGCTGAGGCCGTCAAAGAAGTAAAAGAAGTTGTTGCAGAACCTAAAAAAGAATCCGACGTCGCTAAAGCTATGCCGGACAAGGAAAAGGCTGCTCCAAGTGGTAAATTCAAAGAACTTATCAAATCTATCGAAGATATGAGCGTTCTTGAGCTTTCTGAGCTTGTAAAGGCACTTGAGGACCGTTTCGGTGTTTCAGCTGCTGCTCCAATGATGATGGGTGCTATGCCTGCCGCTGGTGGCGCTGCTCCAGAAGCTGCTGAAGAGAAATCAGAGTACAATGTTGTTATAACTGCAGCGGGTAGCAACAAGATTTCTGTTATCAAGGCTGTACGTGAAGTACTTCCTGAGCTCGGTCTAAAAGAGGCTAAAGACCTCGTAGACGGCGCTCCAGCAACAGTAAAAGAGAACATGAAGAAAGAAGACGCAGAAGCTGCAAAAGCTAAACTAGTAGAAGCTGGTGCATCTGTAGAACTTCAATAATCAGACAGTATCTATAAATAAAAGGACCCTTGAATAATCTTGGGTCTTTTTATTTTAGACAATACTTACTTTTGTCATCCCTGGTCACAAACCCAGGGATCTCTCCCGTACCCTCCGAAGGTTATCCTCACTTTCGTAAGGATGACAACATTTTATATTTATGGTAGATCTTTCAGCGAAGTATTCTTCTTAAGATATATAAGTTTTCTTCTGGCCACATCAAGCCCGGCGATAATAGCGAAAGCAAAGGCTAATATTAGTACATTTTCCGAGAATATAATGATATCTTCATTTAACATCAAGAATCCCAGGATAAAAAGCATTACACTGACGCTTTGAAGTATCATTTTGATCTTTCCAAAAACGCTAGCACCGAGCGGTCTGCCGAGATACTTTGATAGTAGAGCGCCGCTAACGACCGCCACCATTTCCAAGATAATAAAGATCGTAAATACCCAAACAATCCAATATTTGAAACCGATAAATATCAGTACTGCGAGGATGAGAGTTTTGTCAGCAACCGGGTCGAGTATTTTGCCGAGCTCTGTAATCTGGTCCCTCTTCCTGGCTAGCGCTCCATCGATAAAATCAGTACAGATGGCGACGAATAGCAGGATCGTAGCTGAGTAGATGTGATTAGTATGCAATAGTAGATAAACAAAGGGCGCCATGACCAATCTGGCATAACTGAAAAAATTTGGTTTCAGAGAGTGGGGGATAAAACGAAAGAAAACCTTTGCGATAATATTATCTAGTATTTTCTGGACATTTATTTTCTTCATATGACGATTTTACCATATTTAATCTATAGTATATAAAATAATCGTAATTTAAGTTAGAATAACACTTGTGAAAGATTTTAGTTTTGAGATACATACAGAAGATGGCCAAGCAAGAACTGGTATTATTGTCACTGCTCACGGTGAGGTAAAGACACCTGTTTTTATGCCTGTTGGCACCGCAGGGACGGTGAAGGCTGTAGACCCAGATGAACTCAAGACTATTGGAGCAGAAATAATCTTAGGAAATACGTATCATCTATTTTTGCGACCCGGTGTTGAAATATTAGAAAGATTTGGTGGTCTACATAAGTTTATGTCTTGGGATCGGCCTATTTTAACTGACTCTGGTGGGTATCAGGTATTTTCTTTATCGCAAGCGAGTAATAATGGCGATAGTCTGGTAAAGGTGATGGATAATGGTGTCGAGTTTCGCTCTTATAAAGATGGTAGTAAACATATGTTTACGCCAGAAAGCGTGATAAACACTGAGCTAACCATCGGTTCTGACATTATTATGCCTCTGGATTTCTGTCCATCAGCTGAGGCAAGTGAGATAGAAGTGGAAAAGGCAGTAAATCTTACAAGTAAATGGTTTGATAGTGCATATAAGCATTTTGAAGAGTGTAAATATCCCTACGGCTACAAGCCAGCACTTTTTGCCATCGTTCAGGGCGGAACTGTCGAGAGTTTGCGCCGTAAGTCTTTTGATAGTTTGTCCAAGTACGACGTGGCAGGCTATTCTATTGGCGGTGTTGCTAATGCGGGAGAATCAAAAGACAAGCAAAAGGCAGCGCTCGATGCCACTATGCCACTCTTGCCAAAAGATAAACCAAGATATCTTATGGGTGTAGGTGAGCCAGAAGATTTACTAATAGGTGTAGAAAACGGTGTAGATATGTTCGACTGCGTTATTCCTACTAGACTTGGTCGTCATGGCGTAGCCTTTACGAGAAGTGGTAAGATCAACCTGAAGAATCAACAATTTCAAACTGAAAGTTGTCCTCTAGACAATGATTGCGACTGTTACGCCTGTAAAACCTTCAGTCGTGGATATATTGCTCATCTTATTCGTGAAAATGAAATTCTGGGAGTCCGGATGGCCACTGTACATAACCTTCGTTTTCTTATTAAGATGATGGAAGAGATACGACAAAGTATCGAAAAGGGTACTTTTAAAAAATATAAAGATGACTTTTTGACAAAATATTTGTAAAATAGAATAAACAAAAACAAAAACAAAAAAAACTAGGAGGGGATATGGACGATAGTATTCGTCAGATACAGAAGCTACTCGATAGCGCAGAGGGCAATTTACATTCAGCAAGAAATTTATTACGAAAATATATAGGCGAAAATAAGCCAGAAAAAGATACAAAAAAAGTATTAGAAAACTTAACACCACCCGAGGAAGCAGTTATCGAGGGTGTCTTTAATGGTTCTGAGATGGTCGGAAATGATGGCCAAACATATCAGATCCCACCAAATTATGCTTCGAAGTCAAAGCTAGTAGAAGGTGATGTGCTTAAACTCACGATCGTCGCTGACGGTAGCTATGTCTTCAAACAAATCCAGCCAGTAGAGAGACAAAGCGTCGCCGGAACTCTGGTACTCGCCGAAGACGGTACTTTTGCGGTAAATGCCGGTGGTAAGAGCTATAAGGTACTCACAGCTAGTGTAACTTTTTATAAAGCAACTGCAGGAGATGCGGTCACTGTCATTATCCCTAAAGAACACGAAGCCAGCTGGGCCGTAGTTGACAATGTTATACCCGGAGGTGCCACTGCACCTGAGTTAGTTACTGTAGAAACGCAAAACGAGGAAGCACCGATAGTGGTTCTGGATAATCCCCAGACAGATGGTTTAGTTCCACCAGTAGTAGAAACGGCCGAAGCGGTGGCAAGTGTCCCCGCAGAAGTAGTCCCAGAACCGATAGTAGAAACCCCGCCGATACAGCCTATTGAAGGCCAGCCTGAATTAAATATTCTAGTACCGACCACTGCAGTGACTGAAGAGACAGGAACGGCGGCACCAGCAATTATTTCAGAAACAGCCGGAGTGTCAAGCAGTACAGTAGCACCCGGCATTATAACGCACAACAGTAATTCTGAGGTAACTCCACAGAACACACAAGAACAAGTGATTCAACCTCCACCGGAAACTACCACAAATGTTTCGGCAAGCAGTTTGAGTGAACCAGTTAAGTCGGAAATGTCACCAGTAGCAACTGACAATTCAAACTCCTTCCAAATACAATATCCTGGCGGACAACCTACCAGTGATGAGGAATTGCTGGCAAAATTAAAAGAAAATCTGGCCAACATTAAGAAACCAGATCTAGAAAATGTCTCTCCTGGAACTTCTGTAAATCCAGCCGATACGGCAACAGAATCACCGGTAACACAAAGTCCGCAGATTGTAACACAAGCAACGACGACAATTCCCACTAGTGCCCCGACTGAAAATCAAGTTGCCAGGTCGGACCAACCAATAGCAGAATTAAACATTTAAGACCATTTTTAAACAGCTTATCCCCTCTAAATAACTATTTATACTCGAAATTCGACTATTATGTACTCGAAATGTAGTTGTATTTTAAGTATAATCATATAGGAATTTAAGGAACAAGAATGTCAAAGCTAGCATTATATAGAAAATATCGCCCCACAAATTTTGATGAAATATTCGGTCAGGATCATATTTCTATTACCTTAAAGAACTCAGTTAAAAATGGTAATTTTTCTCATGCATACCTATTTTATGGACCAAGAGGTACTGGAAAAACTTCAGCCGCTAGGGTCCTTGCCAAGGCTATAAATTGTCTAAATTCCACAGATGGTAACCCGGACAATACTTGCACTAATTGTAAGGATATTAATAATAATCGTTCGGTTGATATCATCGAAATCGATGCAGCCTCTCATACCCAAGTTGACAATATCCGTGAGGTTATAGTAGAACGAGCAAAATTTACTCCAACATCTTTAAAATACAAAGTATATATTATTGATGAAGCCCACATGCTATCAAAGTCATCCTTTAATGCTCTATTAAAGACGCTAGAAGAGCCTCCAGGGCACGCAATCTTTATCTTGGCAACGACAGAAGTTCATAAAATATTACCTACTATACAATCCAGATGTCAAAAATATGATTTCCATAAGATCGGCGAAAAGGCGATCATCGATAGACTGACCCATATCGCAGAAAATGAAAAAGTAACAATCAGTGAGGAGGCTCTTGCTGAAATTGCCAAAGTAGCTGACGGCGGTTTTAGAGACGCTATTTCCATATTAGATCAACTTGTAGACGGCTCTGATGGTGAAATTTCTAGAGAGAAAGTTAAAGAACTTATTGGCTCAGGAAACAAGAAGTCTCTAAACGAACTCACAATTGCGATACTAAATAAAGAAACTGCAAAGTCTATAGACCTTGCGAGTATTATTATCGAGGGCGGAAATGATCCTGGGTATTTGTTTAAAGAGATTGTTCTCAATTTAAGAGATTTTGCAATAAAGGCGATTTCTGAAGAAGATGTTATAGATGACGCTACACATAATCTGGAAAACATCACTAATGCAATCGATGTATTTATAAACACTGAGTCTGACTACAGATATATTAATATGCCGAAACTTGCTTTAGAAGTTGCGATAATAAAATTTACTAAAGATTTTGGCACTAGAACACAGCAAAATACCGTGAATGCCGTAGAGAGTAAAAAATCAATCAATTCAGAAAATCAAAAGGTTAATATACCTGTTTTAAAAACAGATGATAAGACCAAGTGGCAGCAGTCTTTGCTCGAAGTAAAGGCAAAATCTGTTCAGGTACACGCAATATTAAAGTCTTGTAGCCCAGAGTTTAATGGGAATAAAGTGTGTTTATACTTTACGACCAATTGGCACAAAGAAAGAGCTGATGATAGAAAAAACAAGCAACTAATCGAAGACGCACTAGAGCGCGTTTATGGGGAAAAGATTATAGTTCAAGCAATATTAAATTCCAGCATGGTAATAGCTACACCAGTTTCTAATAAGGCCAGTAGAGACGATCTTCTCGATGATGCAATCGGCATTTTTGGTGGGGAGGTAATCGAATAATGGCACAAAATATAAATAGAATTAATATTCCACCGCAAAACATCGATGCAGAGATTTCTTTATTAGGGGCAATCCTTCTCGATAAAGATGCTATTGTTAAAATTGCTGACCTTGTCGTTCCAGATGATTTCTATAAAGACGCTCACGGCGTCATATATGGAGCAATGGTTACTCTATACGAGCATAGAGAGCCAATTGACGTCATAACGCTTACAAACAAGTTAGAAGAGCTTAGAAAGCTAGATATAGTTGGCGGTGGTAGCTATATTGCAACTTTAGCAAGTTCTGTGCCTTCTGCTGCCAATATCCTTCATTATGCAAAAATCGTTTCGGGCAAAGCGGTTTTAAGAAAACTGTTACATGCCTCTGCCGATATATCCGATATCGCAATGCACGAAGACAAGGAAATTTCAGAAATTCTAGATCACGCAGAACAAACTATTTTTGCAGTATCACAAAAACATACCAAAGAGAGCTTTATCGCAATAAAGGATATTCTTACGGAGAGTTTTGATAGATTAGATGAACTACACAAAAATAAAGACAAAATCCGAGGAGTACCGACTGGCTTCAAGGATTTAGACAATTTACTTGCTGGTTTTCAGCCCTCGGATCTAATAATATTAGCGGCTCGGCCTTCGATGGGCAAATCTTCATTGGCAATCAATATGGCCCAACATGTAGCTATCAACGAAGGTATTCCAGTCGCAATATTCTCTTTAGAAATGAGTAAAGAACAACTTGTGGATCGTATTTTAGCCTCTGAGGCTAATGTAGATTCCTGGAAGCTAAGAAATGCGAATTTGAGTGATGATGATTTTCAACGAATTGGGGAGGCAATGGCACGATTATCTGAAGCACCACTGTATTTTGATGATTCTGCCGGTATAAATGTTTTAGAGATGAGAACAAAAGCAAGAAGGTTGCAATCTGAGCATGGACTTGGCTTGATTGTAATTGATTACCTTCAGCTGATGCAAGGAAATGGTAGTTCTAATAGGGTAGAAGAGGTGAGTGATATTTCAAGATCTTTAAAGGGTTTGGCCAGAGAATTACATGTACCTGTAATTGCGCTTTCACAGCTTTCTAGGGCCGTTGAAAATAGACCAAGCCGCATTCCACAACTTGCCGACTTGCGTGAATCTGGTTCTATAGAACAAGATGCTGATGTAGTTATGTTTATCTATCGCGATGATTATTATGATAAAGACTCAGAAAGAAAGAATATTGCAGATGTGTTAATCAGAAAACACAGAAACGGGCCGATTGGACAGATCGAATTATATTTCAAACCAGAACAAATGTTATTTACCAGCATAGAGAAAAAACATCAAAGCAATCAGAAAATATAGCTAGACGTCCGCCCGTTGGTGCAATATAATAATCTAAGTATGTAGTGAGGGTAAGTATGTCTTCAGAAAATAATAAACTTAGAATGATGCCTTTTTATCAAGATTTAGCAGCCGCAACAGTGCTTGGTGCAATTGCTGGTTTTTTTGCAGTATTTGTAGCTAAAAGCCTGGGATTTATAAATCAAGTATATTTTGGAGTATACCTCAATCCAGTAGTAATTTTTTCTTTTTTTGTATTTATATGCATGACTGGCATTTTAGTAGGCCGTTTGCTTGGAATGTTTGCACCAGTTTTATATAAGTTTTTAAAGTTTGGTGAAGCTGGTGGACTGAACTGGCTAGTCGATATCGGAATAGTAAATATACTAATTATTATAACTGGTCAGAACGCAGGTATATATTTTATTTTATTCAAAGGGATATCTTTCTTAGTGGCAGCAACAAATAGTTTTTTTTGGAGCAAGTTATGGGTTTTTTATGGTTCCAAGAAGCAAAAAGAAGGTAGTGAAATATCTAAATTCGCGATCGCCACACTTCTCGGATTGTTAATTAATGTAACTATTGCAACAACTATTTCGAATATAGGACCAAGCTTTATTGACAACATTAATGGTATTGGTTGGGCGAATATTGCCACTGTTGCTGGCTCACTAACCGCAATGATTTTTAACTTTACTTTATATAAGTTCTGGGTATTTAAAGATAAATAAATGTTCAAATGAGTAGATCATGGATTGCCATAAAGATTGAACTTTTAGCTATTTCGAGCACAGTCTGGTAAAATAGTGAAGATGAATTTAAAAAGTATATACAATAATATATCAAGCTACTCTGAGCGCAATCAGTTTGGGATCCTCACTGTATTAATTATCACGATCGGTTCTTTATGGCGCATCTGGAATGTAGGTGCATTTCATGGTTTTTCTATTATGGAAAAAACCAATCTGGCTGTTTTTACGAAAGTTATTAATAATTCTTGGATCATTCAGCAAAAGGAGATTTACCGCGCCCTATATGTCTATCTTCAATCGAGTCTGATTTTCCTTTCTGGATATGATGTGTCAACATACAGACTTTTAAACGTGATAATTATGATATCTCTTCTGGTAGTATTTTTCTTATTCGTAAGAACTTGGTTTAATAAACAGGTTGCGATACTTTCGACTTTATTTATGGCTACAAGCGCACCAATTATTATATTTTCTCGGATAGTTAGTGAAATTGGAATAATAGTTCTATTGCAGTTTTTAATTTTACTGTTATTAACATATGCCTTTAGGGATAAAAAGAAATATCTGTTTTTGCTGGCAGGCCTGGTTTCTGCACTTGGAATCTTCACTTCCCCGATATTTGTTCTGTCAGGAGCCCTACTTGCCGTTGTTGCTTTTGTGATAATGTTGAAAAATACAAAGTTTATAAGTATGTTTGTCTATGAACTTCTCTTTTTGATTCTACCGATTATGATTTCGGCAGTTATCTACATTGTTTTTTTACCTGATTTTTATTCTAATATTAGCTACATAGTAACCCCAGGTTCTTTTCTGTTATTTTCTCAAAACATCGGTAACAACGTTCTGGCGCTTATGGGAAATTCCATTTATGCTACACCATATAATGTTGGTTCTGAGCCTATATTAGATCCTTTCTTGGCAGTAAGTGCAATTTGCGGCATCATATATGCCTTCTTTCATGCGGGCAAAAGAAAGCATCAATTTCTTTTAATGTGGCTATTATTTGGGCTTGTTATTATTTCTCTTTCCGGTAAACAGATATTTGACTATCTATTAATAGTTTTACCTACAATTTATATATTTTCGGCATTGTTGTTTGACTACTTATTAACTAGTTGGACTAAAACATTTCCATATAACAAAAATGCTAGACTAATTATGACCTTGGTTTTTTCATTATTCGTTTTTTTATCGGTTTATTATAATTATCAAAAGTTTTTTTTAGGTTGGTTGGGTAGTAACACAATTAGAAGTCAGTTTACTAATAGCATTACAATAATTAAAAAATAATTCGGAGGGATTTTTTGGAAGAAATATATTTAAGCATAATCGTCCCATTTAAAAATCAAGCCAAAGTATTGGAAAAAACAATTAAAGAAATAGTTGATTATACCAACAAAGCTTCATTTAAGACTCAGGTTATATTTTCTGACACACATAGTACTGATGGTAGTCTGGATTTAGCCAAAAAGTATGCAAAAGCTATAGAGCACTTTGAATACACTGAGCCGACGGATAATCGTGGTGGCAAGGGCCAAGGAATCCACGATGGTATTGCCGTTGCAAAAGGTAAATTTGTTATGTTTATGGACGCAGACAGCTCTACTCCAATCAAGGAAATAGATAGGTTACTCCCATTTATCAATAAATACGATATAGTGATGGGCTCAAGATATATCAAAGAGGCGAAACCCTATAATCCAAACTATTTTGCAGGGGTATTCCATGGCATAAAAAGTGTATTTGAGGTCCTTGTCTTCGGACACTCGAAAGACTATCAAGCGGTCGGTAAACAGGGCAGGGTACGGCAATTTATATCACGTGGTGGTAATTTAGCGTTTACGGTTCTATTAAATCAAAGCTATATTGATCAGCGATGTGGGTTTAAGCTATATAGGAAAAACGTCGCTAGATTATTAGCTGGTTTGCAAACTATATATGGCAATGCCGTCACAGGCAAAGATCATGGTTTTGGCTTCGACACAGAATACTGTGCAATAGCTCAAAAATACAAACTAAGGACTATTGAGGTTCCTGTTTATTGGTTTGATTCGGCTGCTACGGCAATCCCAAATCCCATAAGGGACACCTTCTACTCTTTTAAAGATATATTTACCGTTCAGTGGAATTTGCTTAGCGGCAAATATTCAAAAAATAAAGTGAAAAAGAATATTAATATAAATATTGAAGAAGACATCCTTAACTGGGATTGAAATGGGGCGATATGGCTAAATGGTTTAAACACAATTGGCAACTAATAGTAGTTTTAATTATAGCAACATCACTACGTTTTTATAAACTAGCATCACTGCCGCCAGGCCTACACCCCGATGAGGCTGCAAATGGCTTAGATATTATTAGCATGATAGAAAAAGGAAGGTTTGCTGCCATTTACGATACTAATGGACCCCGAGAAGCCTTATTCCTATATTTACAGGGGATTTTTGTCTGGTTGGGTAATCTATTAAATATTACAGCAATAAACTATACGCCTCTTTCTCTTAGAATCGCGCCGGCAATTATAGGAGTTATTACTGTTTGGGCGATATATCTTCTTGGAAAGGAGATGTACAACAAAAATGTTGGACTCTTCGCTGCTACCGCTCTAGCAGTAAGTGCTTGGCACATTCAGTTTAGTAGAAACGGCTTTAGGGCAATTATGGCACCACTAGCTTTAATTTTTCTTTTTTACTTTTTTATTAAAGCTTACCGAGAGGGAAAACTTAAATATTATTTAGCGACTGGTATTACATTAGCACTCGGCTGTTACACATATCTATCATTTAGAATGGCCCCGCTTGTATTATTTGCGCTACTTATATTCATATTATTCAAAGACAAAAAATTTATATCAAAATACTGGAAGAATATATCCTGGATGGGGGTTGCGTTTTTAATCGTGATGATACCAATGTTTATTCATTTTTATAATGTTCCCGAAGATATAGCCGGAAGATCGTCTACAAGTATTTTTAACCAAGATTTAAATGGTGGCAATCCAGCCATGACTTTTATAAACGGGGTACAGAAAACAGCTCTTATGCTCAATGTCCATGGTGATGAAAATTTTCGACATAACCTTGGGGGCTGGCCCATGTTAGACCCAATAGTGGGTATATTATTTTGGGTTGGAGTCGTTTTGGTTATTTTTAAAATTAATAAGATTGAAAACTTTCTTTTATTAATGTGGGCTGGGGCTCTTTCTCTACCAGAATTACTAACTGCGGAAGGTATACCCCACGCTCTTAGAATTGTGGGAATAATACCTGTAGTATTTATCTGTGTTGGTATTGCCGTAAATTGGTTAATTGTAAAATTAA
>Ga0194062_1000242_pt1 | contig 22906 bp, 16 predicted proteins | sample SepL2225m_MetaG_FD_155481 | JGI IMG/M metagenome (GOLD analysis project Ga0194062, IMG submission 155481) | Anoxic zone freshwater microbial communities from boreal shield lake in IISD Experimental Lakes Area, Ontario, Canada - Sep2016-L224-25m | ecosystem: Environmental > Aquatic > Freshwater >... | reverse complement strand
GTAGATGGGAGGGATCACTGAACCATATAAAACCTGCAGTCGGTGCATCGTAGATATTGATCCATAAATCAAAGCTTGCCTCCATTGAAGTCCCCGAGTTCACTACCCTGTAAACATGATAGGGCCCGGCAGAAGTATACGTATGGGAAGGGCTTGCAGGGCAACAAGCTGTTCCGTTCACAAAATGCTGTGTGTTCCCATCGCCATAATCCCAGTCTTCGGTAGAGATTGGCCCGCCCGGTGAACAAGGCACAAAGAGGACAGGAACATTCTGGCACTGATTCGGAGGATTTGCAGTAAAACAAGCTGCCGGTGGTGAACCAAGCAAGATATCATGTTCTTTGACACTGGTACACAATGTTGTCATATCAGTGGCTGTGCAGCGAACGGTATAAAGTCCGGGCCCGGGAAACAAATGTGTTGCAGGCGAGCCGAAAGCATTCGTACCATCGCCAAATTCCCAGTGAAGATTATTACCTACATTCTGGCTTGCATTTACCTGGGCTGTAAAAGTATATTGATTTGGATTGGTTCCCGCAACCGAAGTGAAATCAATATCAGGATGGGGATTTACAACCAGCGGTGTGCTCAGTGTTTTTGTATTTGTACAACCAGCCTGGTTTGCAACAGTCAGGGATATGTGATAACTTCCCGGACCAGAAAAAAGGTGAGCAGGACTGGGATCTGTAGATGTAGGACTTGGAGATGTGGGATCATCAAAATCCCATGACCATGAAGCAATAGCGCTACCGGTAAGAGGGGAACTCATATCGTTAAATTGAACGATGTCTCCGCCGCAAACCGTAGCGGGGAAAGAGAAATCAGCTTTTGGAGAAGGCTGAGCCTGAACTGCAACCGCAACGGTAGTATTTTCACAACCATTGGTGTTTTTGACTTTCAGTGTTACATTATGAACCAGCAAATCGGTAAAAATATGGGTCACTGGGACCGGAGGAGGGTTGGTTGTACTATTGTAAGTATTCGTGGATCCGTCATCCCAGTTCCAGGTCCAGTCAGTGATAACACCTGTGTTTGCCAGGGAATTATCGGTAAACCTGGCCGCCTCAAAAACACAGGCCCGGTTATACAGAAAAGCTGCGGAGGGAACAGTATTGCCGATTATGGCTTGCTGTGTTGTAGTATTTTCACAGTTGATAGTGTTGGTGACCGTTAATTTTATAGTGTATGTACCGGGAGCAGGAAAGGTATAATTGGCAGTCATCTGGCAAGGGATTACTATCCCATCTCCAAAATGCAGAGTACTTAGCAGGGTACCGCTATTGTCGTAAACATACCAGTCGCAGTATTTGATTTTGATGGTTGCATCCGGATTACTGGCAGGCTTCGGTAAACTCCCGGCCCCTGAAAAAGTGTACTGGTTGTACAAACAGTTTGGAGTTGGGGCTGTAATGCTGCTAATGACAGATGCAGGTTTGAATTTATCGGGATCTACATATACATAATCGATAAGATAATCGCTCTGGCCAGCAGGATTTGTTATAGTCATCGTCACCGGAAAAGTATGAGGGGGGGCATAAGCGCCTGTTATAGGGAATGTATGGTTCTGGCTTGCAGAACCGACGATATTTCCTCCTCCGTCGCCGAAATTCCAGGTATATGTTACAGATGGATCGTCAGGATGAACAGAAACATTAGGATCGGCAGTAAAATTGACAAGATTATAATAACACCCACCCGTTGGGTCAAACTGGTAATAAAAATATGCATGTAAATTGGGCTGAGTTGTAACCAATAATGAAGCGGCTACGGCGGTGCACGGAAGATCTGCGGAATTCTTTTCAGTTACAGTGAGGGTACCTGTTGTGATGGCAGGATTGGTTCCCCAGACTACTGTAACCTGGTAGGTGTTGTTTAAGCCTGAAATAGTTCCACCTCCCGATAATGACCATAAATACGTGTGGCCAGGTATGTTGTTGGTCATATACGTCACAGTTTGCCCTGCCCTGACTACATCAGGGCCTATAACTACCGGCTGAGTATCGCGACATTGTGCAAGGAGTAAAGCATGGCTGAGCAGCAGGAACCCGGAAAGAAAAACAAGGCGCAAGGGTAAATTCCGCATAGGGTTAGTATTTGAAGACGTTTGCAATAATTAACTTATACTTGATTTAGTTGACAATGGTTGCAGATGTATGGTTGCCTGAGGTTCGTATTATTTAGAATGTACAAAAGTAAAACTAATTTTTCATTTTTCCCAGACTCCCGTACAACCCTAACAAATTAATTTTGTCATATGATTTAACCAGCGGCATTTTGATTTTAACTTTTTCCTTGTACTTTTGCAAAGCAAGAACTTTTTTATGAAAAAAAACCTCCTGATCCTGACCACACTGTTACTTTGTTCTGTGCTGGCCTCAACCTCCTGTAAAAAGAATACAATCAGCCCTCCCTGCGATGGCAATGGAACCTATTGCTTCGAAAACAAAAGAGATTCATTGTTGATAATCAGCATAGTACAGCTACATACAACTCTCCGCCTGGCGCATGATCAAATGCTTTGCCAGAACTTCTACGGAGGTAACACCTATACTATTAAATACTCGGGTCCTGCATATACCAGTAACCTTAAAGATACTATAATACTGGTTCAGAATTGCGATAATAAGCTGATCATTATCACGCCGGCGAAGAAATAGCTCTATTCTTCGAATTTTATTTTGGTTAAAAAAAAGACTAATCGTTTGTTGTTGTTCTCAAGAGCAACGTTTTTTATTTCCTGGAACCCATAACATAAAAAATAGTCGTCGAACCAGGGAATCAGCCCGCTTTTCGTTTCAGAAACCAGCTTGTCGTCAGGATATTTCAACTCCAGCATATTAAACTCAAGCTTTGCTGTAGTTTTTTCGTTATGTATGACCTTGGAGGCGATTTTTCCAGCTGCGCAATAGGCTAATAGCATCTGATCACCCTGGAACCTGGCGACAAGTTTCGGGCTCGGGTCTGAGCCTACCAAATCCCTGATCTCCATAGCATTATCCCATAAATACTGTCCTTCCGGACTAAAGGCTGTGATAATTGCTCCCGAATACCTGTACCCATCGAATACCGGATATGAATTCGTATAGGGCCGTCCGTAAAAATCAAAATCGGTGTAATTTTCAGCATGATATTGAGGATAATATACTTCCGAGATCTGGATATATTGTCCATTATGCTCAATAGGATCATGTTGAATAACATTAAAATCCACGGAGTACTCGCCTATATTTTTATTTTTTTTCAGAGCTTTCTTTTTCAGATCCATCACATTACCGGCGCTCAGCAAGGAAGTGATATTCTTCAACTCAAGAAAATTAGTAAAGTTGAGGTTCTTCTGATTCCCTGCACTCAGCAGGCTGGTAAATATTCCCGAAGATGCGTCGGCGGTCTTGTTTTTCTGGGAAGAACCCCCATTGCTGAGCTTGTATGTTCCTATCACAAGGTCGCCTCCGCCAGGCTCACTAATTGCCATAAATCCTGTAAATTCCCGGTCATGGTTTATCGGGCTGATGACGACCGAGGTTTTTATTTTTCCGGTCGTATCAAAGACCTGATAACAATGCTCAGTTTCTTTTTTACCTACAGCTTTTGTAAGGATGGCTTTTAAGCCTGATGAAACCGTGTCAACTTCGAACCACCGGAAGGCTGAAGCCTTTTGCTGGTCGATGAGAAAACCCTTGCTGTGATTCGATTTCAGGTCAAGGATCTCAACCGCTGCCTGGCCATTTTTATGGTTCAGCGCTAAAAACACATTCCTGCCAAAAACCCTGAAAAACACGGGTTCCGCATTGGCCGGGACTTTAGTCAGATTCGGGATAAAATTTCCTTTCTTGACAGCAATCCTTACTATCTCGAGAGGCTGGTCTTCACTCTTAAGTTTTCCTTTGTACGTAAAGACCAGATAAACGGTATCGGCCGAGTAAAATTTAAATCTGAAATCAAGGTCTTCGGCTATCGGCAGGCTTTTTATCCATTGCTGCCTGAGATCCTGATCGTAAAATGCAAAATACCATTTAATTCTCTGAGCATCTGCGACTTCTACACTTTTAAAGAAGATCATCGCCCCTGTTTTACCACAGGCGATAGTTCGGTATGTTTCCTGGTCGGACCTGGCTGTGATCTCAATTCTCGCACTTTCTTCTTCTCTTTCTTCATTTTTCTGCTGAGCAAAAACATGAGGTGAAAACAACATCAAAAACAAAGCAAGAAAGACCGGCCTTGACATATTTTAAAATTTAAGGGCAAAAATAACGAAAAAAAAGGCCGTCACCTTGAGTGACGGCCCTGAATGGATAGCTTCTTCCGATTATTTATCTTTCACTTCCTCGAAATCTACATCGGTCACATCATCATTTCCCTGGCTTTTCTGGTTCCCGCCCTGATCATGACCGGGCTGAGGGCCTGACTGAGGGCCCTGCTGGGCTCCCTGGGTGTTTTTGTACATCTCTTCGCTTGCCGTCTGCCATAAAGCATTCAGGTTTGCAAGAGCTTTGTCAATTCCTGCCACGTCACGGTTTTTATGAGCGCTTTTAAGTTCTTCCAGAGCTTTTTCGATACCTCCTTTTTTATCGGCCGGGATCTTGTCGCCAAACTCCTTGAGTTGCTTTTCCGTTTGGAAGATCAACGTATCGGCCTGGTTTAACTTGTCCACTTCTTCCTTCATCTTCTTGTCGGAATCGGCATTCCTCTGGGCCTCTTCTTTCATCTTTTTGATGTCATCATCGGAAAGACCTGAGGAGGCTTCAATCCTGATCTGCTGCGATTTGCCTGTAGCTTTATCCTTAGCCGTTACATGCAATATACCGTTGGCATCGATATCAAAAATGACTTCGACCTGGGGTATACCTCTTGGAGCAGGAGGAATTCCGTCGAGATGAAACCTCCCGATGCTCTTGTTTTGTGTCGCCATCGGGCGTTCACCCTGTAAAACATGTATCTCAACCGAGGTCTGACTATCTGCAGCTGTCGAGAATACTTCAGATTTCTTGGTAGGAATAGTAGTATTCGAGTCTATCAGTTTTGTCATTACACCGCCGAGGGTTTCAATACCCAATGAAAGAGGGGTTACATCGAGCAGAAGTACATCTTTTACTTCACCGGTAAGAACACCCCCCTGGATTGCAGCTCCTACAGCCACAACTTCGTCGGGGTTAACCCCCTTGGAAGGTTCTTTTCCGAAGAAATCCTTAACAATTTTCTGGATGGCCGGAATCCTTGTGGATCCGCCTACCAGGATCACCTCGTCAACGTCGGAAGCCTTCATACCGGCATCTTTAAGAGCTTGCTGACAAGGCGCAATAGTAGATTGCATCAGGCGGTCAACCAGCTGTTCAAATTTCGACCTGGTAAGTTTTTTTACAAGATGCTTTGGCACTCCGTCGACCGGCATGATATAAGGCAGGTTGATCTCTGTTTCCATAGAACTTGAAAGTTCAATTTTTGCCTTTTCGGCAGCTTCTTTCAGGCGTTGCAATGCCATCGGATCCTTGCGAAGGTCAAGTCCTTCATCTTTGAGAAATTCATCGGCCAGCCAGTCGATCAGGACGTGGTCAAAGTCATCCCCTCCAAGATGGGTATTCCCGTTGGTGGATTTTACTTCAAACACACCATCTCCAAGCTCAAGAATGGAAATGTCGAAAGTACCGCCGCCAAGGTCGTATACAGCCACCTTGATATCCTTATGCTTTTTATCAAGCCCGTATGCAAGAGCTGCCGCTGTTGGTTCGTTGATGATACGCTTAACGGTAAGGCCTGCAATTTCTCCGGCTTCTTTCGTAGCCTGCCTCTGTGAATCACTGAAATAAGCAGGTACGGTGATTACAGCCTCTTTTATTTCCTGCCCGAGATAGTCTTCGGCAGTCTTCTTCATCTTCTGAAGAACCATGGCTGATATCTCCTGGGGAGTATATAGCTTTCCATTAATATCAACCCTTGGTGTGTTATTGTCGCCCTTAACAACTTTATAAGGTACACGCTTTGTCTCAACCTGCACCTGGTCAAAGGTCTCTCCCATAAAACGTTTTATCGAAAACACCGTGTTCCTGGGGTTAGTGATAGCCTGACGTTTGGCAGGATCCCCTACTTTACGTTCACCGTTTTCGGTAAACGCAACGATAGAAGGGGTAGTTCTTCTTCCTTCGCTGTTAGCAATAACAACAGGCTCGTTACCTTCCATCACTGCAACACAGGAATTTGTAGTTCCTAAATCAATTCCAATTATTTTTCCCATAGTTTTAATCTCCTTTCATAGTAAATTTTGAGAAGTAACACTCCTATGTCAATGATTGTGCCAAAAGACGTAGCCTGACAAAAAATGACAAAAAGACAGAAATAAAAAAAAGGGAAACTAAAAGCCCAGGTCTTTGGTATACTGGTTTGTTTTGATCTCGGCGATCGTAAAATCGCTGAAACGGAGAGTGTCGACTGATTTTACGACCCTTGCCGAGAACAGGCCGATGCCGTTAATGATATCGGTAAAGGCAGGTTTCTCCTGGACAATCGTCATCGAAGGTTCAGTCACATCCATATAAGTGCTTAGATCTTCTGAGCCTACGGTAAAAATATAATCGCAATCCCTGAGGGCACGGGTAACATTGGGATTAACCGCGATGTGAGTCCCCATAAAAATAAAAAAAGCATCACCACTGACAAAATAATCCATGTTCTGGCCACCCTTGTCGGAAAGCGACCTGATATTACTGATCGCGAGCCAGTCGAGGCTTTTTATAACCGTCGAATTGGGAACTCCTATCGTAGCTTCAGCATAGCGTATCCTGATATTCACCTGGTAGCGTTTTCCTGCTTTGGCAGAGGTCCATTTCACTTCCGAACTTTTTCCGGCTTGAAAACTTGCGCGTGTAAAAATGGTAGGCCTGTCTATATCAAAGTCGCCGATCAGGGTAGTCTTACCTTCAACAAACTGACCGGGTACAGCATCTTTAATATAAAGATGATAAGTGAGATCGGGGGCAAGCCTGGCATGAGTGCAATACACACGCTGATCAGGGGAATAAAAAATACCTGTATCCTTGTTCGTGATTAAGGTGTCGTACAGCACGATTGTCCTGAGGAAGGTAGATCCGTTGAATTCATCCATGGTCACCAGAAGCGGATTGGGATAATTGCTCGAATCATAGACCTGGGCAAACTGCAGGGCATTTCCGGGACCCAGAAAAGCTTTGGTGATCTTCACGTAATGAATGTCTTCGGTCTGGTCAAGAAGTCCGAATACAACCGTGACATCTTTCCATTGAGCATTCACTTCAAGAGTTTTTTTACAGGAACTTAGTAAAAGCGTGGCAAAAAAAAGTATCAGCAGAATGCGGCAGGTTTTCATAACAGAGCATGAATATGATCGGTTTGCAAAGATAATTAATCTTTTGAAAAAGCCTGAAATAAACCTCAGGGTAGGAAACATATTTTATTGTAATACCTTTGCATTTAAATTCAATACTTATGTCGGCTTCCTATTCCTTTCGCAATGTCACTAAAGTGACTACCCATGTGCTGCAGGAGATGAAGGTCAAAGGAGAGAAAATTGCCATGCTCACGGCATATGACTACTCTTTCGCCAGGATTCTCGAGAGTACAGGTATCGATATCATTCTGGTGGGAGATTCAGCTTCGAACGTGATGGCAGGTTATTCATCCACTCTTCCGATCACTCTGAATGAAATGATCTACCATGCCTCCTCGGTAGTAAGAGCAGTCAAGCGGGCACTGGTCGTGGTAGACCTTCCTTTCGGCACTTACCAGGGCAACTCCAAGGAAGCCTTGAATTCAGCCATCAGGATCATGAAAGAAAGCGGGGCTGATGCGGTAAAAATGGAAGGAGGCAAAGAGATCATCGAATCGGTCGACAGAATATTATCGGCAGGAATACCCGTGATGGGGCATCTGGGCCTTACCCCTCAGTCAATCCATAAGTTTGGCACTTATGTGGTTCGCGCCACCAGTGAATCTGAAGCAGCAAAACTTGTCGAAGACGCTCATCTGCTTGAGAATTCGGGATGTTTTTCTATCGTACTCGAGAAGATCCCTGCAAAACTCGGAGGCAAGGTTACCAGGGAACTCAAGATCCCTTTGATCGGGATTGGCGCGGGAGGAGAAGTTGACGGGCAGGTCCTTGTTTTACATGATATGCTTGGCATAACCTTGGAATTCTCTCCACGTTTCCTAAGGCGGTACCACAATCTTTCGGAAGAGATCAAAGGGGCAGTGGATTCGTATATCAACGATATTAAATCGCTCAATTTCCCTAATGAACGCGAGCAGTATTGACGACCGTATTTTATATGAGGACAATCACCTCATTGTGGTCAATAAACTTCCTTCTGAAATAGTCCAGGGTGATAAAACAGGGGATGTGCCGCTGAGCGAAAAAGTCAAATCATACATCAAAGTAAAGTATGCTAAACCGGGTGAGGTTTTTCTCGGAGTTGTTCATCGTATCGACAGACCTGTAAGTGGTGCGGTAATCTTTGCCCGCACATCAAAATCGCTGAGCCGGCTAAATGAAATGCTTAAAACCGGGCACATACGTAAAACCTACTGGGCTGTTGTAAAAAACTGCCCGGCCCGAGAAAGTGACCGGCTTATCAATAACCTCTGGAGGGATGAACCGCGGAACAAGACGTTCATCCGCGAACAACAGGATGTGCAAACACAACTTGCAGAACTTACATACGTTGTGGTAGGAAAAAGTAAAGATTACTACCTTCTTGAAGTCAACCTGATCACTGGCAGGCACCATCAGATCAGGGCTCAATTATCCCATATCGGATGCCCGATCAGGGGGGATCTGAAATACGGATACCCCAGGTCGAACCCGGATGGCTCGATACACCTTCACGCCAGATCCATCGCTTTTATACACCCGGTAAGGCAGGTTGAAATTACCATTCTTGCCCCTCCTCCCTCCGATGCTTTATGGAACCATTTTGCCAAAGAGTTCAATACGCAGCCCGATTGAATCATATAAGCTATTCACCGGACACGACATTTACCTTGCAAAGCCTGTCCAGGCCTTCCGTGAATTATAATGCTTCGTTGTTCCGACAGCATGAACTGCAACCAAAAGCACACAGGGAATATGTTCAGCAACCATATCCTTCCGACTGGATCGTACTTTCATTTCTCGTTTGTCTGATCCTTATAGCCTGGGGACAGGTTTTCTACCACAAACGACTCAAACAGATTTACTATGCACCTCTTTCTCAACGCTTTCTGAATATCCTGACAAAAGAAGGCAGTCTTTTTAAAGAACGTCTCAGCGTGGCTCTTTCTTTTATCTATGTATTTGCATTTAGTCTTTTTATAAGTCTGCTTGTTAAAGAATTTTTACCTGAACGCTTTATTGGCTTCCATGATTATCAGGTTTTTGCTTTGTGTACGGCCTCAGTTATTTCTTTCTGGCTGATTAAAATTTCGCTAATCCGTTTCCTGGGAAATGTTTTTCATACATATTTTGCAACAAAGGACTATCTTCAGAATATTCTTGCATTTTCCTTTATCACAGGACTTATTCTTTTGCCCTTACTGCTGATGACTGTCTTTCTGCATTCCACTATCATGCTGTATATCTCCTTGATATTTATTTTTTTACTGTATTTTTTTAGGGTAATGAGAGGTGTTTTTATAGGAATTTCATTGAAGAAATTTTCCTGGTTATTTTTATTTGTGTACCTTTGCAGCCTCGAAATCCTACCCCTGGTAGTCATCTTTAAGGTATTTTACCTCATCAGCAAGGGTAGTTGATTTACTCAGAATGTCAGATTTAATACCGTTCGAAATTGAAGATCAGAAATATACTCGTTTCCCAGCCTCAGCCATCAGATTTTGAAAAATCCCCTTATGCGGAGATAGCACGGAAATACTGTGTAACCTTCACTTTCAAACAGCTGATCCAGATCGAAGGAGTACCTGCAAAGGATTTCAGAAAAGACAGAATCAACATTCTTGATTACTCTGCCATCATATTCACTTCCAAGAATGCTGTTGATCATTTTTTCAGGATATGCAAGGAGATGCGGGTTGAAGTTCCCGAGACTATGAAGTATTTCAGCATTTCAGAATCCACGGCATATTATCTGCAAAAATATGTTCAGTTCCGCAAAAGAAAGATTTTTCACAGCAAGGAAAATTTCTCATTGCTGGTTGACCTTATAAAAAAGCATAAGAGCGAGAAGTTCCTGCTGCCATGTTCGGATGTTCACAAGCTGGATGTTCCCAAAATGCTAGAAGACAACAAAGTGATTTATAAAAAAGCGATCATTTACCGTACTCTGGCGCGTGACATGTCCGATACCGACATCTCAAAATTCGATATGCTGGTGTTTTTCAGTCCGGCAGGCATCAAATCGTTGTTCAAAAATTACCCCGAATTCAAACAGAATCGAACGGTGATCGCAGCCCTGGGCCCAAGTGTCGCCAAAGCGGCTATAGATGCGGGCTTGAGGCTTGATATTGAAGCTCCGACCAAAGAAGCTCCTTCCATTACGAGCGCAATTGAACAGTTCCTGACAAAGGAAGCCAGGAAGAAGTAAGGCTGACCAGGGGCAGCTCTTTCATAAACAAGGATAAATCATCCGGAGAATGTCACTTACTTTCATAAAAAATGAACGACTGCATGAGTTCCGGCTGATCAGAAAACTTTTCTCTGAAGGGAAAAATTTTTCGGTCCCCCCTCTGAGAGTCATCTGGATGAAGTCAGACCCGGCAAACGAACCCTTACACCAGGTCATGATCAGTGTTCCAAAAGCCATCCACCGTAATTCAACTCATCGTAATACAATAAAACGCAGGATCAGGGAGGCCTACCGGCTAAACAAACCGATGCTTTATGATTCCCTTCCGGAAGATGCTAACCCAATCGTTTTTTGTATTACATACACTTCGAAAGAAATCCTTTCCTACAGGGCTATACAAGATAAAATAATCTTACTTTTGCGGCGTTTAAAAGAAGAGTGTGAGAAAAGTTGTTAGTGGTTTTTTCATTCTTCTGATCAGGTTCTATCAGGGAGCTATTTCACCTTTTCTTATGCCTTCCTGCCGTTATACGCCAAGCTGTTCGGAGTATGGAATAGAAGCCATTCGAAAGCATGGGCCCTTTAAAGGAGGATGGCTGACTATCAAACGGCTCGGCCGCTGCCAACCCTGGGGTGGGCAGGGGTATGACCCGGTGCCGTGACTGAAACTGAATGACTGAATGACTGAATGACTGATTGACTGAATGACTGAATGACTGATTGACTGAATCTGTAAATCAGTCAAAAAAAAAAGACAGGACATGAAGAGGTTGAAGATTTTATTTTTTATAGTGTTAACGGCGATGAGTTTTTCCGTTGCCGCCCAGGATCAGACCGCGAGTAAGGGAAGCAGCTCTCTTATCGGTTTTGAGCTCCTTAAAAACATGGATATTTATTCCAGCGTTATGAAAGAGCTAAGCACTGATTATGTTGACGTGATCAACCCCGGTCAGCTGACCCAGTCTGGTTTGGATGCGATGCTCGAATCGCTGGACCCATATACAAATTTCATTCCCGAGAACCAGGTTGAGGATTACCGGTTTATAACCACCGGACAATATGGCGGGATAGGGGCACTGATACACCAGCAAGGGAAATATGTGGTTATTTCGGAGCCCTATGAAGGTTCCCCGGCCCAGAAGTCAGGCCTCAAAGCAGGTGATAAAATTATCCGGATCAACGGCCAGGCTGCTGTCAATAAGACTTACGATGAGGTAAGTGCTATTCTCAAAGGCCAGGCAGGTACCCAGGTGAGCCTGCTGGTTGAACGTGAAAAGGTTTCCGATACAGTCGTCAAAAATATTATACGTGAAAATATAAAAATTGATAATGTCCCCTATTCCGGTATGTTACCTGGGAACATTGCATATATCAAACTGACCGGGTTCACTCAGAATGCCACAAAGGAATTCCGCCAGGCATACATCAGACTTAAGGAAAGCAATACTCTGAAGGGTCTGATTATCGATCTCAGGGGAAACGGTGGAGGCTTGCTTAATGAAGCGGTCGATATCGCAAACCTGTTCGTAGAAAAAGGACAGGAAATTGTATCTACCAAAGGACAGAAAGCCGACAAGAACCAGATACATTATACTTCTTCTACGCCTGTTGATCAGGAGATTCCTATCATTGTTTTGGTCGACAGCCAGAGTGCTTCTGCATCGGAAATTTTGGCAGGAGCCATTCAGGATCTTGACCGCGGTGTGGTGTTGGGTCAGCGTACTTTCGGTAAGGGTCTCGTTCAGAATGTAGTACCGCTTACATACAATGCCCAGATGAAGATTACTGTTGCCAAGTACTACATTCCAAGTGGACGCTGTATACAGGCAATTGACTATTCACATAAAAACAAGCAGGGCTCTTTTGATAAAATCCCTGATTCCCTCATCCGGGAGTTTAAAACCAAACACGGCCGTAAGGTGTATGACGGGGGTGGAATAAGTCCTGATGTGAAAGGCAGTGAACGAAAGGTCAGTAATATCGCTTTGATCCTGTACAATAAATTCCTGATCTTTGACTTCGGAACTCAGTTTGAACGTACTCACCCGATGATTCTTCCACCCGAGCAGTTCGAGATCACCGACTCAATTTTCAATGACTTCCTTAGCTTTCTCAAGGATAAGGATTATAAATACACGACACGAAGTGAGATTGCCCTTGAGAAACTACGGAAAGAAGCCGAGAAAGAGCAGTATTACGAGGCTATCAAAGGAGAGCTTGATCTTCTGCAGACCGGCATGGAAAACGACAAAAAAGAAGACCTGAACAAATACAGGGACCAGGTTCGTGAATTGCTCAAGATGGATATTCTGTCCCGTTATTATTACCAGAAAGGAAAGGTTATAGGTACGCTGAAAACCGATCCCCTGCTTAAGGATGCTATCGGAATACTGAATGACCCGACCCGGTATTCAGGTATACTTGCGGGAAAATACTCCCAGCCCGACAACAGTCTTCCGGGCTCAGTGGAAGAAGAACTTCAGTCAAAAGAAGGTCAGTAAAAATCTAATTGCACTATGAAAAAATCATGTATTCTTGTCAGTCTCTTTTTATGCAGTTTTATTTTCTCCGGATTCAGCTCCGACAAGCCTGCATACAAAGTATTCACGTCAAAGGGAAAATCGGCCAATTACGGCGATATTGCTAAAGCAGCCCGTTCTTCGGATATTATTTTTTTCGGGGAGTTGCATGACAACCCTATCTGCCACTGGCTTGAGCTTCAGCTTGCCAAAGACCTGCTCAACGTAAATGGAAAGAATCTTGTTCTTGGCGCTGAAATGTTCGAGACCGATAATCAGCTTTTGCTGAATGAATATGTTACCCGGCAGATCATCCGCAAAAAGGATTTTGTTGCCGAAGCAAAATTATGGCCGAACTATAAAACCGATTATTCCCCCCTGATTGAATTTGCCAGGGAGAACCGGTTAAAGTTTGTGGCAACGAGCATTCCCCGAAGATTTGCCGCCATTGTTAACCTTAAAGGTTTCGATGGGCTGACCGATATTATGGCAAATGAGCGTGGGCTGATGGCTCCCCTTCCTATACCTTTCGATTCCTCGGTTGGCTGTTATAAAAATATTGCTGCAGCAGTCCAGGGAGCTCCTCATATGGGAGCCAACATAGCCAAAGCACAAGCCATGAAAGATGCAACCATGGCATGGTTCCTTCTGAAGAGCGCACTTGTCGACAGTACTATTTTCCTGCATTTCAACGGTGCTTACCATAGTGAAAATCATGAAGGTGTGGTTTGGATGACCCAGCAATACCTTCGAAAAGGAAACTCCAGCCTTAAACTCATTACCATTTCCTGTGTCGAGCAGGAAAGCCTTGATGATCTTGAGAAATCAAATGAAGGCCAAGCCGATTTTATTATTGTCATCCCTTCGGATATGACTAAAACCTATGCCAGCGATCCTGCTTTTACTGCCCCGGCAAAGCCATCAGCCGACAAGAAAAAAGAAGAGGAATCAAAAGTTAAACCCAAGCCGGTAAAGGAACAGGTATCGGGAGATGACGACGACGAATAGTCTTCAGGCAAAAGTGAAATAAGCATTGATGAGGAAGTTCCAGAAGGTGACCAGAAGTGTTGCAATGAGCTTGGAAACATAAAAATTCACCTTAAACTTTCCCGATAACGCCCAAATGATCAATAGGTTGATCCCCAGACCGATCAGCGCGATCATAAAAAATCTCGAAAATTCCAGCCCTACATTCGGATTTTGACTGTGAAAAGTCCAGATCCGGTTCATCATATAGTTTGTTGTAGCCGCTGTAGCAAAGCCAATGGAGTTGGAGATATATTTCTGAATCTTCAGAAATTCCTTGCAAAAAAAGGTAATTCCAAAATCTACAAACACTCCGGAAAAACCGACAAGGCAGAATTTGATAAACTTAAAAAAGAATGCCTGGTTGAAAATTTGGTCGTAGTTCATATGAAAGCGTTCTGGCGTTAAGGCGTTAGGGCGTTCAGCGTTAAGGCGTTCTGGCGTTCTGGCGTTAAGGCGTTAGGGCGTTCAGCGTTAAGGCGTTGTTGCGTTAGGACATTCAAAATTCAACATTCGAGTAATCGATTATTCGAGTATTCGATTAGATGCTCAACCTCAGGGCTTTACAACTGAATTATAAGTATCTCCACTTTCCCGTTTCTCAGAACTTCCACATTTACGGTCATACCTGCTTTCAGTTTATTCAGCCTGGCCATATAATCATATATACTTTCGACTTTCATGCCGTGAACCGAAATGATGATATCGCCTTTTAGCATCCCGCCTTTGTATGCGGGACCATCTTTTGTAACTCCATCAACCCTGAGTCCTTTCTTTTCAGATCCTGCGAAATCGGGCATAATACCCAAAGTCACCTTAAGCCTGCGGCCGGTTCTTCCTGAGTTTTCCTTTTTCCCCGATTCTTTAAACGTAAGGTCTTTAGGCATATTGTCAATACCGGTAATGAGTGCGGCGCTGAAATCGCCGATTTTCTTTTCTGCGGAATAATCCAGCTTATCGGCATCATCAGCAGGAGTATGGTAATCCATATGCACACCGGTGGTAAAGAAAAAGACCGGGATATTTGACGAGTAGAATGCTGCGTGATCCGAGGGGCCATAACCATCAGGGGAATGGGTAACCGCGAAAGGCAGACCTTTCTCAAAAACTTTCAGTATACTGTCGCCCTCGGCGGATGTCCCTGTACCGCTTATCGAGATTGAATTCTTTTCTTTGTCAAAACGGCCCACCATGTCGAAGTTGAACATGGCTTTGATTTTTTTCAGATCCACGGGAGGATTGTTCACAAAATATTTCGAACCTAATAACCCCATCTCTTCACCCGAAAAAGCAACAAAAATGATACTCCTTTTCAGTTTCGTTCTCTTAGGACCCAGCTTTCTGGCAAGTTCCATGACCATGGCTGTCCCTGAAGCATTGTCATCGGCCCCGTTATGAACGGCATTTGTGTCGGGCACCCTGGAACCTGAATTCGGACCACCAAAACCGAGGTGATCATAATGTGCTCCTAGCACAAGATACTCATCCTTCAAAACTTTATCGCTCCCTTCAAGCAGGGCAATAACGTTAGCAGTTTTGGCATGCTTCTGAACAACGTCAACTTGTCCGTTTACCATTGTCCCGGTCTCAAAACTTTTGGGCTTTTTCGTTGCAATGATAAGCCGTTCCAGGCTGTCGGCCGAAACACCTTTGGCCGCGAGAATACGGTCGGCCAACTCATGTTTAATATTGACGACCGGGATCCCACTGGTGACTTCGTTGTTTTCAACAACCACTGCCATCAGTTTATCATCCTTATCGAGCCCCCTGGGTGTTACCAGTAAGACTCCAGCAGCTCCTTTGTCTTTGGCAGTAAGTACCTTGCTCCGCGTATCGCTGTATGGAATGAACTTACTGTCGGTCTTATCCAACTCCGGGTCGGCCCTGAAAATCATGACCCACTTGCCTTTTACATCAATGCCTGAATAATCGCTCCATTTCAGGCTGTCAAGATCCAGGTCGAAACCATATCCGGCAAAAACAACAGAAGCCTTCAGCTGTCCGCTCGACGAAAAAGCCAGCGGGATAAACTCTTTTCTGAAAGTGGCGTCATAGCCGTCTATCGAAATTTTATTATCGGCGCCGAGATTGACGTCGATAACAATGTCAAAATACTGAAATCCGCCATCAGCCATCGGCTTAAGACCTGCTGCAGTGAAATGGTCAAGAATGTATTTTGAAGCAACATTCATTTCCACAGTCCCGGGCTTGCGGCCTTTCAAGGAATCGGATGCAAGAAAAGAAACATATTCCTTCAAATCCTTTGAAGTCATTTCCCCCTTCTGGGCAAACAATGGCAGTGTAATCACTGCGATTACCCAATAAACCAAAAATCGTTTCATCATATAGTAAAATGTTAATGCGTTATGGCGTTCTGCGTTAATGCGTTATGGCGTTCTGCGTTAAATTCTTAATTATTCACGAAATTGTTTATTTCATTGGTGTTCATTACGGCTTCGCCGAACATAATTCGATTATTTCCTTCATTCCTTCACCCATTTAATAACCCCTCCCCCTAACACCACGTCCCCATCATAAAACACCGCGCTTTGTCCGGGGGTTATGGAATCATTCGGATGAAAAAAAGTGGCTTTTACAAGACCGTCTTCACAGGGTTCGATCAAAGCATCTTTTTCCTTCTGAGCCGAGCGGATCTTAATACTTACATCCATCGCCGACTGAAGGCCTTCGACAGCGATCCAGTTCAGGTCGCCTACAAAAAAACCGGTATTGAAGGTCTCGTCTTTTGTCCCAACCACCACGGTGTTGGTTTCCTTATCAATCCTGATCACATAGAGAGGTTCCGACCATGCAATACCCATTCCTTTTCTCTGACCGATAGTGTAATTCCAGATGCCCTGGTGTATCCCAAGGATCTTGCCACTCGTATGAACGATGTTTCCGGTTTCAGGTAGATGCTCCAGCAGATCCTTGTAATTTCCGCTATAAAAATCCTGGCTTTCCTCCTTATCATAAACAGGCAAGCCGGCTTCTTTCGCGATCTCTTTTATCTGTACCTTGGTGTAGATACCAATTGGGAGCAATGCTTTGGCAAGCTGCTGCTGAGTGAGACGGTAAATAAAATACGTCTGGTCTTTTTTCTGATCCACTCCTTTTTTAAGCAGATACCGGCCCGTGGAAAGCTCATACTCAACCCTGGCATAATGGCCGGTGGCGAAATAATCATAGGTAAAACCCCTCTTCCCGGCCATCGCAGGAAGCAGTCCGAATTTGATGTGCTGATTGCATTGAACGCAGGGATTAGGAGTGCGTCCGGCAAAATATTCACTCCTGAAATAATCCAGCACCAGCTTTTTATATTCGGCGGAGCAATCAAATACTTCAAACGGGATGTCGAGGATCCCTGCGATTTCCCTCGCTTCCCTGATCTCTTCTTCCTCATCCGGTCCGTAGCATGCATGCTTGCCACCCGAAGAAACAGGGAGTTTTTTCCCGTCCCACAACGCCATGGTCACGCCAATCACATGATAGCCCTGTTGCTTTAAAAGATAAGCCGCGACTGAGGAATCTACGCCTCCGCTCAAACCGACGAGAACTGTTTTATTGCTATTCAAGACCTGTTTATCTCCAAAAAAATCCGACGCAAAGTTAGTGTTTATTTTGCTTGAATGAGCCGGATGGTCTTGGTGAAGTCGGGAGCAGTAAGGCGAAGCAGCCGGATGCAGGATGAAGGCTGCACCGCATCCTCACGATATATTATTTCAAATTTCCCCGACTGCTGATATCCGTTTACCAGGGTCGAAAGCATCTTCCCTTCAATGCTGAAAACCTCGAGTTTCACATGACCCGGAAACTTAAGCTCATATGAAATCGTGGTCTGGTCTGTAAAAGGGTTAGGATAATTGGTCAAACTGTTTACGGGGGATGATCTCTCGGGAGATATCCCTGTGATAGGAGTACAGGCAGCAAACTGAACTCCATCGACCCACAGAGTAAAGCCGTAATCCCAGCAATCGGCATGAATCTCAACATAATTGACCGAGTCGGTGCCCATGCTTCCCACGACAGTCCTCGAAAAACCATTCCCCCCTGCAACCGGACATTTTAAAAGTTTCCAGTTGAGGTTGGCCGCGTTTAACAGTGCGGGCGAAGCGGTGTATTTATAATAACCTCCCCTGGCATTCCCTATCCTGACCGAGAAAAATTGAAATCCATATGGATTCTTTATAGTCCTTACCCAGAAATACAATGTATCAGATGTATTGAGCGCCCAGTTTGAAACCGAATCGGCCGAGGGCCTGTAATTAAGTGCCAGGTCCCAGCCCCTGCTGGTAACGAGCTTTACCGAAGCAATGCCGACCTTTCTTACCGCAGTATCAAAATACAGGGAGTCGCCAAACCTGTTCGTGGCAGGATATCCGGTCTCGGGATAAACATTCCAGACTGAAGGCGGCTCAGCCATATCGCATGGGAGTACCGACTGTATCTTTGGCTGTGGCCCCTGAGTATACGGCCACCATTGGACCTGGCCGAGGGATGAGCTGTTGTGCTTATCATATACCTTCTGAAGTATCATCACACTGTCGGAGGGAATGAAAAGATTATCCGGGGCATAAATGAAATAGGTTGATGTATTCTGTAAGTGATAGGCCGAAGGTTCAATAAACGAATTGCCGGTTATCGTATCGAGGTTGGACTGTCCGTCGAAATAAACCGAAGCGCTCTGACTGTAATTGAAGGTGTTCCCTGTCATATGGGTATGCTCTGTTTTGGAAAGGGAAACCGATTGTGTATTGCCGTTGAATGTATTTGAATGAATGTCATAATCCTTGGAATACTGGTTTGTGTAGCCGGTAATCGGACTTCCTTCCCACAAAGCAATACCTGTGGGATTGTTACCTATCGTATTGTTTGTTATCACATTGCTGAATCCCCTGTCGATGGCTATGCCCTGATGATAATTTCCGTTGATCTCGTTGCTGTCGACGACCGTCTGAAAAGAATATCCCAACCACAATCCGTAATCGCTGTAATTACATTTATTATGTTTGTAAATATTTCCCTGGGCGAAGGTTGCTTCGATCGCATTATGAGGGGAGTATGAGCATTCGTTGTATGCGAAATAATTGTTATTCGGAGTGTTTGAATGCTGGTATTGTCCTAGAAAAATACCGTCGCCCGACCACGACAGATCGTTGTTCGTCACAGTGTTTTTATTGGAGATGATCAGAAGCAGGGCTGCGCAGTCACTCGGATCGGTTTTAGGCCGGTTTACATGCGAACAATTGTTCTGGTAGATATTGCAGGTATCGGTCCAGAACATCCTGATACCATAGGAGGTATTCCAGGAAAAGTCATTGTCGTGAATATTTATCGAATCACAATGGTAAAGAGCTACCCCGTCGTTCTGCATAGTCATCTGATTGTTAGAAATACGGGCGGCACGGCATTGATTCATCATCACCCCCCCTCCTAAAGCCCTCGTATAATCGGCCCATACGTCGATCCACCCGATTGAATCGACTTTGTTATGGCTGAAGCTATTGCTGTCGATGGTAATATGGTCTGAATTCGATATGTAAACGGCATATTTATAATTAAAAACCGAATCGAAATTTTTTATCGTGATATGATTTGAATTGATGATTTTGATCATATACCCCTTAAATATCTGTCCGTTCACCCTGCAGCTGTCTCCATCAAGAATAATATTATGCTGGCCGCTGATCTGGATTACCCCGTTCGAATCAGGATCAGAAAAAATATAGTTGTTCGGTATGAACTTGATATTTGAATAGCTGTTGATCTGCATATTATTTGTGATAGGAATACGGGTCTGGGCCTGCAGTGCGCTGATCAGAAGAAACGACACAGCAAATAAATAATGTAAATTTCTCATATTAAAGAGGGTTTAGGGAAACGAATGTAAAAAAAAAAAGATCTTAAATCAGTCGTTTATGAAAAAATGTTGTATATTTAGGGGTTGAGGTTGCATTATTCGGGATTTTGTTGACGCACACGAAGTTTATATTAACACTTACTTATTCCTGCTTTTTAATATCAACATGGTAGTTTATTTTTGTAGCCATATTCAAATGATCAAATTATTATAACCATTTACCACAAACAAAAAGATGATGAAAAAATTAACAAGAAACTTATTTGTATCCTGGCTTTTACTTTTTCTTTTATCCGGTGTTCTGCTACTTCAGACTGGCTGTAAGAAACAAACGAGCAATGGAACATCAACTCCCACCAAGTTCACGGAACTCCAGGTGGCTCCTGATTTCAAGTTCAGTTCTTACACTAACGTTGACGTCACTGTGAATGTTGAGCAAACGACTGCATTCTCAATGTTCGTAATACAGCTTTTCAATGGCGACCCCGCCAGCGGTGGAAAACTTATCGGCACGGGAGCTACAGACGCCAACTTCCAGTATAAAACGAAGATCCGCATGCCTTCGAGTGTGAAACAGATCTATATTGGAAAGATCAGCCCTGATGGCATTAATAAATATGTAGCAGCTAACATTTCCGGTACTGCCGTCGTGTACACCTTTACAACCGGAACAAAATCAGCCGAGAACGAAAACACTGTTCCTGATTGCAGCTCAGGCTGTACGCAAACCCTCAATAACGGGACATTTAACAGCCTTACGGTTGGTTCGGGAGCAGTATTGTGTATTCCCGCCGGGAAAACTGTTACCCTTAACACTCCTACTCTTAATGCAGGTGGTACAATCCGCATCTGCGGTACAGTACATTGGAACAATATCAACGGCAGCGGGGGCACTATCCTGCTGACTTCAACAGGTGACATGAACGGCACTTATTCCCTCACCGGAAGAACCCTGAACAATTATTCTCTGACTTACAACCTTCCGAACAACAATTTTGACGGCATATTAAATAATTTCGGCACTCTTGATGTTTCAGGAGAAGATGGCACCTTCCAGATCAATTCGTCTGCAGCAATACATAATTACGGAACGATGAATATTCCCTCGAAATTTAATGTTAACGGTATCCTTACCAACGACGGGCCTATGACCATTAACGGCGATTTAACCAATAACGGTTCCGGAGTGATCACGAATTCCTGCTCAATGACCATAACAGGAGATCACGGTTTCGCACAAAACGGTGCATTGACCAATAACGGATACATTTCGGTGTGCAACGGTGTATTCCGCGCCCAGGGCGGGTCTACAACGACATTAAATCTGAATTCTCTTATCAAGTGCTCGACCTTCGACCTTGAAGGCCCTGTATCAGGTCCTGCCAGCCAGGGTGCACAAATCTTTGCCCTGTCCAGTGAAAATCGCAGTAAAACAGCAGCAGGCTGCACAGTAAGCGGTTATGTTGATCTTCATACATCAAGATCGATTTCACCGAGTAGCGGATCTTACGGAAGCCATGTGTCATTTGGCGCCTATACTCTTCCTATACCAGTATGTGGTGCTGCTGTTTCACCCGTGATAACAAGCGCACTTACAGCAAATGCATTTACCGGGTCACAATTCACTTATAATATTACAGCTACTGGAACAGCCCCCATCACTTTCAACGCCACAGGACTTCCTCCAGGATTATTTTTCAGCGGATCGACCATTAGCGGAAACCCAAGCGTTGTTGGAATTTACAATGTTACTCTTACCGCAACGAATGCAATAGGCTTTGATTCACAGATTCTTGTTATCACAGTAGCACTGCCCCCAGCGGCTCCTGTTATCACCAGCCCGCTCACTGCAACAGGAACAGTGAATCAGTCGTTCAGCTACCTGATTACGGCTGCCGGAACTTCGCCTATTACCTACAATGCAACGAGCCTGCCTGCAGGCCTGAGTTTCAGCGGAAGTACGATCTCGGGGATACCCACTGGTGCTGGCACATTCAATGTGAATCTTACAGCAACAAATTCTGTTGGATCAGATGCTAAGGTCCTGGTAATTACTATAGCCAGCCCTCCTCCTCTGGATACCGATGGTGACGGCGTTGCCGACAATCTGGATGCATACCCCCTGGATCCTACCCGGGCTTTCAACTCCTACTATCCGAATCAAACAGATTATGGCACTGTAGCTTTTGAAGACCTCTGGCCAGCCTATGGAGATTATGACATGAACGACCTGGTAATGAACTTCAATTATAAGACGGTGACCAATGCTGATAACAAAGTCGTGGACATCATTGTAAGGTATAAGATCAAAGCTGCTGGCGCTCAGATGAATAATGGTTTTGGAATTATCATCAATACGGCTCCCTCAAACATTGCAAGTGTGACCGGATGTATAAAGGTTGGCACAGCAGTAACGATAGACCCCAAGGGCTATGAAGCAGGCCATACCAATGAAACGGTAATCATCCCTGTTGATGCAATTAACACTTTGCTAGGAGCCAATATTGTGAACACGGTACATGGCGGGAATACAATAGAAACAGTGGAGCAAACGGTAACTGTTCACTTCTCCAATCCCCAGGCCAATATTGGTGATGCACCTTATAATCCATTCATTTTTGTGAACCAGGAGAGGGGCAAGGAAATTCACTTAAAGGATCAGCCTCCTTCAGAATTGGTCAATCCTGTTTACTTTGACACCTGGGCCGATGCAAGCAATCTTGCCCAGGGTAAATACTATCGTTCCATATCTGGTCTTTGCTGGGCTATTGAAATTCCCATCGACTGGTCTTATCCTCAGGAATTGGTTGACATTGTTCAGACGTATCTGCACTTTGCCGATTGGGCACAGTCAAACGGCACGACTTACCAGGACTGGTACGTTTTGCAGCCCGGTTATCAGAACAATACTAATTTATATTAAGAAGCTTTGTTTGTGGTTGGTTTATTACGGCCGCCCCGGTTCCCGGGGAGGC
>Ga0194062_1000238_pt1 | contig 22950 bp, 23 predicted proteins | sample SepL2225m_MetaG_FD_155481 | JGI IMG/M metagenome (GOLD analysis project Ga0194062, IMG submission 155481) | Anoxic zone freshwater microbial communities from boreal shield lake in IISD Experimental Lakes Area, Ontario, Canada - Sep2016-L224-25m | ecosystem: Environmental > Aquatic > Freshwater >... | reverse complement strand
CATTATTTATTATATACATTATTGCTTACCAAATTTATTTGTGGTTTGGAGACTTAGACTTCTTGGTTTTACTAATGAAGTTTCAAACAGGTTTTTTTGCTTTTGTAACGTCTATTTTGGGTATACTTTTTTTCTGGATCATAGCCTCGATTCTCTCTAGACAGAAATCTATTAACTTTTTAGTCTATATCGGCAGAAACGCATATGATATATTACTCCACCATTTATTCGGTTTCTTTATTTTAAACTTAGTATTTATATTCTTCAAGATGACCACCGTAAAAGAGGTGGTTGGTGTTTATTATCAAATTCCCAATATATATTATAAATACTTATACGTAGCGTTTGGTCTAGTAATTTCTTTGCTTCTAGGTTATATTTTCAAAAAAATTGTATTACTTTTTGGTATTTACATAAAAAGTCTTAAGAAGGCCCTTATAAATTATTATTGCGGAGCATAGTAGACTTGTCCATCGTAGCGTTTGCGAAGTTGGATGAAGTTTGGCTTGCTTGCCCTTCCGAAGTGAACGAAGGAGGGCCGCTAGTATTTTTAGCGAAGATTGGAACTACTATTCTAATCCTTTGGCAGAATTGATATAATTTTTTAAAGGAGAAGTAAAATGAAGTGGCCAAGTTATATTACATTTGTTAGACACGATATCTCTGCATATAACCAGTTGAAGATAAATAGAGCAGTTAGTGCGGACTATCAGGAATTTCTCGCCAATTTCGAAAATGAACCCGAGAGCAAGAAGACCAGAATTCTCGCCGAGGAAATGAAGACTATATATAGCCTTAAAGTAGGGGACCACAACACTCCGCTTGCAAACAAAGGCGTCCAAGCGAAGGAAGTTGGTACTAATCTCAAGAAGGAACTTGAGTTACCGGATGTTATATTCGTTTCTCCTTATCTCAGAACGAAAGAGACCTTGGCAAAACTTATTGAGGGCTGGCCAGAGCTAAGCAATGTAAAAGTAGTTGAAGAGGAAAGAATCCGGGAACAAGAGCATGGTCTGGCAACACTTTGCAATGACTGGAAGGTTTTTTATACGCTTTATCCAGAACAAAAAAGACTTCATAGCCTAGAAGGCGATTATTGGTATAGGTGGCCACAAGGCGAAAGCGTGCCTGATGTTAGGCTAAGGATCAAATCCTGGTTCGACACGCTAGTACGAGATTATAGCGGGCAAAAAGTCCTAGTAGTTACTCACCACCTGACTATATTGTCCCTAAGAGCAAACCTCGAGCGTTTGGGAGAGGCTGGATTCATTGATTTAAACGAGAATGACAAACCTATAAATGTAGGCGTCACTCTTTACCGGGGAGACTCTACTCAAGGTAAAGATGGCAAGTTGATGCTAGACTACTACAATAAAAAGTTCTATTAGTTATATTACTTCTTAGCGAAGCCAGATGGTGGAGCGTAGCCTGCCCGAATGAACGTGTTCCCGCCAGAATGACTTATCGGGCAGGCACTCGTTCGGGCGGGTAGGCTTGTCCTGCGTAACTCTTGTCCTTCTGAAGCTTTAGCGAAAGAGGATTAGTGAAGCACGGATGAAGCTAGAAAATATCTTCCTATCTACCGATAATTCCCATTTCAATTAGCGCAATTTTTGTAGGATCCGCTAAATTTATCTCGTTTAGTTCGTTAGCATCAAACCAATGGTGTTTATGCCAGTCGCTATCAGTTTTGACCAAAATTTCGCTTGCCTTTTGATCTATATCTATACGAAAATCGAAGAAGGTTATTTTCACTAAAACCCGTTCCCCAGTATTTTGTAGTGTTTTTTTATTTACGCCAAATGCAGTACGTAGGGAAGAAATTTTTGAATTATTGATGTCTATCCCAGTCTCTTCTTCTATTTCACGACGAAGAGCGATTTCGTTTGTTTCTCCATTTTCTACGCCGCCTCCCGGTACTCCAAAAGAACCTTCATAGACTCCTCCTTTACGGTTTTTCCCCAATAATAACTTACCATCTTTTGAAAAGACGTAGCCACCAACAATATCACGATGAATAGTTCTCATGTTTATAGAATACTATAATTAATATTTATTGTCATAATCAATGATAAGAAATTTGCAATTACTAAATATTTGGTGCGATAATAAAGTTATTACTAAATAGAAAGGTAGAATATATGTCAGAAAAATATGTACCAGAAGAAATAATGGCAGAAGCCGAGAGAATGCAAGAAATAGTCGGGGGTAAAGGGGAGACAGAAGACTACTTGAAGGCAGCAAAAATTATCGAGCAAGAAAGCACAGACGCATCTGCTGTCGAGAAAAAAGATTCCAAAATTGTCATCATGCCAGGAAAAGAAGAAATTATTTCTAGACTGAGCGAAGTCGAATCAGATCCATATATGCAAGAAAGGTTATTTCCAGTTATCGCAAACCAACTTGCTGGTAAAGAGTTGGTAGGAATGGGCGTAGTGATGGGCATCGAATTTGCTTTTTATGATTTCGCTGAAGGGATGCCACCAGCAATAGTCGGCTTGTTGCATATGAACATTAAAAAATATGTAGAAGCCTTGGTGGATGATGAGGAAGTTAAGTCCGAAGCATGTAAAATGATTGACGAGGTCAATGAAAGCCTAAAAAAAGATAAAGAATAGGTAAATTTACAATTCAACTATTAATAAAAGACCTCTCGCGGGGTCTTTTAAACTGCCTATAATATAGTCGTGGCGAAGCGTGTTAGGCTAGTCCTGCGTAGCTCTTGTCCTTATGAAGCTTTAGCGGAAGAGGATTAGTGAAGTTGGACGAAGTTTGGAACTTTTGTAATTTCAGCTACTAACCTAGGGTAAAAGAATTTTTAATTTCTTCACCACTTTCGGTGTCCACAAGAATTAGTACAATCTCATCCATTGTTCCTTTAATAGTTACCTTCTCTGGAAGCTCTGAGATGGCTTGTTGGTACTCTTCATAATGTAGTTCGTCACCAATAGTTATGTGTGGTTCAAAGTTTATCTCAAATTTCTCATTTTCGGGCTTACAGTAATTATTATAATCACTTAATTTTTCGATTATTTCTTGCTGAAGAGACATGAGGTGCTGGTCTTCTTCAGCCAAGACCATTATTGTACTTTGATCGCTTTCAGTAGTCGGATGAAAATCTAGTTTATAGGCGCCAAAAGAAAGGGGAATGACCTTTTTGTTAATTTCGCTTTCTAAAATTCCTTTTAAGATATTAAGTACTTCTGGCTCTTGAGACTTATCGATGTAACAGGGTTGTTTGAGTGTTACATGTATTTCGAACGGCTTAATATACTTAGACATAAAAGTATCTAGCCACTCGGGTTTTTCTGTAATTGTTAATCTTGAGTATATTGCAAATTTAATCATATTAGAATTATAGCATAAACAAAAAAGGCTTAATAAAGCCTTTAATATAGTCAATGGTAGAGCGTAGTAGCTATAGTCATGAGCGAACTTGAGAGTCGAATGGATGAAGTTTGGAAAGACTATAGTTTCGAGCTATTATTTATGAAGAACTCATAGAAATCAAAAGAAATGAGCTTCCAGATGCTTTTCAGCGTCAAGAAGCTCTTTTTGTTGTACTTTAGTCTCGAGGGAATACGATAGAGAAGTATACTTCTCTAAAGGATCATGCGTTGCAAACAACGAGGGAGGCCATAGCTTGGCCCCTTGCTTGGAAGCCCTAGCTTGTGGAAGAGGCTAGTAATAGTCTCTTGCTTGTAACCAGCCTGCAATACAGCGGGGACGTTGACATCGCCGATTCCTTTTCGTCTGCTTGAGGACCAAGTTGTGTGTTGCGTCGCACAGTACCAAAGCAAATCTTTGTCGTCTTGAGACAGGGCAACAACACGTGCAGAGAACTCATCTTGTCTAGGCGTTTGTTTATTCTCACCAGACATTAGCGTTACCTCCTTCTGAGCGTAGAAGTAATGTACATAACAATAAACTTGTTAAGGCGGTCATTTTATCACGATATAAGCAATATTTAAAGGAGAATGTCGTAGAGCGTAGCCAGCCTAGGCTATGTTCGGCTAGGCGAGCTTGTCCTGCGTAGCTCTCGAAGTTGGATGAAGTTTGGAACTTCTATTCTAATTTATCAACTAAATTGATATAATTTTTCTGAGGAGAAAAAATAATGAAAATTAACAAGTTTATTGAGAATGATAAGATTAAAAATTTCAATAAGGGTATAATGAGCACCCAAACCATAGATCTAGATATTTCTGAGATACAAGAGATATCATATATATTATTCATATGGTCACCTTTATGGGCCAGTGAATTTAAGATCATAAAAAAAGACGGAGAATCAGGAAAAATTCTTAGGGTGTTTCCTTGGAATTACGGGACAATCGCCAAAGAAATCAAGAGGTCTAACCCCAAAGTTATAGATAAAGGCTTCGGTTTTTCTTTGTAAGAAGTCTAGAAATAATTAAATAATAAACAAAAAAGGCTTAAGAAAGCCTTTAATATAGATAATAGTGGAGCGTAGTAGGCCTGTCCATCGTAGCCCTGTGCGAAGGCTGTACTAGGATGAAGCTTGGCTTGCTTGCCCTTCCGAAGTCAAACGAAGGAGGGTCCTTCATAGCCTTGGCGACGAAGGAAACTACACTAGCCGTTTATTCCTAAATGCTTTTCCCGATGCGGTTTTTAGATAATCCTCAAATTTAACTGCTGTCACTTTATTCTCAAAAGCACCGTACCAAACCAATGTAAGTGGTCTATATTTAGATGTATGTGGGACCTCACCATTTTTATGCTTTTCAAATCGTTTGAGCACATCTTGGGTAGAGCCAGCGTAATAGTCGCCATTCGATAGCTTTAGTAAATATGTGTAATACATAAGAGTATTCTGACTTTAAGAAAAATAAAAACAAGTATACAATACTTGTTTTTATACATTCTGCGCCAAATTGTGATAGAAGTCCTCCTTCGCAGCCTTGTAGCTTCCTACGTCGCTGTAGCTATGCAGGACAAGCCGGAAGGACATTCTTCTTAAATCTTCTCATGACATGCCTTACTCTTTGCGAAAATGGCTTGCCATTCGACTTGTCCTTCGAAACCTCCTGTCCGGCGTAACTTTATGTGTAGCCTGGATGGTGAGGAAGGAAGCTTTAGCGAAATCTTGGATTCGTCCCCCTACGCAACAGTGATAGCTACGGGTGGACATTCTTCGTACAACCTACTTGTGTCTTCGTCATATTCTTGCGAAAATGGCTTGCCATTCGTAGCTTTAGCGAAGAATGGTGGAGCTGGTGGGTACTGCCCCCACGTCCGAAAGCGAATTCAAAATAATTTGTAGCAATCATACTCAAATCTGGTAATTGTCGAACCGGTGGTAAAGATCTGAGAAAATCCACTGGCCGTATCCTCGGTGATTTCAGACTAGCTTAGAGAAGTCACTAGCCCTACTCCTGACATATATGACACTCATAAACCCCGATTCAGGTCTCAGAATTAAGAGCGACTATCAACTTATTAGGCGATAGCTGGCGCAAAATTGTTTACGCTGAAAGCGCTTGCAATCTTGCTAACAAAGTTTTTTGCAACTATGTTTTGGTTTGTTGAATAACGCGGACAAACCACCGCGGATTGCATTATTTCGATTTCAAGATACCTCCGTCGAAGCTAATTTCAGCCCCCAATGTTTCTGCGTATAAGCACAGAAACATTGACTGCAGAATTTAAGTACGCTTATAAACTATAGCACATATATCACAATTGTCAAGTACTTCTTAGGTTATCTTTCTGTAGGAAGAAAAAGCCAAGGCCAAATGGAATCCAGAAGTTTAAACCTCGATAGATAAGTGTGATAGATGTGGCAAGAAGTGGGTTTACACCAAAAGAGGAAAAAACTATTACCATAGCAGCCTCTGTGACACCTATTCCTTCCGGAGAAGGAGAAACAATCTTAAATAGCTCCCCAATGGCGTAGCCAGCGATAATTATTCCAAGCTTGGTATTGACTGAAAATGACATGAACAAAACTAATAATGTAGCAACATTAAAGAAGTGTGCACAAAGAAACATAAATATGACGCTCAAAACACCCTTGCCGTTACCATGTACGGACTTTGATGCTGAGTGTAATTCCTCAGTAAATACTTTAACCCAGGCATGTGATTTCTTTGATTTAATTTTAAAAAATGCTTTGATATTCTCAAACATTATTGATAATTTTAAGAAAAATTTTTCTACCAGATCGGGCTTAGTTTTAGCAAAGAATAAAATAGAATAAATAAATATAACTACAAAGAAAAGAATAGCTGTGGATATTATTTCTGTTGTTCCAAGCTCATTCAGAGCTCTAAGATATACAAGGCAACCAGATAATATCGCAAGCAAGGCTACAAAATTCAAAATAATTACCAAGATGATACCCGTCCCTGTCTTTGTTCCTGACTCTCCTCTTTTTTTAGAATCATTGATAAACAGAATTGTGCCAGAAGTCCCGCCAGAAGGTGCGGTGGAGTTCACTACGAGCGCCGACAGTATCAAAGGGATTAGTTCTTTTCTGGTTCTTTCGACGCCAACAAGTTTCAGGCCCGATCTATGAGCACTAGCTAAGAAGAAATAAACTATAAGTTGAATAAATATGGCAGCGAATAGCCAACGAAGTTTGGTATCTGAGGTAGCATTGAATATTTTTTGGATTTCTTCCCTGCTTAGATAAATAAAAATAATCCCAGCTAGTGAGAGGACTAGAAATACTATTTGTTTCTTATATTGTTTTATCATTTATTTATTTACTACTTAAATACATCAGATTATAGTAGAATTATACTATGGATAAAAAGAAAATACTCTTTCTTTCTGCTAGTTTTGGTGGAGGTCACAACGCTGCAGTCGAGGCAGTGCAACAGGCAATAGAAAAATATCACCCAGGTAAGTACGAAATGGCAAAGATAGATATAGTATCTCTTATTTGGCCAACTTTTGAAAAATTTGCCACACAGTTTTATAAAAATACCACTAAGTATTCGAAGCTTACATGGAAAACATTTTTTGAGATTACTGACAAAACGGAAGCGTTTAATATTTTAGACAGAGGCGGTTATCAATTATTGCGGAAACAATTGAAACCTATCGCTGAAGAGAAACCAGAAATCATTATTTCTTGTTATCCCTTTCTGGCATATTCTGTAACAAAGTATCTCAAATCAATACATAAAAAAACGCCTCTTGTAAATTTGATTACCGACACAGGAGAAGTTCATAACGCCTGGATTAGCAAGGGAGTGGACTATTATTTGGCACCGACTAAAGAAACAGAGTTATATTTAATTGAAGAAGGTATAAAACCTGAGAGAATCAAGCTTTTTGGGTTTCCGGTTAAACAGTGGTTTTATAAAAAATACAACAAAGAAGATATCCGTGCAGAGCTTAAAATTCCAAAAAACAACCGACTCGTAATATATTTTTCAGGTCTATATGGAATAGGGAATATTGATTTAAAAGTTATTGCATTAGATGCTGGTATCCAAGATGTCACTATTATTATAGTTTGTGGTAACAATAAAACATTACCCGAGAAATTAAAATCGCATAAGTATCAAAATGATGTGCGTATCTTCGGATTTCTTCCGAATGAGGATGTATCACGTTATATGAGTGCTAGTGATTTAGTCATTACCAAAGCTGGTGGAATGTCGGTTATGGAGACGATTACTTCGAAAAAGCCAATGATTATAACCGAGGTAATTCCTGGACAAGAAGAGCCAAATGCTGAATTTGTCGAGACTATGGGCTTTGGATATGTCGCCAAAACCCCAAAAAGATTAGCAGAGAAGGCAGTTTTGATTCTGGATGGAGGAGATCAAGAAAGAATAGAGCGAAACTATATTAATTATCACTTAAATGATCACTCTGATCGAGATATTGCAGATTTTATAGATAGCGTCATCTGAGTATCAACCGAGTTCTCTTTACAAATTTTGGCATACAGATAAGCACTGTCACGTATTTTACGACTTAAATCGTCGTAGTCTATCTCGATTAAGCCGAACCTAGGCGTGAAGCCTTCTCTCCATTCAAAGTTATCTAGTAATGACCAGTGAAGATAGCCACCTACGTTTGCTCCATCTTTGATTGCCAGTGCAACACTTTTGATATGCTCTAAGATAAAATATTTTCTTTCTTTGTCGTCACAATCTGCAATTCCATTCTCCGTTATTATAATTGGAAGGTTATAACGGTGATATGTTTTTGCAATAGCTTCGTGAAGTCCTTCTGGTGAAATCGGCCAATCCAGGTCAGTCCTCTGCGACGCACCTTCATAAAAGGAAGGAAAATAGTAATTCATACCAATAAAATCTAAATGTTTTCTTACTCTATCCATAAATAAAAAATTTCTTGAGTAATCCATGCTTTTTTTAAAAAATTTACGGAAATAATAATTAGTAGCATAAAAAGAAAAATTATATACGATACCGATCTTATAATCTGGGTTTATCTTCTTGATCACATCAAAAGCTGCTTTGTGGGCGTCTGCCATGATAAAACCAGAGCGAATAAACTGAAACAAGTTGTATTTTTCTGGTGGCCAATTACCAATAAGATAGCCCTGTGATAGATAAACATTCGGCTCATTTATAGTCATCCAATAGTCTACTAAGTCGCCTAGATTATTCACTACGTGTTCTGTATAACGTGCAAATTGTTTGATAACTTTCTTGTTTGCCCAACCGCCTTGCTTTGCTAGCCAGATAGGATTAGTAAAATGATGCAAGGTCACGAAAGTTTTAAAGCCATTCTGTTTTAGAAATGTTAAGACTTTGCGGTAATGTTCGAGCTCTTTCTCGTCGTAAGTACCTTCGGTCTTTTCTATTCTGGACCACTCAATAGAGATTCTCTGCGCATTTTGGTTTAGCTCTTTAGCGATACCAAAATCTTCTTTATATCTATGATAATGATCGCAGGCGATCCCCGAGACTACTTTATCTTTAACTCCTCCAGCCATTTCGAATTCATACCAATCATTCCAAATATTACCACCTTCAACTTGGTGAGAAGATGTGGAGGCCCCCCATAGGAAATCTTTTGGAAAATGGTGTATGCTCATATTTTTTGCTTTATCTCTCTTTCGGCGTCTTTCATGATGTCTTTATTCTTTAAAGCCTCTTTTTTCTGATGTAGCTTTTTGCCTCTAGCCAGACCTATTTCTACCTTAATTAAGCCATGAGAAAAATATATTTTAATGGGGACTATAGTGTTCCCACCCGCTTGAACTTTTGCGGTAAGATCATTTATTTGGCTTCTTTTTAATAGTAAGCGCCTAGGTCTTGTGGGTTCTGCATTCATTGCCGCAGCTGGCTTATAAGGTGAAACGTGAGCATTATTTAACCATATTTGGTTATCTTTTACTGTCGCAAATGACTCTTTTAGGCTAATGTGTCCAGCACGAATACTCTTGACCTCTGGACCAGTGAGTTCAATTCCCGCTTCAAGGTTTTCTAGTATTTCGTAATCGAATCTAGCTTTTTTGTTTTCTGCTATTACTTTTATTGCGACCATAATATGCTCATTATACTATGCCTCATAGCTATTTTCGAGTATAATAACGACGTGATAGAAGAAAAAATACAATCAGAAGTCGAAGTAGCAGTCCAATCGGTTTATCCTACATCGAAGTTTTTGATGAAAGATATCGAGGTAACTAGATCTTTAGGTAAAGGACATGGCGATTTTTCTACTAATATTGCTTTTAAATTAGCAGGCGAATTAAAGAAATCTCCCAAAGAAATTGCCTGTAGTCTAGTTGGTGCATTCTCCGATAATGTATTTGAAAAAGTTGAAGCAGTGAATGGGTTTATAAACTTTTATTTGAAAAAAGAACACTATTTCCAAGTATTGGAACAAATCTTATCAAAAAGTGAGCATTATGCTGATCTAGATATATTTAAAGGCAAAAAGATACAAGTTGAGTTTATCTCGGCTAATCCGACAGGTCCGTTGACATTGGCAAACGGTCGTGGCGGATATGGGGGAGACGTTCTTGCGAATGTTTTTTCTAAAGTCGGGGCAATGGTGGAACGCGAGTATTATATTAATGATGGTGGGAATCAAGTTCGTATCTTGGGAGATTCCATGCTTATTGCTGCGGGCTTGCTCAAAAAAGAAGATGATTATTACCGCGGTCCCTACATTGATGAGTGGGTATCAGCGAATCCTGAATTAATACAAAAGTATAAAAATGATAACTTCGCGCTAGGTAGCTATGCCGCCAATGATGTTTTAAATAACTTAATTAAGCCATCCGTCAAAAAGATGGGTATCACATATGACAACTGGTTTAGTGAGAAGGAACTTATTTCGAGAGGCGAAGTTGATGAGGCGCTGGGAAAATTCAAAGAGCAGGGGATTACCAAAACACAGGACGGAGCCCTTTGGTTTATGACAACAAAGTTTGGCGATGACAAAGATAGGGTTATAGTAAAAGCCGATGGTGAAAAGACATATTTTGCTAATGATGCCGCATATCATTGGGACAAATTTTACAAACGAAAATTTGATAAGGTTATAAACCTCTGGGGAGCTGATCATCACGGTTATATCGGTCGGATGCAGGCCGCTGTTACAGCGATGGGGTTCCCTGGGCAACTAACAGTTCTTATTATGCAGATAGTCCGGTTGGTTAAGGATGGCCAAGAGTTTAAAATGTCTAAACGCAAAGGCACATTCGTCACAATGGACGATCTTCACGAACTGATTGGTAGTACAGACGCGAGCGACGTTACTAGGTTTTTCTTTTTGAGTCGTGCTTTTAGTACTCAGATGGATTTTGACCTGGATATGGCCAAAGAACGTTCTGATAAAAACCCAGTATTTTATGTGAAATATGCCTACGCAAGACTTTCGAGTATTCTAAGAAAATCTACTGAAATAAATACACCAAAGGCAAATATTGAACTCCTCGTAGAGCCTGAGGAAATAGAGCTTATAGATCAAATGTCGCAGCTGCCACAAGTACTGGCCAGTATTGTTATGTTTGATGAATACCCTGTGCATTATCTGACTTTTTACGCTATCGACCTTGCAAAGAAATTCCATTCTTTTTATGATAAATGCAAGGTTATAGATGAAGAAAATCTCGAGATGACAGCAGCTAGACTTGAGCTAGTAAAAGCGACTAAGATTGTACTCGGCATCGTTATGAGAGATCTTATTGGTATTGATACACCAGAGAAGATGTAGAAAGGGTTATGGCATGTATAATGAAACAGGTAATCAACACCTCAGGGTAAGTGCATTGGTTATTAGAGACAAAAAACTATTGTTGGTTTCTGATGATAAGAAATGGTATTGGACTCCTGGCGGAAGAATTGAGGCTGGAGAAACTTTAGTTCAAGCTATTGAGCGCGAACTTGAAGAAGAAATAAATGTGAAAACATCTAAAATCGAAGAATACTTTAGTTATACCTTTGAACCAGAACAGACAGCGGGAGGTATGAGCAAACATGGCAAAGAAGATAATTTTCTTGTCGAAATCGACGGTGAAATTAATCCCGGAGCCGAAATAAACCATTTTAGTTGGCACACAGCAGATGAAATTCTGGATATGCCTATTTTAAATAGCTTTAAAGAAAAAATTATTAAAAGATTAGTAAAAGACGGACTACTTTAATTTAACTGGACGCTTTAGAATCATCTGTTAGCGCGTTATATCTTTGTCTGAGCTGAAAATAGATATGTTTATCAATAATACCTTGCGAAATACTTAGAAAATATTTCATTTTATCCATTACATAGTTGAATTCATTAGCTTTTTTAGGGTTAAATTTATAAAAAAAACTATTTGTATAAATATCAACAGCCCGAATTTCGAGAGAATCCTTGCCTAATTTTAATGAACGAAGAAAAGCATCTTTGTATTGCTCTGTTTTATCTGTAACAGTAGGGTCAAAAGTGCAGGCTAGAACTAAATCGGCCACTTTATCACCGAAACTTTTTTTAATTTCTTCAATAGTTACGTCAGTATCTTCGATAAGGTCATGTAGAATGCCAGCAATTACAACATCGTCAGGCTTGTCCATCGCGGAAAGCATGATCCCTACACGAATACTGTGGAGCACTACTAGTTTTGGGTTGTGGCCACTTTTCTCTATATTATCCACTAAATAGATAATGGCCTTCTCGATTTTTTGATCTGAATCGGGATTGCCTAGCATAATTAAAGATTAGCTTTGTAGACTTTACCGCCAGCTAGAACATATATGGTTTTTGTAGTGTCAGAAACACTGTTTCCGACAGCTCCTTTGAATGATTCTGAAACAAGTTGCTTGACAAATTTTCCAGTGCCATCGTAATAGATAATTCGGCTAGAAGAGCCGTCAGTCATGTAGATTCCAGTCGTAGTTTCGTCAGTGAAAATAGAGGTAGCCTTTGATATCGTAAATGGTGCACCAGAGGTGGCATATGTTTGCTTAGTGCCTCCTAGGTATTTGATGATGCTTCCATTTGCGAAGGAAGCATAAATATTACTATCTATTGCTAGACTAATAGCGCCTTTTACATTACTGCCATCTTTAATATAGTCTGTTCTTGCACCATAGCCGCCAGTTACTTTTTGACGACGATAAATAGCGCCAGTATCTTTATCGATGGTATATATATTAGTTGAAAATGAAGCCAACCCTGATGGGACTTCTACATCACCGGATACATTTTGTTTGTTAATAGCGAGGTCAACAGTATCGAATTCGTAGATACCGCCTTTGTCAGAGAAAAGAACAATGACGTTTCTAGTTGGTACGGCCGTTGCTAAAACGAATTTTCCATTCAAGTTTGGTTTATCGAGAACGCTTGAAACTTCACCGCTTGCTATATTTACCGCTGCGATATTACCACTGTCTTTACTGATAACATATAAATTTTTCCCAACCGTGATGGGACCGATACTATCAGTGCCGGCTATTTTGCTGGCATCGCCAAGGAGCTTTGACTGAACTCGAGTAACTCCGCCAGCGATATCTAGTTCTTTGTTTATGCTGGTTTCGAGTGTAGTGGCCTTGTCCTTCATCGCTGGGTTGGATTTCAATGACGTTGTAAGTTTTAGGGCAGAATCAAGTGTACTGGTTGCCATCGGTAGATCGCCGCTGGCTATCTTGGTTTTTGCGATATCTAGCTTACTAACCGCCTCGGTGTAGGTAGCATCTGCTAGCTGCTGTTTCTCAGCATTTTCCTTATTCTGCCAGAATATATATGAACCCAAAAGAGCGACTACAAGTACCGAGACCGCAGCTATTAATAAAAATCTCTTATGTTTTTTTGTACCACCAAAGGTTTTACTTAAATTAACCTGAATTTTCTTTGCATACGAGAAGTCTATCTTTTCTAATTTTAACCATTTTGGTTTATTAGTTGTTTCCTTGATGTGGATTACCTGCCCTACATCTTTACCAACTAAGCTATTTGCAGTTTCGTTGATGGTAAGTTCTTCTAGAACAGATTCGCTTATTTCAGCTTCATTCGCAGGTTCTTCTAATTTATTATGGGCCATCATTTTAGCATTCTTTTTGGGAAAATCTACTTTTCGTTTTTTAATTGACTCTTTTACAAAATCATAAGAGTCTAATGCAGCATTTTGAATAAAAGGAAACGCGGTAGCGGTAATAAAGGTTGCGATAATGCCACTGTATTTTTTTAAATAGAAAAAAGTTTTTTTCGCGAATGGTGCCGAAGCCTCTACTACTGTTTCTACGGGTTTATTGGGTTCGGATAACCAGATTTCGTCTTTTATCTCTGTAAGAGTTTCTTCGGAAGCTGCTTCTGGTGTAATTGCTTCGATGATAAGAAGTGAATTCGGCTGCATTTCGCTAGAGTTACTCTCTAAAAGATCTGCAAGGTGGCTTACCGCTACTTTTGGCTGGAATTCCTCGACATATCTTTGTAGTTCGTCCTTTGAAACATGGTAAAAAACGCCAGGAGTCACTATTGCAACTTTGTCGCCTTCGATTAATTCACCGGCCGCTGTGTAAGTAAAAGTACGCAAAGGATTAATACTATCACCTGATAGGTCCTTGGTGATGTTACTAGATTTACCGGCTCTATAGAGATAGGCTTCCGCCTTGCCAGTCTGTGTTACGTAAATAACGCTATCAGAGATAACTGCAAGTACTGCATTGATGTTATTAAGCCAGCCGATATTTCCCTGATGGGTAATTTCTGCTAAGCTTTCGTTTATCTTGGTAAGAGCAATTTCAAAACTAGACATAGGGTCTCTGTTTAGATCGAGGTAAAATTCACTGTGGAAGGCGTCTGTGATAACCTCTGCGACTTCTTCAGCACTTTCAGACGAAGCTTTCACATTTATTAATGCATAAATAGAGCCATGATTTCTCTCATCGCCATCGTTTGGAATATGTTCGTAAGCAACCGCGATACCTTGGTGCTTGCGACCTCTTTTTGATTCGCTAAGAATCTTTGCAGTTCTAGCGATTAGTTTTTTTCGCATTAGTAAGGCCTTAATACTTGTCAAACTATAACATTTTTATATGTGTTTGACAAATATTTATTAACTTTTAATTAATTCTATTGCCTCTTTGAATATTGAGTGTAAGATGATGTCACGAAGGTGTCATTCCTTAGTTCCTACTAGATGATCCGGGAAGGGAGATCACGATGAAAGAGGTAAATCTCTGCGTCGATGGTGTTCGAATCCTGGCGAGCAGTCAGGGGGTCAAAATAGAATCCGTCAAGGATTCAACCAAATATTTTCATCTGGATTACGATTGGATTACGTTGCTTGTGGTCAACGAAGAAATAGTTGACCGCTTTCTCAGGGCCGTCGATGATGGCCTAGCGACAACGCTGTATCTCGGATATGAGCCAAGCGAAAAAGAGCTCAAGGAAGGGATTCTGCCAGAAACTCCGATGCTTACCTTGCATGTCTGCAAGGATAAGACGTGGAGATTCGGCTTCGTCGATCGACCTAGTCGAAAGATGTCGCGACGAAGGCAATGGTTGAGAGTAGATGGAATGCGGTTTTTCAGCATTCTCTTTGCTGCCATCGGCTATCGCTACGAGAACACTGTAGTCGACACTGAAACAGCGAAGCTCAGTCAGATGTTTTGGATTGTCACCGGCCATCATAGTGATCCGGCGATGGAGTACGTCATCAACCCGCGGGCAATGCTCTTTGAGTATTCTCCGGGAGACAAGATCGCTATTCAGCGCGACAAGGGCGACTTCTGGGAAAACATCGCAGATCTTTGCGAGGTTATCACGGACAGTGATATTTCAAGTTCGGTCATGGATTACCAACCGGACGAAGAACTCTCTACAAGCACTGTCAATGTCGTTAAGATAAGCGACAGTGTTCTCAGTATTGAGCTTTTGGATGGCGACTTCCTTTGGGACTCGATTGAGTTTCCCATCGAGTCCTTGCAGATGTTCAATGTGATAAAGCCGAGGTTTTGGCCTCAGTCGAGCGGATCTACTGTCACCTTCAGCTTCATTGACGAAGATGACGACGACTCAATCTAGAGAGGGGGTATCTACTTTTGTAAAAGTTGCGTCACTCTGAAGGGGGAGGTGTTTCGGTTGGATTCCACGTATAATCTGGTTCTGTTCGGTTCGTTTTTACTGTTTCTGGCCGTTGTGACCGTCGGTATCACTCTGCTTTTCAAGCGGAGTGAGAGGTGCAGCGAGATCGAAGGCGACTTCGATCAGCTCTATCCGGCCGATCTGGACGATGTTGAGGACCAGTTGTCACCAATGGCGGCTTTTATGCCGGCGGTATCTACTAGCCCTCATCGCTAGGTCTGTAACATTCATTCTTGCCTCGCGAAAGGAGGTAATACGCCCGGGATATCGCGTTAGCGGTACCCGGGTTTTGGTTTTGTATACTAGTTTTGTATATCAAAAAATACTAGAATATTATTATGAATTATTATCGTTCGAACGAAGTGATAATTAAAACTTCGGACAATAGTTCTCGGCCGTACACTCGAACAATAACAAAAAGACAACACCCTAATTATTGTTCGAACGAAGTGAGAACTAAAAAATGGCATTGGTATGTCTACATTTTGGAATGTCTAGACGGTCTTTATTACACTGGAATGACATGGAACGTTGAAAATCGATTGGAACAACATTCTCTGGGTTTCGGCTCTAAGTTTACATCCAAACATGGGTTTAGGCAGATTCGGTATGTTGAAGAATTTTCAGATATTACTTCTGCTCGGGAAAGAGAAGTCCAACTAAAAGACTTTAGTCGTAAAAAGAAAGAAGGACTTTGGAATAATTAAGGAGTAGTTCTCAGCCGCATACTAGAACAATAATATATTTATCGTTCGAACTACGTGAGAACTAAATCAGAATGACGAGAAACATGTACACAGATATAAATAAAAAAATAAAAGTAATCGCGTTGTTTGAAAATGGGAAAATAATTCCCAAGATTTTTAGGTGGCAAAATCGTGATTACAAAATCAAAGAGATCAGCTTGGCTTATCAGGAGAGAGAAGGTCGGTCGATAAATTATTTTTTCGGCGTTGAGACTGAGGACGGCAACGTTATGAAGCTTCGCTACAATGACGAGAAGCTTACTTGGTGGCTGCTAGAGACTTGGGTAGACTAATACTTTAAAATTCTTTGTAGCTCGTATATCATGACTTGTATGGATCCATTAATTTATCAAAAAGTAGGTACGGAAAAAGATAAGACATATTTCTTAACATCTTTGACTAATCGGTTTGATTTTGTTACTGACATGTTTCGCAAAGAGCTAGAGATTAGGTACGGTGGCTTGTTTGAGCCTATATATATTTATCAAAATTATCCAGCACCCAAATACGAAAAAAATAATTACATAGTCGTTAATGGGAAATTGGGAAACAAAAAATCGTTTATAGTTGGCGAAGAATATGAAGATCTTAATATCTACTTAAGTAACTCACGGCAATTTAGTTTTTTAATTGATAATATCTTGACGAATCAAGACAAAATATTTATGGTTGGTTTCACTAATTCTTTTCTAAACATCGATTGCGATAAGATTATATATGTTGGCCCGAAACCTAAAATAGCCACATATTTTGATAATAAACTGGAGCAATTGAAGCTATTTCAAAAAATTGGTGTTAGCCATCCACAATTTCGGTTTTATGACGATATTAATCAATTGGAAAAAGAAAAATTTCCTTTATATCTAACTTCTTGTTTTTCTAGCGGTGGAATTGAATCTGGTTTAATAAATAACTACCATGAGGCAAAAAAATTTGTTTCTACTTGGCGTGAATATACCAAAGATAAAATAATAGTAACCGAGCTTATAGATGGGGCAGAATACTTTCCTAATTCGGTAGCAATTGTTGATAAAGAAAAGGCAGTATCACTTATAGTTTCTGACCAGATTTTATCTGGGAATGCCTATATTGGAAATATTTTTCCTAGTAAGCTCTCAAGAGAAGTTGTATCGAATATACATAAAATGACTGAGAAAATTGGCGAACACCTAAGACTACAAGGATATCGAGGTATGTTTGGGTGTGATTTTATTGTCAAGGGTGAAGAAATTACTGTTCATGATTTAAACCCTCGTCACCAAGGGGGTTATTTGATTAATAATCTTCAATATATACATAATGAATTAGTGAGGGCAGAAATATCGACCAGCCTAGATGAAGTAGTTTTAATCGAGAGAAAAAAGGTAACGTCTGCATATTTCCTGGCTCATATTAAGGTTAAGCTCCATGACAGAAAAGAGCACGTGCTTCTTAGTGAAGTTAATATTAATTCTGAAAATACACCAACCACTGAAATTGGTAAAGAATATATGACGTCATTCTATAAACAGGGCTATAAGATCCAAGATACCTATCCAGGATATCTGATAAAATCCGGAAATAATTATGAGAGCCTAATCGATGAAATAAAAAAAGATGCCGAAAGGCACTTAAATGAGTTGGTGGATTAATAAATGAGTATTTGGAAAAATCATCGCAAAGAACCATATTATACCTTTGTAAAAAATGGTCAAAAGACCGTAGAGGGTCGTTTGATTAAAGGTAAATATGCAGAGATGAATGTCGGAGATCATATTGTCGTCCAAAAAGAGGACGAGAGCGAAAGCTTTGAAGTTGAGATTACTGCTCTTAATAAATATTTAACCTTCCGCGATATGCTCATGAGTGAAGGACTTACAAATGTTCTGCCTGACGCTGGTGACGTAGATGACGGTGTTTCTATTTATCGCCAGTTTTATACCAAAGAACAAGAAGTAGAATATGGTGTTATTGCGATAAAAGTTATCTTAGTTTAATTGTTTTGTTTTAATACATTTGTTATTATCAAATAGTAATAATAAGGAGATAGATATGCCACCAGAGAATCCGTTTGACCCATCGCAACAAACCGCGGAAGCGGATGAGAAAAAAATAAAACAACAGGCACAAATTGATGAAATGGCTAGTGACCTCCATGAGGAATGGAGAGCTCCACGGAAACAGGAAGACGGTACTTATGAGCCAAGAATGAAAGAAACCCGTGATCAGGCTTGGATTGAGAGAACTGGAGCTGAAACACGTCTTGATGATCGGGGTCGAGTTACATCAGAAGTTGATATAGCCAATACGGAATACAAAGATTTGCCAAGCGAATGGCAGGCGGAAAATAAAGTTTCTGCGGAAGTCTCCTTGGATTTGGTAAATATTGCAATTGAAGCTGGGAAGCCCCTTGACGAGGGACTTATCGAGGATGTGAGCGCCGTAGTTCACGAAAAGTGGTTAGAAAGAAATGGTGAATGGGCACCCGAGGAACAGAAAAAGCCTTATTCTGAATTGTCTGAGGAAGAAAAAGAAAAAGACAGAATCTTCATTCGAAAAGCGATTACAATAGCGACAAAAGAATAAGTTACTGTAATTATTATAAATTGTGTTTACTAGAAAATTCTCGCATAAAAAACGAGAATTTTTTTATGAGAACGATACTTCTTATAGACATGAACCCCTACCTTGCTACCCGTTGACTGGGGCTGAGAGATTTGGTAGTGGTTTATTATTAAGGTTACTTTTATAGACACAAATGGTAAACGGTGTTAGATTAACCATTGCAGTGAATGTTAGTATCTTGAAAACTTTTTTCTTATCCGAACAACCCTAGGAGGGTTTATGTCTGACAAGCTTCCGATCGACGCTTATGAGAAAGAAATCAAGGAAGCAGTCATGGCCCATCAGGTTGTGATTGTTGAAAGTCCTACTGGCTCAGGCAAGACGACTCGTATTCCTCGCTTTTTGTTAGGGATAGAGGGTCTGTCAAGTCTGGGCATGATCGGCGTTACGGAGCCAAGGAAAAACGCCACGACCTGGGTAGCACATTTTGTAGCTACTGAGCTCGGGGTGGAAGTTGGCGAAGAGGTGGGTCATCAGATCCGTTTCAATCGTAGGGTCGGTCCTCAGACGAAGATCAAGTTCATGACAGATGGAATACTACTACGAGAGATTCAGGAGGATCGTTTTCTCCGGGCCTATTCTGCAATCGTTGTAGATGAGGCTCATGAGAGAAGTCAGAATATCGACTTCATCTTGGGATTGCTGAAAAGCGTTCTGGTGAAGCGCCTTGACCTCAAGGTCATCGTGACGTCTGCCACTATCGACACAAAGAAGTTTTCGAACTTCTTCGACGGGGCACCGGTCATCAAGGTTCCGGGGCGTCTCTATCCGGTAGAAGTAATCTATCGGCCGGTGACACTGCCCCAGGACAAGCAGAAGTGGTCGGAAACATACACCACTGCTGCTGCAAGGCTGGTTCGTGAAATACACCAGCATCAGGCGAAAGGTGATATCCTCGTCTTTATGCCAGGTCTGGATGACATCAACTTGACGATAACCACGCTCGAGGAGATGAAACTAGCGGGGCTGGAAATCTTCTCTGCTCATAGTGATATGTCAGCAGAAGATATGAACAGGATTCACGAAGACTATCCAGGACGACGAAAAGTAATTGTTGGAACCAACATCCTGGAGACAAGTGTCACAGTTGACGGACTGGTCTACGAGATAGACTCTGGCTTTGTGAAGCTGGCAGGATACGATACTCTTTTGGGTCTCGCCTCTCTAATCAGAGTCGAACATTCCCAAATGGGTTGTCTGCAACGTACCGGACGAGTGGGTCGAACCCAAGCCGGTTACTGCTATCGCCTCTTCTCAGAAGCAAATTTCCTCGCAAGACAGATACACACTTTGCCCGAGATTCTCCGTACGGAGTTGGCTTCTGTGTTACTGTCGATGAAGTCTCTCGGGATACACAATGTACGCAAGTTTGATTTTGTAGATTCACCAGACAAAGTGTCTCTACAAATCGCTCACAAGACTCTGGCGAGACTCGGAGCTATACAGCTAGGGGGTAATCTGACAACTGTCGGAACCCTCATGGCGAAGCTACCTGTCGAACCTCAGTCAAGTGCCATGATCATCGCTGGCGATGCACGTGGCTGCCTTGATGAGATATTGACCGTGGTCGCTTTTAGATCACTTGGCCGATTGTTTCATCGTCCCAGGGGAAAAGAAGAACAGGCAGACAAGGCCAAGCAACAGTTCGTTGTTCAAGGCTCAGACTACCTTACTTCGCTCAAAGTCTGGAATCACTTCCTCGTAAACCACAAAAGTCGCATCTGGGCCAGAGATCATTTTCTCAACTACCATCTCCTGTGTGAGGTGGGGTTGCTGCGAGAGCAGCTGACCAAGGAGCTGATAGCAAGTGGCTTCGAGATCACGAGTAACCCAGACCCGATACAGATTGCCAAGTGCATTACCGTAGGTCTCATCGAGAACGTCTGTAAACGTAACGGGTCAAAGAGCTTTAGGTACACAAACGGGACGAATGGTTTATACGTCTTCCCGGGATCGGTGGTTTGGGGGAGTAATCCTCGTATGTTCGTCTGTAATCAGATCCGCAACAATGGCTCTAAGTCATATGGTGTGGACTGTCAGGCGATAAAACCCGAGTGGCTCTATGAAGTCGCTTCACACCTCTGTACTAATGTGATAGAGGCAGGAGGAATAACTTACGACACAGTGGCAAATGCCTATACTGTGACAAGTAGGGTACATTTCGATGGACTGGGGCGTATTTGTAGTCTTGAAACTACAAGCTACCCAGGAGATCCGGATCACCAGAAGCTACGGCGTCTCTATGCAAGAGATATAGCCTGGGAGAGTTTTCTGGGCGCTTATCCCGAAATGCTGGTTTTCCCAGGTTCAAGTAAGGACTTCGACGTAGGCGATCCGCAAGTGATCATAGAGACTGATTCTAGTCTCGAGCACCCGTGTATCGAGGTTCTCGGTTACCCGTATGTTCGTCAAGAACTTCATCCTGACGGATCTACAAAATATCTTCAGGGTTTCACCAAGTATGAGCCGACGGCAACAGAATATACCCGTCTTGCCAAGAAGGCTTGGGAACTCTCAGAATCGCCACGGGCGAATAAAGTCGGATAAGAAAGGAGTACATGAACGGTGGGGTCCTCTATGGGCCCCGCCGTTTTTCTTTTGTATACTAATATTGTCAACGTACGTATATTACAATATCTCTATGAGACAAATATTACATATAGATATGAACTCTTACTTTGCGACGGTCGAGCAACAAGCGAATCCCAAACTTCGTGGTAAGCCAGTGGCAGTTCTCGGGAGTAAAGCAAAAAGGACGATAATAGTAGCGGCCAGTGTAGAAGCGAAGAAATTTGGAGTCAAAACCGGTACCAAAATAGAAGATGCTCCGAAGCTTTGCCCTGATATTATATTTGTTCACGGGGAACAACGAAAATATTCTTGGGTTACGAAAAAGTTTATTGAAATCTTTGAAGATTATACTGATAAGGTGGAGATTTTTTCAATAGACGAAGCATTTTTAGATGTAACGGCTACGGAAAAGATATACGGCGGCGTCGAGATAATAGCAAAAGAGATAAAGCGTAGAATCAAAAAAGAAATCGGTGAATATATTACTTGTTCTGTCGGTATTTCTCACAATAAGTTTCTAGCAAAGACTGGTAGCGACCTCAAAAAACCAGACGGACTTACCATTATTAACATGGAGAATAAAGATGAGATATTGCTTTCACTTCCACTCCATGAATTTTGTGGTATTGGTAGAAGGATCCGGTCTCGCTTATCTATGCTAGGAGTCGAAAATACTCAGCAACTTCGTGACTATTCCAACATACTTCTAAATAAAGAATTTGGTATTGCTACAGGCGAAAAATTGAAGAGAATGGCGCATGGTATGGATAGTTCACCGGTGATTTCTCGGCACGATAGGGCTGACGCGAAGTCATATGGACACTCAAGAACCCTGAATAAAAACGTCACCGATAGAAATGAGATAAGAAAGCACATTCTCTTACTTTCAGAAAAGATAGGCACTAGGATGCGTAAAGACGGTATGATGGGCCGCGAGGTGGGTATCTGGCTTCGATACGGAGACTTTGGAGGATCAGGTGAACGACATCGCGGTGGTAAGTGGACCCATGACGAACTAGAAATATATGATTCAGCTTCAAAAATACTAGCTAAAATCAAACTACGAGCACCTGTTCGGGCTATCGGGGTCTATATTTCGCAGGTACAGAGGAATAACCATGTATCTACTAGTCTTTTGGATGACGATAAAATAAACGACAAAATACTTGCCACTATGGATGCAGTGAATAATAGATTTGGCGAATCCGTGGTAACTCGTGCTCGTCTTGCTGGCACTAAGTTAAAAGTGATAGTTTCTGGAATGGGAAGAGATAAGTTCTGACGATAAAATAAATTATTAGCTCAAAATCATTCTGTTTGCTAGAATTAGTAAGATGAAGCAAGAATTAAAAAAAGAACTTGATCTAATATATAATTATTTTTGGCTGGAAAATGGTCTAGTTACTTTGTTTATATTTACAATGGCTATAAAGGCAATATTACTGAACTTTATAATAACCGATAATCTACCTGTTATATTTATCGACGGAGCGGTAGGTAATAT
>Ga0194062_1000237_pt1 | contig 23004 bp, 24 predicted proteins | sample SepL2225m_MetaG_FD_155481 | JGI IMG/M metagenome (GOLD analysis project Ga0194062, IMG submission 155481) | Anoxic zone freshwater microbial communities from boreal shield lake in IISD Experimental Lakes Area, Ontario, Canada - Sep2016-L224-25m | ecosystem: Environmental > Aquatic > Freshwater >... | reverse complement strand
CCTCCCTCCCGTCCCCCTCGCAATCCACCCGGCAATCGTCCCAACTCTGCTGCGCAGGCGGGGTGTTCACTGCAATGCCGTGTTCCTGCATGGCCTCGTGCAGGGTTTCCACCTGTTCCTTCAACTTCAGAATATGCTCCAGCAAGTGGTCGATGGCGTTGGCGACGGGGTCTGAAATGTCGGCAGTCATGCCATAGGCATCGAAGCCGATTTTATCGGCAATGGCCCGGCGTTGCGCATCTTGCGCCTTGCGGTCGGGATTGACCCGGTGGCTGGGTATGCCGACCACGGTGGCCCCGGCCGGCACATTTTTCATGACCACGGAATTGGAACCCACCCTGGCACCATCGCCTACGGTAATCGGTCCCAGCACTTTTGCGCCCGCGCCGATGACCACGCCATTGCCCAGCGTTGGATGGCGCTTGCCCCTCTTCCAACTGGTCCCCCCCAAGGTGACGCCATGGTAGAGTGTGCAATCATCGCCGATGACCGCCGTTTCGCCAATCACCACGCCCATGCCATGGTCGATGAATACGCGGCAACCGATTTTCGCGCCGGGGTGGATTTCAATTCCGGTTAGCCAGCGGGAGAGGTGCGACAGGAAACGTGCGGGCCAGCCTAGGCCGAAAGTCCAAAGACGGTGGCTGATGCGGTGGATCAACAGGGCATGGACACCGGGATAGCAGGTGAGGATTTCAAAGTAAGACTGCGCCGCCGGATCGCGTTGGAAAATGCAGTCGAATTCGTCTTTGATTTTTTTTAGCATGTTCTTAAGATTTCCCTGCCGGAGGCGTGGTGGGGGCTGTCAGAGTATGACGGGGTCGTTTTTGCACGGCGGCGAGGATGCCGCGCAAGATGTGGATGTCGGTTTTTTCCAACCCGGAACGGTTGAAGATGCGCCGCAAGCGACGGATCAAAGTGGGGGAGGACTTTCTTTCGTGCAAAAATCCAATGTCATAAAGCGTCTGGATCAAATGCCCATGGAAAGATTCCATTTCTTCCCCGTTGGCCATTTCTTCTTCGGTGACGGATGGTGGAACGGCCCCATTCGTCGCGTGTGCCGACTGGAACAGTTCATAGGCGACAACCTGCACGGCGGCGGCAATATTCAGTGAACTGAATTCCGGGTTGCAAGGGATGTGCAAGAGGTGGTGGCAGCGTTCCAATTCTTCGTTCGTCAAGCCATTGCGTTCACGGCCAAACAAGATCGCCGTTTTGAGGTTTTCGCCGGCGCTGATTTTATCCGCACATTGCCTAGGCGTAAGCTGCGGCCAAGTGACCGTGCGCAAGCGGGCGCTGGCCCCGATGATCTGCTGGCGGCCGGCCAGCGCCTCGTCCAGTGAGTCAAAAACTTGGGCATTTCTTAAGATGTCTTCAGCCCCGGCGGCACGGGCGTCGGCCTCCTCACTGGGGAAGATTTTAGGCGTGACTAGGCCAAGATCGGTCAGCCCCATGTTCTTCATGGCGCGGGCCGCCCCGCCGATGTTGCCAGGATGGGTGGTGGCGACTAGAAGGATTTGAACATTCGACAGCAATATCATCAACCTTGTTTAAGCATGACGGACAAAAGGGTTAAAATACTAGCAGATATTTTACTATCACTAACTGATGTTACGCATGGACGCGAAAGAGGGATGACGGGAGCGTCAAAGCTTGCTTTGACAAGAGAGCGGGAAATGCGAAGCTTGCTTCGCCTGTCAAAGCAAGCTTTGACGCTCCAATCCTAGGCCGTTGCGTAACATCAGTCACTAATTGTATTTTAACCTTAACGGTGACCCATGGATCCAATGTTGACTATTGCGGTGCGCGCCGCCCGCGCCGCCGGCGATTTGATTGTCCGCTATGTCGATAGAATCGACACCTTGAATATCTCGGCCAAAGGCCGCAACGACTTCGTCAGCGAGGTGGATAGCCAGGCCGAGCAGGAAATCGTCAGCATCCTAAGCAGGGCCTATCCCGCCCATGCCTTCCTCGGCGAGGAGGGCGGACGCCACGGCTTGCCCAAAGGCGAGTTCACTTGGGTCATCGACCCATTGGATGGCACCACCAACTTCCTCCACGGTTTCCCCCAGTTCGCCGTTTCCATCGCGCTGATACACAGGGGCAACATCGAATGTGGCGTGATCTACGACCCCATGCGGCAGGAGTTGTTCACTGCCAAGCGGGGCGGCGGGGCGGCGTTGAATGACCGCCGTTTGCGCGTCACCAAGCAGAAAACCTTCGCTGGCGCGTTACTCGGCACGGGCTTTCCGTTCAAGGATCAGCGCCATAATGACGCTTATTTTGGCATGTTCCGCGAATTGATGAAGGACACCGCCGGCATCCGCCGGGCCGGTTCCGCCGCGCTGGACTTGGCTTGGGTGGCCTGTGGCAGGATGGACGGCTTCTGGGAGCTTGGCCTGATGCCTTGGGACATTGCGGCCGGGGTTTTGTTGATCCAGGAAGCCGGCGGCATCGTCACCGACTTGGAGGGCGGCACGAAATATTTGGAAACCGGAAACGTGTTGGCTGCCAACCTCAAGTTGCATCCGTTGATGTTGGAAGCCATCAAGCCTTTTGTCACCGATGCCTTGCGCTACCGGGCGCCGTTGAGTGAGTAGGCGGCTAGACGGGGTTTACGCACGTTCAATGAATTCGATGCGAGCCATTGTTTTTAACACACCCCTGGGAATTGCCATGTTTCCGATAATCGAGAATTTGCGGCTGTTTATGCTTTCACGTCGCGCCGTTGCGTGAGACAAAAAACTTAGCTCTAGTACATGGTTAGGCGGCAATGTGAGATGGGCAAAAAGAAGGTTTCACGCAACGACGCAACGACGCAACGTAGAGCAAAGCGTTGAACGCATGAATTGTACCGGCCCCAGTCTACGAAAAAAGCGGACATAAGGAATGTTTCAATTTTTTATCTTGATAATGTTGAGAGGCAACCATGATTCATAGTGTGGAACAATTGGAAGCTGAACTATTGCAGCTTCCCATAGGCGAGCGGGCCAGGCTTGCCGAGAGACTGATAACCAGCCTAGATGAGGAAGCGGAAGTTGAAGCGTCATGGTCCGATGAAGTTCAACGTCGGCTGGTCGCGTTCGATGCGGGTGAGGCGGCATCTTTCCCGGCCGAGGAGGTCATTGCCGAAGCCCTTGGGCATTTGGCATGATTATCCGATTTCATTCTGACACTCGATTAGAGTTCTTGAAAGATTATTGGTCATGGAGGGTTTAATGGATCGCTTTATCGAAATCGAAACCAAACTAGCTTTTCAGGAAGATGCCATCCAAGCCTTGAACGACGTGGTGTGCCGGCAACAAAGGCAGATTGAGCAACTTGAGGCGGCTATGAAATTGTTGATTGACCGTTACCGGCAATTCTCGGAAACTCAGCCATCCGGTGACTTGCCAGCGGACGAAAAGCCGCCGCATTATTGAAAAAATCTTTCATAGCCTTGGGAGAGACTGACTCGGTTTCAAACTACGAGTCAGTCTGTGTGCCATATGCCAGTCATCAAACATTTGGCGGATATACAGCCCATGGAATGATTATTGGGCCGCCACTGTTTTTTTAGCCGAAGGGCGGCGGCTTGCCGCCCACCAACCGACCAAGCCAATACCCATCAGGCTCAAGCTGCCGGGTTCGGGGACGGGCTGACCGTTGGCTGAGATGCTGGCACTCCAAGAGTTTGTTACATTTGAAGAACAAGGGCCGTTGGGTGAAGTGCCATTGCATGATCCGTTCGCGGTGTAAGTGGCGAAAAACTTTGTAGGCGAGAAACCGGGATTCGTCACCACGCCCTCGAAATCGAATGCTATAGAGTCGGTTAAGTTGCCCCCTGGTCCATGCAAACCTATGCGGGTGGGGGTTCCGAATAATGAACTTCCGTTAAAAGTAAAATCGAAAGCAGTGCCAACAGCGGGGACGATATGCCAAACCGTCAAGCCATTCATGGAGGTGGGGGTAGTGATGTCCAAATTTACCAAATTTGCTGTAGTTCCTGGGCCAGGGGGATTAGTAGGAATTACAGCAAAACTACCGGAAGTCGCGCCAGTTAAGCCAATGCCTGCCCCTTTAAACACGGTGCCTGCGCTAACAATGGCAGTGGTGCCGTAACCCGGCAAAGTGGAAGTGATCGGATTCAGCGCCCCAGTGATCGAAAGGCCGCCAATTATGTAGGGCAGTGGAGCGGCGTTGGCGGCCCCCGCCGTCATTCCTAGCACTACAAGTGCTAAGTATTTCAAAGATTTAGCTCGTTTAAACATGTGTCATGTCCCCAGTTTGTAGTTGAAAAAGTTCAGCATGGATGCTTTAAACTCTTTAGCATTGTAAAATAACAAGGCAGTTCATTCTAGCAACATCCCCGTCTTTAGCAATACCTTCGTCAGATTTTTTTTCCGCTAGGCATAAGCACCCGGACAAGTGCAGCCTACTTCGCCGGAAACACCTGCTAGGGCAGGTTTATTCCCAATACTGTTGAATTAAGGATTTTTCCGTTCGCCCTGAGCTTGTCGAAGGGTGAACGGAAAATATAGCCTATTGATAATTAAGCCGTTCATGCTTCGACAGGCTCAGCACGAACGGCTTAATTCAACAGTATTGAGGTTTATTCCGGGCTCCTACATAGGGGCTTCGGCGGTACGATACGTAACATCAGCGATTAAAATGCAGCCTAATTCCATTTCGACTCAATCGACATTGACTTGCCCGTCCTGTGGTCAAAGCAGCACTGAAACCATGCCAACGGACGCTTGCCTATTTTTTTGGGAATGCCCGTTCTGCAAAACGCTGCTCAAACCACGGCCAGGGGATTGCTGCGTGTTTTGTTCCTATGGAGACATCCCATGTCCACCGATGCAAACTGATACAATACAGGGCAACTGCTGTCCTCCCGCGCGATAATCAATTGCCCGCCGGAGCCGATATTCTACTTAAAGGTACGCTATGAACATGAACCCGCTCCGCTTGGCAAAAAACGAGGAAAAACGTCTGCGTGCCGGACATCTTTGGATATTCAGCAATGAGGTGGACATCGCCCAGACACCCCTCAAGGGCTTCCAGCGTGGCGACTTGGCCTTGGTGGAGGATGTCAAGGGCCAGGCTTTGGGTGTGGCTTATGTCAACCCGGACACGCTGATTTGCGCCCGCATCTTAAGCCGCGACCCGCGTGTCCGCATCAATGAAAAATTCTTCCTGCACCGTTTTGAAATTGCCTTGGCCTTGCGCCAAAGGCTGTTCGACCGTCCTTTCTATCGGTTGGTCCATGGCGAGAGCGACGGGCTGCCTGGGCTGGTGGTGGACCGTTTCGGCGATGTGTTGTCGGTGCAAACCAACACGGTTGGCATGGAACAGTTGCAACCGGTCATTATCGCCACCTTGGAGAAATTCCTCTCCCCCCGCGCCATCGTGATGAAAAACACCTCCAGTTTGCGCCAACTGGAAGGCTTGGAGGAATACACCAAGCTCGTCAGCGGTGAGTTGAAGGGGCCGGTGGAGATTGAGGAAAACGGTGTGAAATTCCGCGCCGATGTCTTGGGCGGTCAAAAGACTGGCTGGTTTTTCGACCACCGCTGCAATCGGGCGCTGGCCTCTAAATTCGCGAAAGGCCAGGCAGTGCTTGACTTGTTTTCCTATTCCGGTGGATGGGGCATACAAGCGGCGGCAGCGGGGGCGGAAGCGGTGGATTGCGTGGATGGTTCCGAGGTCGCAATCGGTTTGGCGAGGGAAAATGCGAAATTGAACGGGGTGTCCGATCAGGTCAGTTACGAACACAGCGATGTCTTCGATTTCCTGAAACTGGCTAGGGAAGAGCATCGCAAATACGGGCTCATCATCCTCGACCCGCCCGCATTGATCAAACGCAAGAAGGATGTCAAAGCGGGCATCGAGGCTTACCGCCGCCTGAACCAAGGGGCGCTGCAACTGCTCGCGCCGGGTGGCATATTGGTGTCGGCCTCCTGCTCCCATCATCTGCACCGGGAAGTGCTGCACGATATCCTCCGCGCCGCCGCCCGCCATGGCGACCGGCACATGGCTTTCATCGCCCAAGGCGGCCAAGGCCCGGATCATCCCATCCACCCTGCAATCCCCGAAACGGATTATCTGAAAGCCTTCTTTTGCAGCGTTAGCGAGAGCTTGTAGGCTGGCCTTGGCCTGAAACCCTCTGCATTGATTGAACTAACCAATAAGGTAAAGCGATGCCAATAAATCCGAATCATCCTCAAGCCAAGCCCGCCATAAGGTATCTTGGCGGGTCTTGGTCCGTCTTTCTGTGCCTTTTGTTCTGTTTGCCGCTTGGGCCACTGGTTGCCAGCCCGATTGATGACATCGTCGGAAAAATAGCGCAGACGGAGTATGCTTCGTATGTACAGAATTTGCAGAATTTCAATACGCGGTATTACAACACGCAAGGCAATGCTGACGCGCTGGCCTACATCCATGACGCATTCGTTGGTTTTGGTTTGAATGCAACCTACGATTCCTTTAATTATAATGGTGGCACCTATGGCAATGTGGTTGCCACCCTACCCGGCAAAGCCCATCCTGAAAATGTCTACATCGTCGGTGCGCACATGGACTCAACCTCGAATGATGCCGCCAACAATGCACCGGGGGCGGATGACAATGCCAGCGGCATGGCCGCCGTGATGGAAATGGCCAAGGCGATGGCGGGCTATGCCTTTGACGCAACCATTAAATTTTTTGGCTTCAACGCGGAAGAACAAGGTTTGGTGGGCAGCAAGGCTTACGCGGACAAGGCGATGGCCAGCGGTGAGCATGTTCTCGGCATGTTGAATTTCGATATGATTTCCTATGCCGGCGGGGGTTCGGCCAGAAATGTTTTTTTGGCGGGCAATGGCAACCTTGTCGATGCGATGGCCAGTAACGCCCTAAAATATACTACCCTTAACACCACACTAAATTATGGCAACATTTACGGTAGCGACCATTACTACTTTCATTCCAGCTATTTCAACGATTCCACCTCAGCATTTGCCATTGAAGCGGCTCCGGCAGATATTCGCTTCTTTAATCCAAACTACCATAAAACATCCGATACCACCGCTTATCTTGATTTTGGCTATGCCACAGATGTCACCCGCATGGGTGCAGCCACGCTTGCGGGGCTGGCTGGAGTGCTGCCTGAACCATCGACACTATTTTGTTTCCTGTCCGGTATCATAATGCTAATCCATAAAGGCAGACTAAATAGAAAATGATGCCAAGTCGTATTTTTAACACTAAGGGTTTCCAATGCACGGCTATTGGTACATGATAATATATTTATTTTTTCTTGCGCTCTGTGGAGTGGCTTGGAAGTATAGATGGAATATCATGCACCTCAGAAGGCATGCTTATCAAGACCTCGTTAAAGAACGGGAGAGGTTGCATGAGTGTGTGATTGACTGGAGGTATCCCGACGGAACTTACGTCCCGCAACATCAACGGCAGCGGATGTTCCGGGATTTGCAAAGGCTTTCCCGCAGGATACGCAAACACCCGGATAATCCTGACAATAGTCATTCGTTGTAAAATATCCCGTGGTTTGCCACCAAAAGACCCCCGACTTGATCGCGAGAAAATCTAAACTCAGACACCTTGGAGAAAAACCGTGAGCACCATCCCGCAAGCCTATTTGGACACCTTGAACCCATTGATTGCCACGGCAAGAAAGTTTATGGAAGAGGGTCAGTCGCTACATCCTGTGGCATTTGTTGGCAATTTTACGACCGGACTCACCGTGCCGGTGCTATTCGACACCTCTTCAACCGAAGCCAAGGATGGTTCGTCAATGGGCATCCGGCTGGCCGCCATGGAATTGGATGCCGATTTTGTGGCCGTCATCATGGAGGCTTGGTCATTGCCTGAGGACAAGGCGCGTAACTACCAAGCCATATTGGACCGTTATGGTTCAATTGCCGCCTCGCCTTACAGGATCGACATTGTCACCATCTCTGTCGAGACGCGCCATGGGCTATGGCTTGCGCAGATGCCCATCAAGCCAAAAGGGGTGTCGAAAAAACGCCGCACTTTTGGCGAGCCGAATTACCGCTTGTTTTCGGAGGCTGAAGGAAGGTTCGTTGGGTTGCTGCCAGTCAAAGCCGATGCCATCACTGCGCCCGGCGGGCTGCATTGATGGAAACCATGGGGATCAATCAAGTACCCGCTTAATCCTACCATCCCCGGAAAACGTCGCGGCCTGCCCACCTTCAGCGCGTCCCAGTTGTCACGATTATTGCGTATTTATACTCCGAAACCCTTTTCCATTGTTTAACCAATCCCTCACACCTAGGGAACCAGCCGACATGATGACCAGAGGGAAATCGCTCCCCGTGTACCTAAAAGCTGCGGCCTAATTGTTAATTGGGCTTTTAGACATGGGGCTAACGCTTCGGAGGCATGACGTGAACGCTTTTTTTATTGTTCTGTTTGGATTATTGCAGATCGCGGATGGTATCGTGACCTTTTTTGGGCTGAAATGCGCGGAAGTGGACGAAGTCAATCCAATCCTCAATTTCTTTGCCGATCTGATAGGCTTGGGATACTCCATCACCCTGCTTAAATTGGCGGGGCTTGCATTCATTCTTTTCCTATTCTTCGACCGGCACAAGATGAAAAGTCGCTGGATCACGACGACCTTGGGTTTGGCGGTAAGCTTTTACAGTTGGGTCGTCAGCAGCAACCTGCTCCTAGTCGTCGGCACTTGAGCCAAGCGGGGCGGAGTTTGCAATTCGGTCAGAAACAAAAAATAGCGGCGTAGGTAAGCGACGACACAGCCAGTTTCATGTCACAATGCGAGGAGTAATGGAGAGATGGAGCATAGTGTCTCTGTTTCACGGGGTTGCAACGTGTTTCAACATAAACCACTGCGTGAATCAGCAATGAAACGTTCCGATTCCATTCAGCCGATGTCTGTCCGACTAAGCCACCTATTCCTAGCCACTTATTTGCCGATTATCCCATGACTGAAATTCGATTGACCACGCTTTCCCATGGCGGTGGCTGCGGTTGTAAAATCGCCCCCGCCATGCTGTCACAAATGCTGGCGGAACTTCCCTTGCCGGGCCTGTTCCCCGACTTGTTGGTTGGCACCGAGACTAGCGACGACGCGGCGGTCTACCGACTCAACGAAGACCAGGCCGTCATCGCCACACTCGATTTCTTCATGCCGATTGTCGACGATGCGTTTGACTTTGGCCGCATCGCCGCGACCAATGCATTGTCGGATGTCTATGCCATGGGCGGCAGGCCGATACTGGCCCTCGCCGTGGTCGGCATGCCGATCGACAAACTCCCGATGGAAACCGTCCGCCGCATATTGGCGGGCGGTGCCTCGGTTTGCGCGGCGGCGGGAATCCCCTTGGCCGGCGGGCATTCCATTGATGCCCCCGAACCCATCTACGGGTTGGTCGCCCTCGGTTTGGTGCATCCTGACAAGGTGAAGCGCAATGACCGGGCGCAACCCGGCGATGTGCTCATCCTCGGCAAGCCTCTGGGTGTCGGCATTCTCAGCGCAGCCTTGAAAAAGGGTCAACTGGATGAGGTCGGCTACACCCAAATGATCGGACACACCACCCGCCTGAACAGCGTGGGTTCGGCCCTGGGGGAAATGGACGGGGTCCATGCCATGACCGATGTCACCGGATTCGGGCTGCTTGGGCATTTATTGGAAATCTGCCGGGGATCGGGTTTGGGTGCGGACATCGCCTTTGCCGACATTCCCCTCATCGACATTGCCGCGCACTTGGCGAGCCAAGGGTTCGCCACCGGTGCGGCAACCCGCAACTGGGACAGCTACGGGCCTTCGGTCGAACTCGAAAATGGCCTGCCCGTCTGGCAACGCAAGCTGCTCTGCGATCCCCAGACCAGCGGCGGCTTGCTGGTCTCCAGCGATCCCGGCAGCGTCGGTGAAATACTGGCCTTGTTCCACCAACAGGGCTTCGACCACGCCCAGCCGATAGGCCGGATGCGCGAGGGTGATTGTGTGGTCAAAGTCACGGGTCGAACGGGATAAACATTCCCATACGGAATAGGTGAATTTTTGCCAATTTAAGGATGGGGGACACTGTGTAGTTTCGGCTACGTCTTTACAAATCTGTAAATATACGATATTGTATTTATACATTTATGTATGCAATTCCAGAAGCCAGCGAGACCCACCCTGTTTTTCGACCGCGAACAAGAAACCGAGCAGCTATTTAATTATTTCAACCGCGACAAGAATGTGTTGATGCTGGCCCCTAGGCGGGTCGGCAAAACCGAGTTGATGCATCGAATCGCCAGTCTCGCGGAAGAGCATGGCTTTCGGGCCATCGTATTCGACATGGAAGGCTACCGGGAAGAAAAGGACTTTTTTCAGGAATTGTGCAGCGCGATACAAGAAGAACTAGGAATAGGCGCCAGCTTGATGGCAACGGCGACGGATCGGCTAAGAAAGCTTATCTCCGGCTCCAGCCAAAGCGACGATTGGCGGCAAATCCTGCTGAAATCCGATTGGCGCGAGTTTGCCGGTCACTTATTGGCGGTGCTGGAAGCGGAAGAAAACGGGCGGCAGTGGATTATCATGGTGGATGAATTGCCGATTTTCATCAACGAGTTGCTGAAAGTGGGCGACAGGGAACGCGCCTCGACATTTCTCTACTGGCTGCGCAACGCCCGGCAGAAATACCGCAAGCTGCGCTGGTTGTACACCGGATCAATCGGCTTGGATGTGGTGTCGCGGCGCGAGGACATGGAAGGCGCGTTGTTGGATTTGGAAATATTCAGCCTGAAACCCTTCCAGCGTGAAACCGCCGCTGAATACCTTGAGTTGCTGGCAACCGATGCGGGCTGCAAATTTGCGGAGGGGGCGATTGAATGCCTGCTTGACGGCTTGGGTTGGCTGTCGCCTTATTATCTGGAAAAACTGGCCGACCAATCCTTTGTCCGCAAACAGCAAGGTAAAGTGGACATTTCCATCGCCGAACAAGCCTTGGAAGCCATGCTGGCATTGGAAAGCCGTCCTTATTGGGCGGCATGGCGCGAGCATCTGACCAAAAACTTCATCGACCCGGAACGCACCAAGCTATTTCAAGTGTTGGATTTGATTGCCAGCAGCGGCCCGGAATCCGTCAGCCGGGGCAGCTTGTTGGCAAGATTGGGGGATGCCCCCGCCGACCTTGCACGCTGGCTGGATACCTTGGAAGCCGATGGTTACCTAAGCGCCGATGCCGAGCGTCAAAAATTCTGGTTCCGCATGGAGTTGCTAAGGCGCTGGTGGCTGCGGTATGTCGTCGGTCAAAGGTGAAACCGTGGGCAACTTACTCAATTTCGCCGTTTACAACCCCGCCATCCTCAGCGATGAGGATTTTCTGGCCGGTTTCATTGCCCGCCAGTCGCTGGCTGAATCCTTGTTGCAAGGTTTGCGGCGAATTGAGCCGGATGGTTTAGCCAAACATCGGTTAATTATCGGCCAGCGTGGCATGGGCAAAACCAGCTTGCTGCGCCGACTGGCCTTGGGCGTAGCGCAAGATGCCGAACTGTCCGCCCGTTTTTTGCCGCTGACTTTCCGCGAAGAACAATACAACGTCCACAATTTCCGCACGTTTTGGAACAACTGCTTGGATGCGCTGGGCGACTGTTTTGAACGGGCCGGACAAGTCGAACAAGCCGAAGGCGTGGATCGCGACATCGCCAATTTGGAACGCACTACCGATGCCGACGGCGAAGCCGCTTGCCGTATATTCAAAGACTGGTGCAAGCGCGAGAACAAACGCCCGCTGCTGTTGCTGGACAACATCGACATCATCCTCGACGGCCTGACCAAACAAGATTGGGCATTTCGCCGCGTGTTGCAAGAGCGTGGCGGTGCGGTGGTGTTTGGCGCGACGGTGAACCCCTTGGAAGCCACCGCGAAGATTGAAGCCGCGTTTTACGATTTTTTTCAGGTCACGGTACTGGAAAAACTGAGCTTCCCCGAACTGATGAGTTGTTTACGCCAACTGGCCAATATGCGGGGAGAGGATGGTCAAAAGGTGCGGCGGGTGTTGGATCGCGACCAAGCCCGCATCCACACCTTGTACGATTTCACCGGCGGCAACCCGCGCACCCTAGTCTTGTTGTATTTATTGCTGGAACTCGACCCCGAAGAAGACGTGATGAGCGACTTGGAACGCCTGCTCGATCAAGTGTCGGTGCTGTACAAGGCGCGGGTGGAAGACCTCGCCCCGCAAGCGCGGGTAGTGCTGGACGCGGTGGCCTTGAACTGGAACCCGGCGGCGATAGCCCGCATCAAGGAAATCACGGGCTTGGAAACCGGCTCGATAGCCGCGCAACTGGATCGTTTGCAGAAAAATGGCGTGATCGAAAAAACCGCATTGTCCACCGCCGGTTCCTCCGGCTATCAACTCGGCGAGCGTTTGTTCAATATCTGGTATTTGATGCGCCACGGTCAACGCCGTCAACGCAACCGCTTGCGCTGGCTTAGTGAATGCCTGCGTGGCTTATACGGGCCAGACCAATTAAGGGATATGGCGCGAGGCATGGTGAGTCGGCCCAATCGCAGTGGATTGTCCGGTGGGCAGTATAGTTTGGCAATGCGCGAAGCCGTTGATGAGCCGGTGTTGCAACGTCTGCTGGAGTACCATGCCACCTGTGAATTTGAGCGACATGCCGAGGAAACCCGAACTGCCATACAACAATTTATAGATTTGGAGGACTTGGACGGCGAAACCCACACCATGGCGGAACTGAAAAAAACCGTGTTGAATTGCCAAAGGGAATGGCCGGAGGGGATCACGGCCGAGGAGTTTTGGGAGTTGTTGGGGGGGAGTTTAAGGCTTTCACAAAGAGAAAAGTCGCAATTTGTCCAACAACTACTAACTAAGATGCCTGATTCTGCATTTCAGACACTAATCAAGGTTTTAGCCTCTGAAATATCTGAATGGAACGAGCAAACCGGATTGCCGGAAGTTGTAGCAAAACTTCGCATGGCTGTCTGTCAAGGTTTAGTTCATCATCTACATGACATATTGGGTATTGCTGCCGCCATTCAACGAGGAGATGATCCTCGTATTTTATTGCTTGTGGTCGATGATAAAGTGCAAAATGAAATTGGTACTTTACTTGACGAAGAATTGCAATATGCGCTACAGAGTATTATGTTTCAGTTTTCTGAAGATATTAATATTCAAGCAAGTTCTTTGATTTGGTTCAACTATGCAGAATTACTTGTACTTGCAGGAAATTACAATGCTGCTGAACAGGCTTACCTAAAAGCTGCCGAGTTAAATCCTAACAATTCTGCTCCTTGGAATAACTTAGGCAATTTGTTGAATATCAATTTAAACCGTTACGAAGAAGCCGAGAGGGCTTATCGCCAAGCAATAGAGCGAGACCCAGAAAATGTCGTTTCTTGGTACAACTTAGGAAATTTGCTGCAAGACCATTTACAGCGTTACGAAGAAGCCGAGTCTGCTTACCGCGAAGCAATAAAGCAAGATACTGATAATGCCATTCCTTGTCGTGGCTTAGGACTGTTGTTGCAATATCACTTATATCATTTCGAAGAGGCTGAACAAGCTTATCGTGAAGCAATTAAGCGAAACTCTGAATACGCTGATCCATGGAACGATTTGGGCAATCTGTTTGCTGATTTTTTTGGAAAACAAGATGAAGCAAAACAAGCTTATCAACAATGCTTATCGCTTGATCCGGAAAATTTTTCTGCCTCTGCCAATCTCGCTTATCTATTATTCGACCAACCCAAGCGCATCGAAGAAGCCGAGGTTTATTACCAACAAGCCACTGAAAAACTTCCCGCCCACGGCGGTGGATTATTGCGAGCTTACCGGGCTTTCACTCTGGACAACATCGGCGATGGCATCAATGCCTTTGCCGAAGCCATCAACAGCAACGCTGACGAATTGTTTATAAATCATTTCGACGATATGTTGAGGGTTTTAAAACTGGCCGAACAACGCGGCTATGGTGAAAAGTTACTGGCGTGGTTTGACGAGTCGGGCGTGGGCGAGCGTTACTGGCCGTTGCGGGCGGCGTTTGAAGCCTATGTTTATGGCGAGGCGAAGCTGCGCGACGTGAACCCGGAAGTCCGCGCCGCCGCCAGCCGCATCTATGACAGCTTGGATCGACTGCGCAAGGGGCGGGCTGGTGCTGTAAAGAAGTAGGCCGGCATCCCCATGCCGATATTACTTGTCGATGCCCCGATGACAAAGCGAGGTTTTTTGCCTCAGGCCAATTTAATTGGTAAGGTGTCTAATCTGAGCGATTATCCAAAATCCATAACTATAAGCACATTATGAATATTGACACCCTCCGAATCGAAGCATTATCCCTTCCAATACAAGAACGTGCGCAATTGGCTGAGCAATTGCTTGCTAGTCTTGACGAATTGTCTGAGGCAGAGACCGAGCAATTGTGGCTCCAAGAAGCCGCCCGTCGGGCGGCTGAGATGGATCAAGGTTTGGTTCAACGCATTTCGGCGGATGAAGTCAGGCGAGAAGCCCTTGCTCTTTTGAAATGAATTATTTCTTTAATCCGGTTGCCCGCATTGAACACCTAGAGCATGTTGCGTACTACGAAACCCAGAGAAATGGGCTAGGTGCTCGTTATTTATCTGCTTTTGACCTTGCCATGGCTCGCGTCTGTGAAGCCCCGCAACGTTTCAGGATAGAGTTTTCGCCTGAAATTCGCCGTTGCCGAATCGCGGGATTTCCGTATAATGTCCTCTTTCGTCAAGTCGGCAGTGAAATAGAAATCTTGGTTATTGCCCCACATCGGCGCAGACCTGATTATTGGCTTGGTAGAATTTAAAATATTTTAACTTTCTTGGGGTTCCAAGAGAGTTGTTATCTCCCTCCGAGGAGCGCTGCGACGGTTAACCCGCCAGGCTCGGAGTGGTGCTTCATTGTCAACGGCGCTCGATCACCCATCTTCCGATGGCGGTGTATCGAGTCTCGTACCCCCCATGCGAAAGATGGCTTTCAACTGCTTTAAGGAGCATACGAAACCATGAACGCTGTTCTAAAATCCAACTTCACCGACTATAAAATCGCCGATTTGTCTTTGGCCGCTTGGGGCCACAAGGAAATCCGCATTGCCGAGACCGAAATGCCCGGCTTGGTGTCGATCCGCGAAGAATTCGCCGCCAGCCAGCCGCTGCAAGGCGCCCGCATCACCGGCTCGCTGCACATGACCATCCAGACCGCCGTGCTGATCGAAACCCTCGTCGCACTGGGCGCGGAAGTGCGCTGGGCCTCATGTAACATCTACTCCACCCAAGACCACGCCGCCGCCGCCATTGCCGAGCAAGACATTCCGGTGTTCGCGGTCAAGGGTGAGAGTCTGGAGGACTATTGGGATTACACCCACCGCATTTTTGAATGGGCGGACGGCGGTTATTCCAACATGATCTTGGATGATGGCGGCGATGCGACGTTGCTGCTGCATTTAGGCGCCCGTGCCGAATCGGACATTTCTGTGCTGGCCAATCCAAGTTCCGAAGAAGAGCGCATCCTGTTTGCCGCGATCAAGGCCAAGCTGGCAATTGACGGCAAGTGGTATTCCACCCGTTTGGCCGAGGTCAAAGGCGTGACCGAAGAAACCACCACAGGTGTCCATCGCTTGTACCAAATGCATGCCAAGGGCGAATTGAAGTTCCCCGCCATCAATGTCAACGACTCGGTCACCAAGTCCAAGTTCGACAACCTGTACGGCTGCCGCGAGTCCTTGGTTGACGGCATCAAACGCGCCACCGACGTGATGATCGCAGGCAAGGTGGCCTTGGTCGTCGGCTACGGCGATGTCGGCAAAGGTTGCGCCCAAGCGCTGAGTGCGCTGCGCGCCCAAGTGTGGGTGACCGAAATCGACCCGATCTGCGCCCTGCAAGCGGCGATGGAAGGCTACCGCGTGGTCACCACGGACTACGCCGCCGACAAGGCCGACATTTTCGTCACTTGCACCGGCAACTATCATGTCATCACCCACGACCACATGGCGAAGATGAAGGATCAGGCCATCGTTTGCAACATCGGCCATTTCGACAACGAGATCGAAGTTGCCGCCATCGAGAAGTACCAGTGGGAAGAAATCAAGCCGCAGGTGGACCATGTCATCTTCCCCGATGGCAAGCGGATTATTCTTCTAGCCAAGGGCCGTCTGGTGAATCTGGGCTGTGGCACGGGACACCCGTCTTATGTGATGAGTTCGTCCTTTGCCAACCAGACCATCGCCCAGATCGAACTTTGGGGCGAGCGCGATTCCGCTAAATACCCGGTCGGCGTCTACACCTTGCCGAAGCACTTGGACGAGAAGGTTGCCCGCTTGCAGTTGAGGACGCTCAACGCACAGCTGACCGAACTGACCGACGAGCAAGCCGCTTATATCGGGGTGTCTAAGGAAGGGCCGTATAAGACCGATCATTACCGCTATTGATTTAACGCCGACACTGGACGGGATAGGTTATCCCGTCCACCTATCTTCTTTGGGACAAGCACATGCTCAGTTACCGTCACGGCTTCCATGCCGGGAATTTCGCCGATGTTTTCAAACATGTCATTTTGACCAGTCTGGTGCAGTCGCAACTTGGCAAGGACAAGCCTTTTCTTTATCTGGACACCCACGCAGGCGCGGGCGCTTACAATCTCACTTCGGTGATGGCCAAAAAGAATCGCGAGTTCAACGGCGGCATTAGCCGGTTATGGGAAAGGCCGGATGTCCCCGGCGGTGTGCAGGATTACCTGGATGCCGTTCGGGCAGTGAACGCGACGGCGGACTTGCAAGCTTATCCCGGTTCCCCGCTGATTGTGCGTCATTTCCTGCGTCCCGCTGACCGCATGGTGCTGTGTGAATTGCATAGCAAGGATTTTGAGTATTTGCAGGAAGAATTTGCCAGGGATCGCCAAGTGACCGTGCAAATGATCGATGGTTACCATGGCTTGAAGGGGTTCTTGCCTCCCCCGCAAAAGCGCGGGCTTGTGCTGATTGATCCGGCTTTTGAGTTGAAGGATGAAAGGGCCCGTTTGTTGGAGGCGTTTTCCGCAGCCCATAAGCGTTGGTCAAGTGGGATTTACGCCATCTGGTATCCAATCCAAGATAGGCAAACGGTTGATTGGTTCCACCGCCGGCTGATACGCACCGGCTTCCGTAATATGCTGGCGGCGGAACTGCGGATATTTGATGAGGATGTGCCGCTGCGCATGAATGGCACCGGGATGGTCATCGTCAATCCGCCTTGGCAATTGGAACAACAACTGGAAGTGATCGGGCCTTGGTTGTGGCAAGTCTTGTCGCCTCAGGGCCGGGGCGGGTTTAGGCTGAATTGGTTAGTGCCAGAATGAGGCTTGCAGGGGGGTGCAATTAAAAGTGGCTTGTTAGAAAGATGTTTCAGTTTTTCCGATGGGCCTCGCAGGGCGGGTTTTAACCCGCCAAGGCGGCATGAATGCCGCCCTACTCTGCGCCCCCAAGCAGGGCTTGTGTTCTGCAATGTGATGGGCGACGAGCAATACTGTTGAATTAAGGAGTTGGTCGGCATCCCCATGCCGACAATGAACTTGTTCTTCCCTCGGCGGCAAAGGGTTGCCGCCCTACGGATTCTGTTGCATAGGCTTAATTCAACAGTATTGTGGGCGACGAGTCCCCTGCATTGCTAATGCAGCTTGATTTTGGGCTGCAACCGGCTGCGGAAGAAGTTTGAAATAATCAACAAAGTTACGCGAAACGGGCCAAATAAAGCCATTTGGTGCATTTTGTATAGTGAGAGATAGACCATGCGGGCGATGGCACCTTCGATCATCACAGTGCCCATCAGATTGCCCATCAGATTGCCCACCGTGCTGAATTTCCCCAGAGAAACCAGTGAGCCGTAATCCGTATAGACGTAGTCCTTCTGCGGTTGGCTGTTGAGTCTGCGAAGAATGTTTTTGTGTACCAGATTGGCCATTTGGTGGGCCGACTGTGCGCGAGGCGGGATAATGGCTTGCGGGCCTTTTTCCGGCCAAGGGCATGCGGCGCAATCGCCTAAGGCATAGATGTCGTCATCCAAGGTGGTTTGCAGGGTTCTTTTCACCACCAGTTGGTTGATGCGGTTGGTCTCCAGCCCGGCGATGCCATGAAGAAAATCAGGCGCTTTGATGCCGGCGGCCCACACCTTAATCTCGGCCTGGATAAACTGGCCGGATTTGGTCTTCACGCCATCGTCGGTCACTTCCACCACTTGCTCGCCTAGACGGAGGTCCACACCGATTTCCCGCAACTGCTGGGCGGTGGCTTCAGACAGACGGGCTGGCAACTGTGGCAAAAGCTTGTCCGATGCCTCGATCAGATGCAGTTTGATGTCGGATTGGCTGATGGAGTCCAGGCCATAGGCATTGAAAAGTTGTGTGGCTTGGTGCAATTGGGCCGACAATTCGATGCCGGTGGCGCCGCCGCCAACGATGGCGATATCCAATACGCCGTCGCCGCCGAAACCGCCATGGGCTTGGGCGCGCAAATAAGAAGCCAGCAAATGTTGCTGGAAATGTTCGGCTTGTTCGGTGGTGTCCAGAAATTGGCAATGTTTGACCACTCCGGGAATGCCGAAGTCATTGCAAAGACTGCCAATGGCAATGACTAGGATGTCATACCCATGGCTGCGGGCGGGTACGATTTCATCGCCCAGATTATTGGTCATGGGGGCGATTTTGATTTGTCTGCCTTCCCTATCCAAGCCCTCCATCCGCCCCAGCACAAAGCGGAAATGATTGGACCGGGCTTGCGCCAAGTAAGCCAGTTCATCGTCATGAGAGTCCATTGTGCCGGCGGCGACCTCATGGAGCAGTGGCTTCCAGATGTGGATTTGGCTAAAATCGACTAGCGTGATTTCGGCTTGTTTCTTTTTGCCCAAGGTTTTGCCTAGGCTGGTTGCCAGTTCCAGCCCTCCCGCGCCGCCGCCGACTATGACGATGCGTGGAATGGCAGGGCTTACAGATGTTGTGGTGCTCATGCGGTTGACCTCTAAGTTAGGGAGTACGGAACAGGGCGGGTTGTATCGCCGCTATTGTCTTAGGTGTTGCATTGTCGATTAAATTGGGACATTTTGCCATGAGCGTCACAGCCCAAGGCCAACAGGCGCTTAACATTTCGCATCGGCATTTTCCTCGTTATAATAGTCGCTGTATGTCACCCAGCCCAAACGGCCAGTTCAATTCCTGTCCGGTGCATTCAACCCGAAGCACCGGGATCAATAGCCCGTAGCGTTTGAACAATTCCTCGTCATCAGCGATGTCAGCCAATCGCAGCGAATCCGCCGCCGTTCCCTTTGCGTCCAAGCAGGCCAGCAGCAATGCCTCCGCTTGTTCGCACAAATGGCAGCCAGAAGTGTGATAAAGCGTTAACTGGGTCATTTTTAAAAGTCACCGTCATCAAAATGTCATAATTCCAGTTTATCTTATAAAGTGACTTGAAATAAAGAAAATATCCTCCGGTTGCAACGATACCATGACCCCCACCCTGCTTACAGATCATGATTTAGAAATCAAAATGACCAACGAAGGGGACAGGCAAAAATTCAATCGGGACACTTCCAGATTGCGCAAACGCCTGTTTTCATCTTCCCGCGACAAGGATGTTGTGGAAGATGACCAAACCGTGGGGCATTGGTGTGTCCCCGACCCACGCATCAGTTGCCGGAATGTCGATGTCAAGTACGGGGATAAACAGGCTGTCAAGCAAGTCAATCTGGACATAGGGCATAACGAAGTAATCTCGTTCATTGGCCCTTCCGGCTGCGGCAAGTCAACATTGTTGCGTTGCCTGAATCGCATGAACGACACCATCCCAGGCTGTCGTGTAAACGGTGAGATAAAACTTGACGGCGAGGATATTTATCAAGCCCAAATAGATGTTGTGCCATTGAGGGCGAAAGTGGGCATGGTGTTTCAAAAGCCGAATCCTTTCCCCAAGAGCATCTTCGAGAATGTCGCCTATGGCCCGCGCATCCACGGTTTGACCGCGACTAAGAAAGAGTTGGCCGAAATCGTCGAATCCTCTTTGCGTCGGGCAGGGCTATGGGAAGAGGTTAAAGATTATCTTGACCATCCCGGCACCAGCCTGTCGGGTGGCCAGCAACAGAGGCTCTGCATAGCCCGCACGATTGCGGTGAACCCCGAAGTGATCTTGATGGATGAACCCTGTTCCGCCTTGGACCCCATCGCCACTGCCAAAATCGAACAACTTATCGACGAACTACGCGAACAATACACTATCGTCATCGTCACCCATTCCATGCAGCAGGCCGCGCGGGTTTCCCAGCGCACGGCTTATTTCCACATGGGCAAGCTGATCGAGGTGGGTGACACCGCCAGTGTGTTTACCAATCCCCTGCATAAATTGACCGATGATTACATTAGCGGACGTTTCGGATAAGCAAACTAGGGGTGAAACAATGGATAAACTGAACGAAGGCCATACCATCAAGCGATATGATGGCGAATTGGAACACCTCCGCATTCTCGTCTTGGAAATGGGCGGCTTGGTCATCAATCAACTCGACGATGCCTTGGCCGCTTTCAAGGCCCGCGATCTGGGTTTGGCACAAAAAGTAGTCGCCAAGGATGGCGAAGTCGACTACTTGGAAGTCCATGCCGACGAGGAGATTGCCAAGATCATCGCCAAGCGCTGCCCCCTTAGCTCCGATCTCCGCTTGGTCATGGCAGTTTCGAAAAGCGTCAGCGACCTGGAGCGCATTGGCGATGAGGCGGTCAGGATTGCCGGCTTGGCGATCCAACTTTTTGGAGGTGAAAGCAGCGATCCCAACAGTCAAATGCTTCGCGATATCAACCGTATCGGCGACATGGCTTTGTCGGGACTGCGCAGCGCTGTCGAAATCTTCGATGTCTGGGATGAGGAAAAGGCTCTGCAGGTAATTGAAAATCATCGTGCGATGGAGGAGGAATTCCAAGCCGATTTGAGGCATCTGCTGACCTATGTTTTGGAAGATTACCGCAACATTGGCTTCGCCATCAGCGTAGTGATTGTCATCAAGGCGCTGGAGCGCATTGGCCATCATGCGCAAAATTTAGCCGAATATGTGGTATTCCAAGTGTATGGGGAGGATATTCGCAGCCAGCAACCCGCTAAGGGGGGGGAAGTTGAATGATGCGGGGCCTGTTTAGGTTTGCCTCGTTGGGATCATAGGAAGGTTTGGGGAATTTGAAGTTTTCCAGATAGCTTGCCACGGCATCAATGTCACTTACGCCCAAAGTGGGTTTGAGGCCGTCTTTCAAAATCGTGAAGTTGTCCCCGCCTTTTGCCAGAAATTCGCTCACGGTGACGTTATAGGTTCTGTTTGGATTAAGAACCACCCCTCCGACTGCGATCACATCGACCACACCGGAAGGGATGGGCGGCGAGTGCGACAGATCCATGTGAGTCAATTTGATATCCCATATCTTGGCGCAGGGTCCCCGGTTGCCTTTCCACGAAAAACTGAAACCGCTGGAAACTTGGAGGATTCTCTGTTGGTTTTGCCCGCCACATCCTACGAACTGCTGCTCAAGAACGTATTTGAGTTGCTGTGCGGTGAGTTTCATCGTTATCAGGTCTGTCCCATGGGGATGTAGGGCCAAAATCTCGTCATATCTCACGTCGTGGGGGTAGATTTTGGCGTTAAATCCGTTATTTTTCAATGAACCCGCGCTCACCAAAGCGATTTCGGCACGCCCCAGATTCACTGCCTGGGTTGCCATCAGTTGCGCGTCGGCAACAAAATCGCCCAAGGGTATCTCGCCATTTGCATCGACTTCCTTGGGAATCGCCGCCAGAATTCTGCCGAAAACTTGGTTGGATTCGGCTTTAGCCCCAACTGCCGCAGCCGCAGCGCAGACACAACACAAGGTCAGTAGGCGAAGCCCGGTGGCTAATATGAATTGTTTGAATCTCATCAGTAATTCTCTAATTCTCTGTTTTGAGTGGTTGACAAGGATTTGAATTGCCATCATCCTTGTCAGACCTATATGATAAGCACTTTACGCCATTCAAGACAAAACATATCATGACGAAGAAGTTTTACATCAAGCTTGCCCGCGGCCATCAAGAAGTCTTTGAACAATTCAAAACAAGCGCTGCGAAAAACGGCGTTGACGTGAACGGAGACCATCGGCTTGGGCATTTCAGTGGCCGGGGCATCGAGGGGCGTTACAACTTGACCGACGATGTCTTGGACATCACCATCGTCAAAAAACCGATGTTAATAGGCTGGTCGCTGATCGAAGCAAAAGTTCGCGAGTTTTTTGCCTGAGGGCATTTACGGGAATGTCTTTATCCGTAGGGTGGCCTTCAGGCCGCCAAAGCGCCCTGAAGGACGCCCTACAGAGGGGTATTATTTATCGGAACCGCCTAGGCTGAAATGGCAAGCACTGCCAAAGGCTGCGTCTGCCACGCATCCCGCAACATCAGCCAGTTGGATAACTGTCGCTTGGGTTCGTGGCCAATCCGGTGGCGTGGGAAAAGGGCTTAACCCTAGAAAAAAAGTTTAATCTTCTAATTATACAGTATGTTAGAAAAATATTGAATGTAAAAACGACGTCTAACCGGTATTTGATATTCAACACTGAATTCCCTCTTTTACATGCTAATAACCTTTATTATTAATCATCCTTCCAATACAGGCAATGTTCCTTATCGACTTGTTAACGTGCGTGTAATTGTTTGACCGACCCATTAGAGTTTCGCCAATTTCCATTCATTAACGGAGAAAATCCACATGACCAATACTAAACCCACCTCGTCGACGAAGCCGGCCGCTGACCTTAAGGCCACCGCCGTCACTGAGGCCAAGACAGCCAAACCAACGGTTGAATCCAAGCCGGCCGCACCCCCTGCTGCCAAGGCTGCCGCGCCTGCCGCCAAGGTTGCCGCACCTGCGCCTGCCGCCCCCCCCGCTGCCAAAGCGGTCGCGCCTGCCGCCAAGGTTGCCGCACCTGCACCAGCCGCACCCCCTGCCGCCAAGGTTGCCGCGCCTGCACCAGCCGCCCCCCCCGCTGC
>Ga0194062_1000235_pt1 | contig 23264 bp, 26 predicted proteins | sample SepL2225m_MetaG_FD_155481 | JGI IMG/M metagenome (GOLD analysis project Ga0194062, IMG submission 155481) | Anoxic zone freshwater microbial communities from boreal shield lake in IISD Experimental Lakes Area, Ontario, Canada - Sep2016-L224-25m | ecosystem: Environmental > Aquatic > Freshwater >... | reverse complement strand
AATTAATTGAGCATAAATGATTTTAGAAAAATTAGAAGAAATTGTAAGGGATGGCAAAGTGGGCAGGCTGTCAGGGGAGATTATAAAAATTCAATTAAAGGAATTTATGATTTTGGCTTGTCTGGATTTTATTTATAATTCACCCAGATGGAGCAATCTGATTTTTACTGGCGGAACGGCATTGCGGGTTTTGGGCGAAACCGCCAGACTTTCGGAAGATTTGGACTTGGATAATTTGGAACGGGAGTTTGATTCACAGGCATTTTCTGTTGATTTATTGGAAAGATTTCAAAAAATGGGTTTTCCGGATGCTGAACTATCAATTAAATCCAATGGAAAGGTGATTACTTTAAAATTTCCAATATTGGAAAAATTAGGATTGTGCGACAATAAGGCACAAACAAATTTCTTGCATTTGAAAATAGAGGTAGAAAATAATCATTATGAGCATTTTGCGACTCAAAAAACCGCTATTATGAAAAATAATCTTTTTTTTGTGGTGGAGAGTTATGATTTCCCAACTTTATTTGCGGGAAAAATTGGAGCAATTTTGGGTAGAAAGGGAAAAATCTTTCTTAATCAATATGATTTTCGTGGACGAGATTTTTATGATTTAATTTGGTTTTTGGAAAAAGGTTATTGGCCAAATCTGGCACGAGTAAAAGAAATTATAAAAACAGAGCAGGGAATTGAAATTGGCGGTTATGCTGATCTTTGGCACTTACTTTCTGAGCGAGTGAGCGGTGTTGCAACACAAGGGATTTATGCTGATTTGAAAAATCTAACGCTCAGTCCTGAAGCAACGAAAAAACTAGCTGATAACTATCAAGAAATTTTTAAGGGTCTTTTGAAAAAATATCTAATATAAATGTAATTAATTCATTTCAAAACTTTTTACGCCAGTTGTATCCAAAAGATAAACTAAATTAGCATCTTCATTCACAGAAAAATCAGTTGTCGTTGTGATAGCTTGATTATAATATTGAGCAAGAATTTTTCCAGTAGCATCTAATTTTATTATTCTGGCGTTGACTTTATCAAGAACATATAAATTAGTGCTGGTATTTTTGGCATAAAGTTTATCTGGCAAAATTGTTGTGGCGGTATTTTCGATAGAAAAATCAAGTTTTTTTCCACGAAATAATTTTAGAATAGTTTGATTGTTGATAATAAAAATATTTTCATTAATAACGAAATCCGTAGCAGTGGATAAATCTAGTTTTTCTTTAAGCCAGGAAGCTTTTTCGCCAAAACCACCTTCAGCTCTTGGCACGCGATAGAGTTGGCTGTTATTTGTATCAAGTAAATAAATATAGGTCAGATAAGTTTTGGCAGCAATTATTTTTTCGCCAGAAGAAAGTGCTAGCGTATTGTTTTGAAATTTTCCAGTTGTGGGGGAGAGCGAAATTGTTTGATTGTTTTTGATTAGAAAGATTAAATTTAAGTCATCCATGCCCAAGAATAATTCGGGATTTTGAAAATCATTCGGAATTGAAAGACTTTTTTTATTTTCTAAATCTATAATTTCCGTATCACTCAGGGCAAAAAATTTATTATTAAGATTAATAATTTTAGCAACGGTTATTGGATAAACTTCGTTTAATTTTTCAATTCGTGAAACATTGAGATCTTTTTCGAGTGGCAAAACAATCGCCGGAAGCTCTTCGACAACGACCGGTTTTTTTTCGGGCACATTTCCTAGCTTCGCAATCCAATAAGGCACAATTAAAAGCAGAATTAATATTGCCACGGCAGAAAGCTTTTGTGTTTGGTTGAGATTTTTGATTATTTGTTTTAGGCGAGAAAAATTAGGCAGAATTTTTTTTAGTTTTATTTCTGAGTATTTGCTTGTCTTATAATCACGCCAATTTTTTTTCAGGAAAATAATAAATTTAAGTGAAAGAGCAGTTGGTTTTTGCAGGAGCAGAATGAGTCCATCAATAGATTTATCTTTCATCCAACTAGTCCCAGGCTTTATTTTAGTAATTCTTGAACGACTTTTTTGCCAAAGAGAAAGTGAAAAATCTCGTGTAATATTTGTTGTTTTTTTAAGCGCCTTAATGCTTAAGATTGATAGCGTTGAAAATTTTTCGCCAAAGAAAGCGGAGGGATCAAATTCGATTTTTTCTGTGGGAGTTTCTTGCGATGAGTCAGTTTCTGCTTCTTTAATATAGATGTGTCCAGTTTTTTCATCAATAAAATCATTTTTTTCGTTTTTCAATTCTTGTAACATGGCTTGGCGTTCTTTTTTCAAAGATTCTTCTTTTACTTTTTCTTGAGCCTTTGTTTTCGGCGAAGGTTCTTTCCTGAAAGCATTTTGGCTAAAAGCATTTATTTCTTTCGTTTTTTGTGCTGGTGTGTTTCTGATTATTTCTTCGCTTTTTTCATCAATATCAACAATTAGCGTAGCAACTTGGTCGAGTTCATTGACAAGCGCCGTGTTTATGAATTGGACAAAATTTTCGCGAGAGAACTTAATAGCACTTTTTTTAATTTCTTCTAGCGAGAAAATATCAAAAAGTTCCTTGGTGGTAAAAAGAAGTTTGTCATTTTTTTCGATTTTTCCTGAAATAACATCCTGAAATGTTTTTAATGGATTGGAATTTTCTTCATCAGAGGGTAACTCAGTAATTTCTGTGAAAGTATTACCACGCAAAAGAAAAGCTGAAGCATTGCCAGTCTGAGAAAGCAAAAGATTATTTTTTTCAATTACAGCGCAAAGAGCATTAATTTTTCCAATCCAATTGATATTTTCATGGGTGGCTAATTTGGCAAGAGCAAGATTGGCTTTGTGCAAAGCTGATTCAAAATTTTCCACTGGTCCGCGATTAGTATGCGAGAAATATTCCTTTTTTATGATAGAAATTAAATAGTTCACGACATAGGAAGAATCTTCACTATGATCATCGATTTGAAAAATACCCACAAGGATTCCCAGATTTTGATGAGAAATATTTTCTGGCTCTTCAACTAATATTTCTAGAAATGGCCGACAATTATTTTTTTTGCAAATCAAAACATCATGAAATTGCGGTTCCAATCGAGGTATTTTTTTGTCCATTTTCTTTTTGGTCATAGGGATAATAATAAGCAGGATTGTTTGATAAATATAATTTAGCATAAATTAACAAAAAGAGAAATAGCCCTTGCAAGGTTTTTTAATTTGTAGTAATATAATGATATGCATAAAATAAAATCAAAAAAATATTTTGTTAATAAAAAAAAGTTTGCAGGAATTTTTATTTTTTCGTGTTTTGTTTTGGCAAGTCAGTCTGCTGTCGCCATTTCTTTTGAAAATATTTCTTGTTGGGATGGTGTGAAGTATGTTGCGGGAAATAAAAATGAGGATTGTGCTAGTATCGAAATAAAAAATTCAGAGGATGTTGTTGCGCCAACTTGTTCAGTTTCATTTTCTTTAAATAAGATAATTGTTCCGGGAATTTCTAGTCTTTCGTGGAGCTCTTTTGGTGCGGATAAAATGATTGGTTCTTGCACTGGTCCAGTGCCACTAATAAAAGCGGATTACGGTTTGAATTATTCTGGTTATCCATTTTCCTTTTCAATTGATCAGATTGGTACGCAAACTTGCACATTTATTCCATTCAGCGGAAGCGTTGCGGGGGGGGCTTGTTTCGCGAGTGTTATTATTGAAGATGCGGATAATACTGAAACTACTGTGCCAATTAAACCCATCTGCCGACCAGACAATCCTGACTGTGCTAAAAGTACCTGCAAAGATGTCTATTGTTCGGATGGTTGCGTAAGACAACGAGGAACGAGAGAATGTACAGGGAGAGAATAATAAAATAAATTGCGATAAAAATAAGCATGTGATATAATAAAAAAGTTAATTAAAATAATTTATAAAATAAAAAAATCTGCTCATTAAATATTTTTTTAATTCGATTTAGCGAGTAAGATAAAAAATAATATGGAAAGAAAAAAAATTGCTATCATCGCTTTCGCACTATTAGTGCTTTTCGGTGGAATCTTCTTTGTTGCTAGGAGTATTAAAGAAAAACAAGCTGGTACGGCGCAAGCACCTATCGGTGGAGAAAAACAGCCAGCTAACTTGTTTGGGCAAAATACAGAAGAAAATAAAGCAAATATTGCAACTGTTACTGGTAGCGTAGAGATTATTGCTGAAAAAACGCTGACTGTAAAAAATCCGCAAGAATCAATTGTGGTCAATATTAATGGTGCTACTCCTGTTATGTTGATGGTTGGAAGTGCGAGTCCAGTTGTTGGTCAACTGGCAGATCTCAAAAAGGGCGATTTAGTTATTGTAACCTATGATAAAATAAATAAAAATACAATGCTAATTTCTGTCTCAAGATCATAAAATAAGAAAAATAAAAAATATAATTCTATACAATGTTTGATTTTAATTTCAAGAATAATATGTTTCTGGGTATTGATGTGGGGACAGCCTCAATCAAAATTGTAGAAATAAGGATAGTTGATGGTAAGCCCGTGCTTTCTAATTATGCATGGATGGATCTTCGTGGTGATAATTTAGGTAAAAGAGATAGTGATTCCGAATATTTTTATTCTATATTGCCAGCGTGTATAAAAAAGATTATAAAAAAAGCAAAATTTAATGGAGATGATGCATATGCTTCGTTGCCATCTTTTGGTGGACTTATAACGCTGATTGATTTTCCTGAAATGGCAATTGCTGATATGGAGCAGGCAATTAAATTTGAAGCACACAAATATATTCCCACATCCTTGGACGATGTAGTGATTAGTTGGGATATTGTAGAAAGAAAGGAAGTTTTGAAAAAAACAGAAACAAGTAGTGCTGGTATGGTAGTGAAAGTGCTTTTGGTAGCAGCGTCAAAAAGTAAAATTTTGAAATATGAAAATTTAGTCAAAACCGTTGGGTTAAAATTAAAATCAATAAATATTGAGACTTTTTCTATCGCTCGTGCGCTTATTGGCAATGATCCTGGAAGCTTTGTCATTGTGGATATCGGTGCTAGGATTTGCAATATTATTTTAGTAGAAAAGGGCGTGATTAGGATTAATAGAAATATTGACGCAGGAGGATTTGAAATGACAAATACAATTGCTAAGGGAATGCAAATTGATTTTGAGAGAGCTGATAGTTTAAAAATTTCTGGTAAGAATTTTTTTACAACAGAATCGCCGATTAGTTTTTATACACTGGAATTGATAGCAGGAGAAGTGGAAAGAATGGTCCGAACATATTATAAAGAAGAGGGTAGAGATAAAATAACTGAAATAATTCTTTCTGGTGGAACGGCTAATATGGTTGGCCTAACTGGTTATTTTTTCAATAAATTGAAAATAAAAACGGTTATCGGCAATCCACTTTCTGGAATTGGATACGACAGCAGATTGGAATATGCGGTTTCTGAAATGCGAGCTGGTTTTTCTGTAGCGATTGGTTCAGCACTAAAAGGTGTTGACGAATATTTTAAAAAAGAAGTTAAAAATAATAAATAAATTAATTTCATCTTGCTGGATATTTTCGCTCGAAGCGGAATCTCGCGGGATAAAAATAAAATGGCAAATATAAATTTAGTCACAAATAAAGAAGATGGTAATGCATTGGGAGCGGGCATTGGTATGCTTCTTGGCGTACTCGTGTTAATCCTGTTGGTTTATGGGGGATTGCTTTTTTATGGAAAACAGCTTGATAATAACATGAAGCTTATTGATGATGATTCAAAACTTAAATCTTTCGGATTTGTTGCTAGCGATGCAAGTAAAGTTGTTGATTTTCAGAGCAGATTAACAATTTCAGAAGAACTTTTGGCTAGGGAGCGAAGTGGTAATCGGGATATTGCAAAAATTGAAGAAGCTATGATAGCAGGTGTTTTTATTGGTTCTTATAAATATGATGATGCAACAAAGGCGATTACCCTGGATTGTTTTTCGGATAACTATGAAACAATCGCCAAGCAAATTTTAAGTTTTAAGAGTTTTGATTATTTTTCCAATGTGCTTGCGGGAGAAACTAAATTTGATACAAAAAATAATAAAATTAATTTTCCTGTAGTTATAACTATTAAATAAAAAATATGAAAATAAAAATACTAGCAGCACCATTTTTGATTGTAATAATTATAACGATGATTATTTGGTATATTTATCCTGCTTACACAAATGGGTTTGATGGTGTTAGAGAAAAAAAAGCGAAACTTTTAATACAAGAAAGTTTGGCAAAAAATTTGGAGAATACAATAAATAATGCAGAATTATTAAAGGCAGATTTGGTGGCCAATTATCTTGAAAATGGGGCTGTATTTAGTTATATTCCATCAGATAAAGAAGAAGAAAAAATTATTGAAAATTTAAATTCTTTGTCTAAGGATAGTGCTCTCTCAGTGTTGAATATTTCTATTTCTGAGGCGAAAGAAGCGGTTGCTGTTACTGAGGCTGCTACAGCTGGTCTTTCTGTTAATCCAATTCCAGGATTAACTCCGGATGCTCCAATACAAGCTCCGATAACACCAAAAGCTGAATCAAGAAAGCTAGAAGTGAAGTTGTCTGTTATTGGTGATTATGGAAATATAAAAATTTTAATTGATAAGATTCAAAAATTAAAAAGATTTAATGCATTGTCGACACTGGAAATAAAAACATTTTCAAAAGAAGATCAAAGCATTAGTGAGTCTTTGCAGGCCAATATCACGCTGGAATTTAATTATCTCAAAGAATTAAAAAGATTAGTAGATGGCGATATCAATAATCCTGTCTTTGCAACTGGAGTTTTTAATAAACAGGTTGTGGGAAAAATAAAAAGTAGTCGAAGCATTGATGTGAATAATGTTTCGCCAGGACAAAAAAGTGGAAATAATCCATTTATTATCGCAAAATAATGACCAAAAATGATGACAAAATTGAAAGCAACAACGATAGCCTTAATGATCAGGAAAATAAAAAAAATATCTTAAGTGAATTGCCAAAAAATATTGCTGGAGATATTATAAATATTATTCCTAGTGAAGTTGCTAAAAAGTATGAAATGATGGCTTTCGAAAAATCCGAAGGTATTTTAAAGGTGGCGATGATTGATTTGGAGAACACAGAAGCCTTAAATGCTTTGAATTTCGTGGCGGAAAAAGAAAAAGTGACGATAGAAACTTATGAAGTTTCAAGAGAAAATTTTGTTATTTTATTGGCACACTATAACGAAACGAGTGAAGCACTGAAGGACGCACTTGATTCATATAAAGATGATAAAGATCAGGAGGATGCCTATGAAAAAAATAATGAAAATACTAAAAAAGATAAAAATGAAGCAGAGATATTAAAGGACGCCCCAGTAACTAAATTAGTTGAAGTGGTGATTAGTCATGCGGTAGAGGGAAAAGCGAGCGATATTCATATCGAACCAATGGATAAGGATTATCGTGTGCGTTTTCGTGTTGATGGAATTTTGCATGTTAGTTTGATTTTTCCACTCGAGATTGGTCCTGTTGTAATTTCGCGCATTAAAATTTTGGCTAATTTAAAAATTGATGAAAAACGAAAACCGCAAGACGGAAGATTTAGACTTAATTTTAATAAAAAAGATATTGACTTTCGTGTTTCGTCATTGCCGGTTGTGGGAGGAGAAAAAATTGTGATGCGAATATTGGACAAAGAAGCGGAATCCAGTAGTACGGAACTTTTGGGCTTAGTGGGAAAAGCCAGAGATGATATCACATTGGCAATCAAAGAAACTTATGGTATGATTTTAATGACAGGACCAACTGGCTCGGGAAAGTCAACGACATTATATACTCTATTGAAAATGCTCAATAGCGAAGAGCGAAATATTATTACGCTAGAGGATCCTGTGGAATATTTTATTGAAGGTATGAATCAAAGTCAGATTAAACCGGAAATCGGTTATACATTTGCTTCTGGTTTGCGAACAGTTTTGCGTCAGGATCCGAATGTAATTATGGTGGGAGAAATTCGCGATGCAGAAACAGCAGAGCTTGCTGTGCATGCGGCTCTAACTGGTCATTTAATGTTTTCTACCTTGCACACAAACACAGCAATTGGAGCAATCCCACGACTTATCGATATGGGAATTGAACCATTTTTATTATCATCATCTTTGCGAATGGTGATCGCGCAAAGATTGGTGCGTCGAATTTGTGAAAAATGCAAAGAAGAAATTAAAATTTCTGATTTTATCAAAGAACGCGTGATGGAAAAAATAAAAAATATTTCTACCAAAGAATTGGAAAGTTATGCGATAAACTTGGCAGACGGAATTAAATTTTATCATGGCGCTGGTTGTGATGTTTGTAACGGAACAGGACTCAAAGGACGAGTGGCAATTTATGAAGCAGTTCCCGTGACAGAAGCAGTGAAAAATATTATTATTGAAAAAAGAGGCAGTGAAGATTTAATCAAAAAAGAAAGAGAAAAAATGGGTGTTTTGACAATTGAGCAAGACGGTGCTCTTAAAATTATCCAGGGACTAACTACCATCGAAGAGGTAGAGAGGGTGACAGAATGTTATTTTACGACATTAGCGGAGGAAAATGATTAAAGTTAATCGATTTATTTTTTAATTTATAATTTTATGGAAAATAAAAAAAAACGGATAATGATTATTGAGGATGATTTTTTTGTGATGGATATCTATAATTTAAAATTAATTCAGTCTGGTTTTGATGTAATATGTGCCAGTGATGGCAAAGAGGGAGCACAGAAACTGCAAGCAGAGAAAAATATTCCCGACTTGATTCTTCTGGATATTATTATGCCATACCTCAATGGGATTGAAGTATTGAAGCAAATTAAAACAGACGATAGACTTAAAAATATTCCCGTGCTTCTTTTAACAAACTTAAGTCAAAAAAAAGAAATCAGTGAAGGTATGCAATTGGGAGCAGTAGATTATTTAATCAAATCACATTTTACACCATCAGAAGTTTTGGAAAAAATTAGGGTTATTTTAGCTTAATATAATTTAAAAAAAAACAATGCTACGAATTGAACAAAAAATAAAAAGTTTATTAAGAATTGCCGCTCAGCGAGGCGCTTCGGATTTGCATCTTGTGGTTGGTCGTTATCCGACTTATCGCATTGATGGAAAACTCATTCAACTCAATCAGGATGAGATTATTACGCCAAATATTACACAAGAAATTTGTGAGGTTATTTTAAAAGAGGAAAAAAGAAAGCAATTAGCTGAAGAAGGGCAAGTTGATTTTTCCTATAATTTTGAAGATAAGGTGCGTTTTCGCGTGAATGCTTTTACTCAGCAAGGTTTCACGAGTATTGCTTTTCGTTTAATTTCCCGAAACATTAAAACGCTGGAAGAATTGGGTATACCAGAAATTCTTTATGATTTTACCAAAGTTTCTCAAGGATTATTTTTGCTGGTTGGCCCCGTGGGACATGGAAAATCAACAACGCTCGCAGCGATGATTAATGATATAAATATAAATCAGGAAAAACACATACTGACAATCGAGGATCCGATTGAATATGTTTATGAGCAGGATCGTTCAATTATAAATCAAAGAGAAGTCTATCAAGATACAAATTCCTTTCAGTCGGCGCTTAAGGGTCTTTTTCGTGAAGATGCGAATGTGGTGTTGATTGGAGAATTGCGTGATTTAGATACTATCTCAGCCGCAATGACAGCAGCAGAAACAGGCCATTTAATTTTTGGAACATTGCATACTAATGATGCTCCGCAAACAATCGATCGTATCGTGGATGTTTTTCCTGCACATCAGCAAAATCAAGTGCGAGCACAATTGGCCAATGTGCTTTTGGCTGTGGTTTCTCAAAGACTGATTCCTCGAGTTGACGAGGGCAGAATTCCGGCCGTGGAAATAATGATTAAAAATCACGCAGTGGAAAATTTAATTCGAGAAAATAAGAGTTATCAAATTTCCAATGTGATTGAAACTAGCTCGCAAGAAGGGATGATTACAATGGACAAGGCATTGGTTGATTTGGTTCGTCGTGGCTTTGTTTCCTTGGAAGTGGCAACGATTTATGCACGGGATCAAAAAAACTTTGAAACACTTTTAAAATATTAAATTGTAATAATTAAAAAAATAAATATGAAATTTAAATTCAAAGCTAAAACAAAAGCAGGCACAATAAATACTGGTGTTGTGAGTGCGGCCAATCGAGATTTGGCAGCGGCAATCTTGCAAAAAAATGAACTTTTTCCGATTCAAATTGAAGAAGAAGTTGATGGCTTGGCGAAAAAAGTTTTTTCTAAATATTATGATAGAGTGACAGATAAGGAGTTAGTAATTTTTTTCCGACAGTTGGCAATCCTGATTGAAGCTCGCGTGCCAATCGTTGTGGCACTTACAGCGATCAGTGAGCAAACTAGTGGTGCGTATTTGAAAATTATTCTCGCTGAATCTATAAAGGAAATTGAAGATGGTGTGCCACTTTCTGATGCTCTGGCAAAGCATAAAGAAGTTTTTTCTAATTTGGTTTTGAATGTGATTAAATCAGGAGAAGCATCAGGAAATTTAAAAAAATCCGTGGAATATGTTGCAGATAATATCGAAAGGAATTACAATCTGACCAATAAAGTCAAATCCGCAATGCTTTATCCCTTAATTGTTCTGGTGGTCTTTTTTGTGATTGCTTTTTTGGTTATCACATTGATTATTCCAAAATTAACCGTGATGATTAAGGAGCTGGGAGCGAATGTCCCATGGTATACTAAAGTGCTCATCACCACTGGTGATTTTATGGCACAATATTGGTGGGCAGTGCTCGTGCTTGTTGCTGGTGTTGTTGCTGGTGTGGTTTATTATCTTGGAACAGCTGATGGAAAAAAAGAATGGGATCAAATCAAGCTGAGATTACCTGTTGTTGGCGTGATGTTTCGTTATGTCTATATTACCAGATTTTCTGAAAACTTAGCGGTGCTTTTGGATGGCGGTATTCCGATCATTAAATCACTGACAATTGTCAGTGCCGTGGTTGGAAGCTCTGTTTATGAAGAATTATTTTTACGCACAGCGGAAAGTGTTAAGCGAGGAGAGAATATGAGTGATGTTCTCAGGCGAAGTCCACTTATCCCGCCAATGGTTGCACACATGATCAAGATTGGTGAAGATTCTGGACAAATTGATTCCGTGTTGGGACATATTACAAAATTTTATGGCCAAGAGGTTGAATTGATGGCAAAAAATATGTCCACACTTATCGAACCGATTTTGATGATCGCTATTGGAATTGGTGTGGCTTTTATGGCAGTTGGAGTGTTGATGCCAATCTATAATATCGCCGGACAAATTCAATAAAAATTAAAAGTGTGCTATGCTATTAAGAGAGAGAATTTTTGATGAATTTTATGAAAAAGCGAGCTATAAAAAAAGATAGAAAAAAAACTGAAAGAAAAGAACGAGAAGTATGGAAGAAACATATTCCCATACTGGAAGATTTGAATTATAGACTAGGTCTTTTGGTGGAATACCAACAGATGATGATTGAAAAATTTGATCAGCAAAGTAATAATAGACTAACTATATGGCAGTAATAAACAGAAAGAAAATGGAAAAAAAGATTCAGGAAGTGGCGGACAAAATTGTCCAGGAATTTCAGCCGGAAAAAATTATTCTTTTTGGCTCTTGGGCGTGGGGTGAGCCAACGGAAGATTCAGATGTAGATTTGTTTGTGGTAAAAGAAACAACAGATAATAGAAAAACAGCCATGGAAATTGACGGTTCAATCTTCCCGAGACCTTTTCCGATGGATTTATTTGTTTACACCCCTAATCAGCTTAAAAAAGAGCTTTCTTTCGAGGAGCCATTTATAACCAAGGTTTCAAAAAAAGGAATGCTTTTATATGAAAAAAAATCATCATGAAAGAGGATAATAGAAAAATTATTTGTGGTCGTTGCGGCAAAAAAGATTAAAGAATTCGTGCTAGAAAAAGTTAAAATTTAGATTTCTGACAGCATTTGAGATAAAAAGAAAATAAAAATTAAAAACTAGAAAGGTTGGTGAAAATATGAAAAATAAAAATAAGCAGGGTTTCACATTAATCGAACTTTTAATCGTGATTGCTATTATCGGAATTTTAGCTTCGATCGTGCTAGTTAGTCTTAGTAGCGCAAGAGACAAAGCGAAACAAGCCGATTTTAAATCAGGAGCAGCCAGCTTGGCAAAAGCTTATGTCAATGAATGTGATAGTCTTACAGGCGACACAACTAACATTACTCCACCACCATCAGTTACCGTGCCAGCAAGAAACAATTGCGACGGAGCAGGAAGTTTTACTGATGTTGCAGTAACTCCAGCAATTGCCGGTGTTCCAGCAACATGTACAGGAGCAACTCTGAAAGAATCAGGCGCAGATTTCACTGCCTGTCCATAAGAAAGACAAAAAACAGATTTAATATAGAAAACAATTTTGCCAAATCTGGCGAAGCTAGAACTCACATCAAGTGAAATTTGGCAAGAAAAAATAAAATTTCGCAACTTATTTTTAATAACTGCGAGGTTAACTAGAAAGACAGGTGAATAAAAAATGAAAAATAAAAATTTAAAAGTCATGCCTAACGGCAGACAGGGCTTTACATTAATCGAACTTTTAATCGTAATCGCAATCATCGGAATTTTAGCTTCGATTGTTTTGGTTAGTTTGAATACTGCAAGAACAAAAGCGAAAATTTCTGGATTTAAGGCTTCTACTCAAAGCATGGTTCCTGCTATAACGATGTTTTGTGATGGAACAACCGGAACGCAAACTGCAGTAATCGCTGTTCCTGATGGTGTGTCAGTTACACTTACGAGTGCTTGTGTTAATGGAGATTTTGTTACTAGTCCAACAGTTACTCCTGCTACAAGATATGTTGGCATACCAGTGGCGTGTAACACAACGACAATTAGTGCTACTGGAGCAACATTTCCTACAGGATGTTAATCTTGCAGGAGCAGGTTTTATCGCCTGCTTCTTTTGGTTTTTTTCCGGTTTATTGTTTTTCTCTGAGTATTTTGGTTACCGTTATGGATAAAGAAAACGAAAAGAGCCCCGCCTAGGTGGGGCTCTTGCTTTTGCTAGTTTTTTTTACAGCTACTTTTTTTTCGAGTAATCCCTCCCTTCTTTTTTGTGCTGGTTTTTGTTTTTGTGTTTTTTTTGGATATATGGTATATTGGAAATATGGAAAAAATTGATGAAAAGAAAATTAAAGAACTTGCTCAAAAATACGGCCTAAAGCTATTGCTTCTTTTTGGTTCACAAGTTAGTGGAAAAACTCACCCGATGAGTGATTTCGATTTTGGTTTTATTGGCGAGAGAGGGTTGGATTATTTGGAAAAAGACAGTCTAAGCATTGAGTTATCTCAATTAGTCAAGAAAGAAGCCGATGTTGTTGATTTGAAAAATGTCGGACCATTGTTGCAATACGAAATTGTTAAAAATAATAAAGTTTTGTATGACGCTAAAAATGAATATGAATATTTTTTTGTCAATACTATGCAAGAGTATTTTGAAGCTAAACGACTTTTTGAAATACGAGATAGTATAATCACCAATAAAATTAAAAAATTAAAAAAAGTTTATGCTCAATAATGATTTAATAAGATCTAAAATGGGTTCCATCGTCAATTATCTTGGCGAAATTGAGTCTATTAAAGATCTGGATGTTTTTGATATATTGCGTGATGTTAAAAACTTAAGATTTTTTGAAAGAAATTTTCAGTTGATTGTTGATACTATGCTGGATATAAACTCACATATCATTGTGGAAGAAAATTTTGGTATTCCTGACACATATAGCAATACTTTTATTATTCTTGGCGAGAAGGGAGTGATACCAGTCGATTTTTCCTATAAAATTGCGGAGGCAGTTAAATTGAGAAATATGGTCGTGCATAAATATGATAAAGTGGATAATAAAAAAATGATTCAAGATCTGAAGGATGGACTTTCGCAATTTGAGGAATATTTAATCTATATTGATGAATTTTTAAAGTCAAAATAAAAAAAAGAAAACAAAAAGAGTGAGTGAAATGCTTGCTCTTTTTTGTTTGCTTTATTGAAGCCATTTTTAGGGAAAATTTGACAAGAGCACAGAATTTGTTATACTGCATATAGTTTAAAAAAGACTAATCTTAACCCACATATATGATAAATAATGAAAAGTTGTTGGAAATTCTCAATGATTGGAATTTTTGGCAAAAAAAGATCGAAACTGGCATAGAAAGAAAGGAATATGTTGATAAAATGGAGCGATATTTTAATATTGGCTTAGTAGTGTCGCTTATTGGAATCAGAAGAAGCGGAAAATCAACTTTGATGTTGCAGTTTGCCAAAAAAATGCTGGAAGAAAAAAAATTCTTGCCTCAAGATATTTTGTATGTCAATTTTGAGGATGCGAGATTCTTGGGCGAATATTCCCCTGAGCTTTTGGGTGAGATATATGAAACATATTTGCAAAATTTGAAACCGGGAGGAAAGCCGCTCATTCTGTTGGATGAAATTCAAAATGTGCCTGGCTGGGAAAAATTCGTGAATAGTTTACATGAAAGAAAAGTGGCGTCGATTTTTGTATCCGGAAGCAATTCTCATTTACTCAATTCTGAGTTGAGCACGGTTTTGACCGGACGGCAACTGACTTTAAAAATCTATCCGTTGACTTTTGCGGAATTTTTGATTTTTAATAAAATCGAAATTTCTGATCAACTTAGTATTGTAAGGCAAAAGGCAAAAATAAAGGAGCTATTTGGGGAATATTTGAAATTTGGCGGTATGCCAAAAACAGTTTTTTTGAAAACAGCAGAGGATAAAAACACGATTCTGCGCAATTATTTCGAGGACATTATAAACAGAGATTTGCTGAGTCGGTTTAAGATAAGGCAATCTGAGAAATTGAGGATTTTGACAAAATTTTATTTGACTAACATCTCCGCTCTAATGTCTTACAATAAAGTGAAGGATTTTTTAAAAATCCCCCTTTCAACAGTCGAGCGTTTTTCCGAATATTTGACAACGCCTTTCCTGCTTTATTTCCTGCCAAAATTTGCCTATTCTTTGAAGGAGCAGGCTGTTAATCCGCGCAAAGTGTATGCGTCAGATTTGGGATTGCGTAATGCTATAAGTTTTAGCTTTAATGAAGATCGTGGAAAATTGTTGGAAAACTTGGTTTTTTTGCACTTATTAAAAAAAGAGGAAGAAGTATATTATTATAAAACAAAAAATAATCTCGAAGTTGATTTTTTGATCAGAAAAAAACAGAAAATAGAAGCCATAATTCAAGTTTGCGTATCGCTAGAAAAATTTGAAACTCGCGAGCGAGAAATTAATGCCACGGTATCGGCTATGCGCGAGCTAGGTCTGAAAAAAGCATTAATTCTAACTGAAAGCGAGGAAGATTCAGTTGGAATGGAAAGTGGAGAGATCGTTGTTATGCCTGTTTGGCGTTGGTTACTGCAATAAAAGTGATAAAGAAAAAAGGGGTCAAGTACCTTTTATCAAATTCAGTAAAAAATAAAAAAAAGAATCCCGCCTCGGCGTGGATTCTTTTTTTGTGCTAAAAAATCAGGCTATAATTCATCCATTTTTAGCGAAAATTTGACAGAAAAGCGGTTAGGTAATATAATCATATTAACGCTAATATTTAATATTAGCCTTAAAAATTAACGCTAATATTTATGGTTGAAATAATTGAAAGAGCCATTTTGGAGCCAATAATAGGCAAATTAACTCAAAGCAATAAAATTGTGATTGTTTATGGCGCCAGGCAGGTGGGAAAAACGACGCTAGTGAATCAAATAATTAGCAGGCTTAATTTGAAAACCCTAAAAATCAATGCTGATGAGAAAAAATACCACGATGTGTTGAGTAGTCGTGATCTTTCTAGACTGAAATCACTTGTAAGCGGTTACGAATTGTTATTTATTGATGAGGCGCAAAGGATTGAAAATATTGGAATTAATTTGAAAATTTTGGCTGATGGAATGAAGGATTTGAAAATAATTGTGACTGGCTCATCTTCCTTTGAATTGGCAAATAAAATAAAAGAACCACTAACTGGCAGAGTTTGGACATATACTCTCTATCCATTATCATTTTTGGAATTATCCAGTTATCATAATGAATTTGAACTCGGTGGCTATCTCGATAATTTTTTAATTCATGGAGCATATCCGGAAGTTTTCACTATGGAGAATTTGAAAAATAAAAAGAAACTTTTAGAAGAAATTGCTACCTCGTATCTCTATAAGGATATTTTGGAACTGGAATCGATTAAGAAATCTGATAAAATATATAAATTGCTGAAGTTGCTGGCCTTTCAGATCGGACAGGAAGTTTCTATTAATGAATTGGCCGATAGTCTGGAGCTGAGCAGTGAGACGGTGAACAGGTATGTTGATTTATTGGAAAAGTCTTTTGTTATTTTTCGCCTGTCAGCCTTGTCAAAAAATCCACGCAAAGAAATCACCAAAAAGGATAAAATATATTTTTATGATCTTGGTATTAGAAATATTCTCATTGATAACCTTAATGCAATGAATGATCGCAATGATCAAGGCGCACTGTTTGAGAATTTATTAGTAGTCGAAAGGATGAAGAAAATAAAATATCAAGAAGTAATAGCGACGAGTTATTTTTGGCGAGCCTATACTGGTAGTGAGATTGATTATATCGAAGATAGTGGTGGAAAATATCATGCCTATGAATTCAAGTGGAAAAAAACACATGCGCCTTATCCGAAGAAATTTATGGAGAGCTATCCGCAATCAGAATTTACGATAATAAATCGCGATAATTATCATGATTTTGTGGCTTAATGATTGGTAATGCACCACCGACAATCAAAGAAGAAAAATAAAACAAGAAGATTGGGTGATTTGCTTGCTCTTTTTTGTTTTTGTGTTTTTTTTGGATATATGGTATATTGGAAATATGGAAATTGATAATAAAAAATTTAAGAAAGAGGCATCAGAATTGGGCATAAAAATGGTCATTCTTTTTGGTTCGCGTGCCAGCGGAAAAGCGCAAGAAAATAGTGATTATGATATTGCTATCTTAACTTCAGAAGAGAAAAATATTGGGGAAAGCATGGATAACTATAGTGCCGTGTTATCTTTTTTATCTCGCGTATTGAATGTTTCAGATGGCTTAATTGATTTGACGAATTTGAACAAGGCCAATCCATTATTGGCGTACGAGGTCTTATTCCAAGGAAAAATGCTTTATGGCGAGCGCAATGAATTTGATGAATTGCGTGCGCGATCCTATCGCTATTTTGTTGATGCGAAACCACTTTTTGATTTTGAAGCGAAAATGTCTCAAAGGAAATATATGATAATAAATCAAGCACTTCAAGCCTAACTCATTATGATAAATAAAACTTTTATTCAAAGAAAAATAACACTAATTGAAGACGAATTGCAAAATCTATTGCCGTTTGCCAGATATTCATTTGATGAAGTGGCTAGTGACCCAGTGAAATTGGCGGCAGTCGAGAGATTTCTAGAAAGAATAGTTAATCGTGCGATTGATATTAATCAGCACATTGTTTATGAATTGGCAGAAAAGACATCCAGAACTCCATTGGCCTATACGGAGACTTTTTTAATCTTAGCTGAATTAAAAGTTTATCCTTATGATTTTGCCAAAGAAATTGCCAAAAGTGCGGGAACGAGAAATGTGTTAGTTCATGAATATGATAATGTGGATAAAGAAAAAGTGTATCATTCAATCGGCGATTGTCTCCGTGACTATAATCAGTATTGCCATTATATTTTAGAATTTGTAACTAAAAAATAAAAAAACAAAAAAGAGTGGGCTGATTGCCTGCTCTTTTTTAATTTTGCTTTGTTCTTTGGTTTATGTTAGAATTTCTATTAAGCTGAAGTTAAATTTTATAAAAAATATTATGCTAATCCAAGAAATCTATAATTTAGCCATTGAGCTGGGAATTAAAAATGATTTTCGTACTAAAAAAGAAATTGAAGATTATTTGGCACATAAAAAAACAGAATATAATAAACTTCCAAAAGAAGAACAAAAATATTTTGACAAAGAGAGGCTAACTAATCCGTATGCTGATTCGCGGATTCATAATGACAACGGTGCAAAAAAAATCAAGAAAATCTTGGCGGGCATCGACATCTCTGTCGGCGGTTTAATTTTGGCACGAGAGCTTGGTGTGGATTTGGTAATCAATCATCATCCAGTGGGCTTGGCACTTTCTGGTCTGGATGCGGTGATGGATTTGCAAATTGATTTGATGGAAAAAATTGGCGTGCCAGTTAATATTGCTGAAAAAATGATTCACAAAAGAATTTCGGAAGTGGCACGGGGCTTAAATCCGGTTAATCATTTTGTGACGGTAGATGCGGCACGACTTTTGAAAATAAATTTAATCAATATTCATACACCAGCGGATAATTTAGTGGCCCAGTTTATCACAAAACAAATTGCAAAAGAAAATCCCCGTTATGTGGGAGAAGTTTTGGAAATTCTGGAACGAGTGCCGGAATATCAAGAAGCTAAAAAGCAAGGAGCGGGACCGGTGCTTTTTTCCGGAGATAAAAAAAATCGGGCTGGAAAAATTGTCGCTTCAGAAATTACTGGAGGCACGGAAGGTTCAAAGGAAATTTATCAAGCCATGGCGAATGCTGGAGTGGGAACGATTATTGGCATGCATCAAAGTGAAGATCACAGAAAAGCAGCAGAAGCGGCACACATCAATGTAGTGATTGCCGGACACATTTCATCAGATTCAATCGGCATGAATTTATTTTTGGATGAGCTGGAAAAAAAAGGTTTAGAAATAATTCCGTTTGCCGGATTGATTCGGTATAGTCGGAATAAAAATAAATAAAAATTATAAGTATGGATCAAAAACATTTAAATCATATAGACACTGTCAATCTTGGCTCTTATTATACGCCAGAGACTATCGTTGATTTGGCCTATCTTATTTTGCAAAAGAATATTAAGGATATAAAAGATTTTACAATTCTAGATTCGTCTTGCGGGTATGGTTCATTTTTGGTAAAAAAAAATATTGCAAAAAGATTGGTTGGTGCAGATATAGATCAAGATGCTATTTTTGAAGCGAAGAAAACAATTGATACTATCGATTATATTTGCCAAAATTCACTCTTGAATGTTTGCCGTAAAAATCTAACAATTGAAAATGATGAAAAACTTATAGTTATTGGTAATCCGCCATACAATGATACTATGTCTATAATCCGTAATTCCATAAAAGATGGTTCACTTCAAGATAAAACTGATTTTGATATAAAGACTCGCGATTTGGGAATGTCATTTTTACTGTCTTATAATAAGCTTCGAGCGGATTATGTTTGTGTTTTGCATCCGTTGTCATATCTTATTAAAAAAGCGAATTTTTCGTTACTTTCAAAATTTTCTAGAAATTATAAATTGATTGACGGAATGATTATAAGTAGTCATGAGTTTTCCAGCACCTCTCGAGGCATGGCCTTTCCTATCTTGGTAGCTTTCTATAAAAAGGATCAGGACGGAATGACATATGATTATATTCAAAATTATAAATTTAAAATAAAAGATGATGGTATTTTTCGATTAAAAGATTTTGATACCATAGTTAATTATGTTCAAAAATATCCGAACAAAAAATACTTAAATAAAAACGATAAACCAGTCGCAAAATTTTGGACATTGAGAGATATAAACGCACTTAAGCGCAATCGCACTTTTATTGATTCTGATACTTATAATACAGTTTATATATTAATGGAAAAACTTCCCTATTATTGTTATATTGATATCTTTAAGCAATACGCAGATAAAATGCCATATTTTATTGGAAATTGTGATATAATAATTGATAATGAAAAATTCAATGATATAAAGGAATGTTTTATTGCACAGAGTGTTCACACAAATCCAGTTTTAAAAAATAAATTTAAATTTAGAGAAATTCCTAATGCTAAGCTAAAAATAGATAATTATTTTAGGGAATTATTAGGAAGTAAATTAGGTGAAAAATATGCCAAAAATTTTAATTAAAGAACAAGAACATAAGATTGAAGTGCCAATTTTATTAACTACTGTTAGTGGGAAAATTCGCGTTAAAAATCGTTCAATTTTAAATGAGTATGGAACGCCAGTTGCAACTAGACGCGATGGGTTTGTTTTGAGTAATTATGTCGAATGGCAAATCGGTTATGATGTTGTTAAAAAGGAAGTTGAAAAGCTTGCAGAATCATCATTGCCAGACACGGAATTTATTGGAGCAAATGGAAAGATTAAAGCACTTTATGAATTATCGGAATACATTTGGTATTTTTTTAAGTGGGGTATTATATCTAGAAAAGATCTAGAGAATGTTATTAATTATCTTAATTCGATACAAAACAATGATTTAATTGATAATAATTCTGAATTGCAAATTGATCGTAGTCATCCAGTAGCAAGAAATATAAATGGATTTGATTTTGAGTATACTCAGGTCAAATATCCTCTTTTAATTCACAAATTCAATGGATATGAAATAGTTACCGAGATAAAAATTACTGAAAAACAATATGCAGTCGGCACGCAACCGATGTTATATTTATGTTTTCCCATTACAGAGCTAAAAACGGAAATCAATTTAATTGGACGAACTGCCAAAACAAAAGAAATCGCCCATTTTGAAATAACAAAAAACAATATCAAGGTTTTTTTAGAAATGCTAAAAATGTTTGGCACCTTGTCTGTTAATCATAAACATGATATTTTGCAAATTATAAATACGATTTTGGCATAATTTTGCGGATACATGAAATAGTTTATTGAAAAAATTTAATTATAAAAAAATTACAGCTTATGAATTACAAAAAACTAGAACTAAAAAATGGTCTGCGAATTATCACAGTGCCAATGGCTGAAACGCAAACAGTAACGGTGGTGGCAATGGTTGGTGTTGGTAGTCGCTATGAAAATGAAAAAGAGGCGGGACTTTCACATTTTATTGAACATATGTTTTTTAAGGGCACGGAAAAACGACCAACAGCTTTGGCTATTTCTGAAGAACTTGATGCGATTGGTGGAGAGTTTAATGCGTTTACTTCCAAGGATTCAACTGGTTATTATGTAAAAGTCGATGCTAATCATATTAATGTGGCACTGGATGTGGTGGCGGATATGTATTTGCATTCTAAAATCGAAGAAACAGAAGTAGAAAAAGAACGAGGAACAATTATTCAAGAATTGAATATGTATGAAGATATGCCGATGCGTAGTGTGGGTGATGTTTTTGAAAACTTGCTTTATCCGGAAAATAATTTGGGGAGAGATATTATTGGTTATAAAAAAACAATTAACAATTTTAAGCGGGCAGATTTTTTGAAATATCTCAAGCGGTTTTATTTGGCAAATGACACAGTAATTTGTGTGGCAGGGAAGTTTGACGAAAAAAAAATCGTTGAGCAAGTTAAAAAATATTTTCAGGAAATGTCAGACGGCAAAAAACCAGAAATTAAAAAAGTCGTGGAAAAACAAAAAACGCCGGCCCTAAAAATTAAATTTAAAAAAACCGATCAAACGCAACTTGTGCTTGGAGTGCGAGCGTATGATTTATATAGCGAAAAGCGTTTTGCACTTTCCTTGCTTTCTATTATTTTAGGTGGTAATATGTCCAGTCGATTATTTATGGAAGTGCGAGAAAAAAGAGGCTTGGCCTATTATGTCAGAACAAACACGGAATCATTTGAAGAATGTGGTTATCTCGCTACACAAGCTGGAGTGGAACATAAAAATCTGGCACTGGCTTTGAAAACTATTCTGGCTGAATATCAGAAAATGGCCACGGAAAAAGTGACAGAAAAAGAATTGCAAAAAGCTAAGAATTATATTAAAGGCAAAATGGTGATGGGCATGGAAGCCTCAGACGAAGTAGCGATGTTTTTTATCGGTCAAGAATTGGCACGAAAAGAAATCTTAAAAAGAGCGGAAATTTTTGCACGAATTGATCAAGTGAAAATTGAGGATATTCTAGTAGTTGCCAAAGATATTTTTCAAAACAAAAAATTAAATTTAGCTATTATTGGTCCGCATAAAAATAGCGATAAGTTACAAAAATTATTGAGTATCTAAGCATTTAATAATAAAATATATGCAAAAAAATGAAATCGAAATTTCCACTGGCATAGTTTTCAGAACTATTTTTGTTCTTCTGGCAATCTGGTTTTTGTATCTCGTGTTAGATGTGATTGCCTTGGTAGTTATCGCTGTGATTATTACTTCAGCGATGGATCCGCTAGTTGATTGGTTACAAACAAAAAAAATTCCCCGAACAGTTGGTGTGTTGGGATTATTTTTATTATTATTTTTAGCAATTGGCCTGGCTATTTCATTTCTTTTTCCACCAATGATTGCCCAGTTTCAAGATTTTTCTCAGAATTTTCCTAGATATTTTCAAACAGGCGAAGCTTCATTTGCACATTTGAAAGATTTTTTTGTGAGTAAAAATATCAATCTCGACTTACAACAATTGGCAGATAACTTTACTGGGTCAATAACAAGCCTATCAGGAAGTATTTTTTCCAAAACAGCCAGTGTTTTTTCTGGTTTTATTTCTATCGTAGTGGTTTTTTCTTTAGCCTTTTATATGACAGTAGAAGAAAGTGGCATTAAAAAATTTATTGTTTCTGTTACGCCAGATAAATATAAAGTTTATGCAGCGGACTTGACTACGCGAATTAAGGAAAAAATTGGCAAGTGGATGCTCGGACAACTATTTTTAATGTTAATGATTTTCGTGCTTGATGCAATTGGACTTTATTTGGTTGGCGTTCCGTATGCTTTAATTTTGGCAATTTTTGCCGGAGTAATGGAAATCGTTCCCTATATCGGACCAATAATTTCCGCGGTGCCTGGTGTTATTTTGGGATTTTTAATTTCTCCTACAACCGGATTTTTGGCATTATTAGTTTATTTAATTGCACAACAGCTAGAAAATAATTTAATTGTTCCTCAGGTGATGAAAAAAGCCGTCGGACTAAATCCTGTTACAACAATTATTGCTCTTTTGGTGGGACTTCGTTTGGGTGGCGTGATGGGATCGATCTTGGCCATTCCCGTTGCGACAGCTATCAGTCTTGCAGTAAATGATTTTATAGAAAAAAGAAAAGCATAATAATAGCAACGCTGGAAATTAAAATATCATTAATGGCATTACGAACTGTCCACATTCGTTCGGGGGAATATTTGGGAAAGCGAGTATATCTATGACAAAAAGAATGAAAGGTTTTAATTTTTTCCAGAAATTTAAAATGAAATTTCCAATAAAAAACAGTTAAGAGATCAGGAAACA
>Ga0194062_1000232_pt1 | contig 23317 bp, 17 predicted proteins | sample SepL2225m_MetaG_FD_155481 | JGI IMG/M metagenome (GOLD analysis project Ga0194062, IMG submission 155481) | Anoxic zone freshwater microbial communities from boreal shield lake in IISD Experimental Lakes Area, Ontario, Canada - Sep2016-L224-25m | ecosystem: Environmental > Aquatic > Freshwater >... | reverse complement strand
TTTAGTCACGACTACAAGAAACGAAAGACTTTTATATGTCGGGATAAATAATTACAAATTTAATATTCATATAAAACCTCTTAATTCGAACGCTGAAAAGATACTTCCTTCGATAACAGAACTGTTGCAGCAACTTGTTAACCATAAGGAAAAGGTAGTAAATGCATCGGAGGCAAAGGATTTCAAAGGTACTTCGGGTAATTTCTTTGCGGTTAATTTTGATTTCCCTGACGAGAAGCCGAAATTAAAGAACGAAGGTAATTCAGACAAGATGAACAAGGAAATTGAGTCGCTTAAAACATACATAAACGGGTTACAGAAGAAATTAAGCAATCAGAATTTCATTGATAAGGCTGCACCTGAAGTTATTGAAAAAGAGAAGAGCAAATTATCTGAGGCCGAAGAAAAGCTGGATAAACTGATAAAGATGTCATAGAATAATTTTAATGTAAAATGAAAAAGGCTGATCAGATGATCAGCCTTTTTGCTATAAGTAAATATGTTTATTATTTCTTCTTCTTGAACATCTTTGTAAGAATATCATTCAGGTTAGGTCTTCCGATTTCCTGTAAATCATAGGAAATTCTTGCACAAGGTTTCTTAATCTTTACGATTCTTCTTAAATCGATAGGTGTACCGATGATAACTGCATCGCAAGGTACTTTATTGATAGTAACTTCAAGGTCTTTTATCTGTTTATCGCCATAACCCATTGCAGGAAGCAATACACCGATATTAGGATATTTCCTATAAGTTTCTTCGATACTCTTAACGGCATATTTTCTCGGGTCGACAAGTTCTTTTGCACCGAATTTCTGTGCTGCGATTGTACCTGCACCGAACTTCATTTCACCGTGTGTAAGAGTAGGGCCATCTTCAACTACGAGTACTTTTTTACCTTCGATTAACTTCATATCCTCAGGTTTATCAAGAGCAACAGGTGATGCTGCTTCGATAATGATTGCCTTAGGATTGAATTTCTTGACGTTATCTCTGACCGCTTTAATGTTATCAGGTGTAGCAGAGTCAATCTTATTGATAACTATTACATCTGCGAGAAGAACGTTTGTTAAGCTCGGATAATAACTTGATTCGTGTCCAGGTCTGTGCGGATCGACGACTGTGATAACCAGATCAGCCTTGTAGAAAGGATAATCGTTGTTACCACCATCCCATAAAATTACATCGGCTTCTTTTTCTGCCTGTCTTACGATTGCTTCATAATCAACTCCTGCATAAATAACGTTACCTCTGGCTACGTGTGGTTCATACTCTTCCATTTCCTCGATAGTACATTTGTGTTTCTTAAGGTCTGCGATAGTTGCAAATCTCTGTACTTTTTGTTTTACCAAATCACCATAAGGCATCGGATGTCTGATAGCAACAACTTTTTTGCCCATTGCCATTAAAACCTCGACAACTTTTCTTGATGTCTGGCTTTTGCCAGCGCCTGTTCTGGCTGCAACTACTGCAACGACAGGTTTAGTCGACTTAACTGCTGTCTGTTCATAACTGAGCATTTTAAAAGATGCACCAGCTCTGTTGACGATTGCTTCTTTTGTCATTACATAATTGAAAGTAACATCTGAATACGAGAATACTACTTCATCAACCTTGTATTTTTTAATTAGACTAACCAATTCTGTTTCGGGAAAAATAGGAATTCCTTTAGGATACAACTTTCCACAGAGAGCTGCAGGATATTTTCTATCATCAATGTAGGGGATTTGAGTTGCAGTAAAAGCTACAACATCATATCTCGGATTATCACGAAAAACAGTATTAAAATTGTGAAAATCTCTGCCCGCGGCACCCATAATTAGAACTTTAATTTTGTCCATACAATTAAATTAGTTTGTGTAAAATATATATTTTATATTGCTTTGAAATGCAAATTCCCTAATATAATATACTAATTTTAATGTTAATTTTTAAGTGATAATATAGTATCTTATATGTTTTAAACTAATACAGAAATCTCATGCTGGAAATAAAGGACAAGAATGCATTTAAACATGTGTTCCAGGTAAGGGTCAGAACATGGGAAGTAGATTTTCTTGGCATTGTCCACAATTCAAATTATCTCAGATTTATGGAAATAGGCCGGCTGGAATACAGGAGAAATTACGGTTATGAACTGTCACCGACAAAGAAAACCACAGACGGTCTGAAAGTATTTGTTGCACATAATTCGATAGATTATCTTTCAACTGCTGCTTTTGATGATTTATTGAATATATACACAAGGGTTGCATGGATAAAGAATTCGAGTTTCTGTTTTGAACATATAATAGAAAAAGATTCGGATAAAAGTATACTTGCAAAGGGAATGGGAATTATAGTGAATGTTGATTACAAGACGAACAGACCTGCAGATTTACCTGACAAATTTGTGAATGAAATAATGGAATTTGAAACAGATTGTAAATTAATGCGGTAAGAGTATTTAACTCAATCCAAGTTCTTTTAAACTTTTGGAAATGTATACTTTAATCATTTCACGTCTGTATTCCCTTGAATACATATCATTCTCAACCGAGCGCGATATTTTCAGAAAGTACTTTATGATTTCTTCAGAATTGCTTCCCGTATTACCTTCATAAGTAACAGGTCCTGAATCAACTCCTGACAGTGATATTTTAAGAAAATTATTTTTATTGATAGTAACAGCCGATGAAAGAGATGTAAATTCAAGACTTTTGCGTTGTCTTAATTTTCTGTAAACTGATTTGAATACCAATCCAGACGGAATCAATATTGATACAATAATATCTGAGTTCTTTAATCTTCTTGGGTTAACACCTTCGCAGGTATATATATCCTCAAGTTTATATCGTTTCATTTCACCCGATTCACAAACTTCAACTTCAGCGTTAAGGCTAATTAACGCAGGAGCGGTATCGGAAACGAATTCAGAGTAACAGGCTTTTTTGCTTCCGGTAGCTATACAGATATTGCCTTCACATTTGAGGCAGTATCCTGCAGAATCTCTCCACCAGTCAGACTGGTTGTAATAATAACATCTGTTTTCACAAAGCAGGTTTCCGCCAAGAGTAGCGCGATAACGTATAAGAGGGGATGCAACCATTTTTGCAGCTTCGGTTAAAACATTATACTCTTTATTAATATGTTTATTACCGATGACTTCATTCAGAGTATTCAGAGCACCGATTCTGAAATAATCTTTTACGTTCTCAAATCCTTTAAGTTCTTCGATACCTGACAAATCAATAAAGCAATCTGAATTGTCATTACCCTGAAACCGGTTTGCGAATACATCAGTACCGCCAGCAACATACCTGAAACTCTTTTTATACTCAGAAGCATAATCGTATGCATCTTTCAAAGAAGAAGGTTTAAGATAAATTTTATTTATGTCAGCAGGTTTCAATATTTTTGTTTAATATGGTTTAATATTTCTTCAGGGTTAATTGGTAAAGAAGTAATCCTGTAACCGACTGCATTGAATACAGCATTTGCGATTGCAGGAATTACTGGGTGTATGGCACCTTCTCCGCATTCCTTAGCTCCGAAAGGTCCTTCAGGGTCGATTGATTCTATGATTGTCGTATCAATCGGCGGTGTATCAACACTCGTCGGAATTTTATAATCCAGAAAATTCGGGTTCAAAAGTAAACCGTTATAAAATTTCATCCGTTCGCTCACTGCCTGTCCAAGTCCCATATGCCAGGAACCCTCGAGTTGTCCTTCAACAGCAAGGGGATTGATTGCTTTGCCGCAATCGTGAGCACCCCAGATATTAAGAACGTTTACTTCACCTGTATCGGTATCAACATCAACTTCTGCTATGCAGGAACCAAAACTGTAGGAAGGGCTAAGTCCGGCACCTGCACCCTTAAAATCACCTCCGAGTTTAGGTGAGTTATAGTTTCCTGAGACGGTTAACGCACCAACTTTCTTAGTTGCAATCTCAACAGCTTCTTTCCAGTTTAAATCTACAGTCTTATCATTCGAGAAAATTCTTTCTTTACTTATGTTTAATTCTTCAACAGGTATGTTCTCATTTAAGGAAACAGAATCGAGAATAGATTTCTTAAGGTTTTCAGCTGCCATTTTGGCGGCATTTCCAGCCATAAAAGTAACACGGCTTGAATAACTTCCAAGGTCAATCGGTGTAAGCAATGTATCAGCGGCGACTACAAAGACATTATCAATACTCAATCCAAGAACTTCTGCAACTATTATTGCGAGCATTGTATCGCTGCCCTGACCAATATCACTGGCACCTGATGTAATAAGAACTCTGCCGTCAAGATCAACTTTAAGGTGAACAACGGACTGAGGGTATTCATTCCAGTGGATTGGAAGCGCGCTACCGCTTATATAGACACCGCATGCAACGCCAAGACCTTTACCGTATGGCAATTTACCGTGCCGTTTTTTCCACTCTGACTTTTCCATAACAGCATTCATACTTTCGACGACTCCGTTGGAAGTTATCCTGAACTGTCCGACGGTAAGAGTATCGGACGGAAGAAAATTCTTAAACCTCAGTTCGCACGGGTCAGTGTTTGTACGGTGAGCAAGTTCATCGAGCAGTGACTCCATTGCAAAGCGGGGATTTACAGCGCCATGTCCACGCATTGCTCCGCACTGGGGTTTATTAGTATAAACACGTCTTGTTCTGAAACCAAAATTATCAATTTTATACGGTGCCTGAAGAAGCACGCCGCTGTAATAAGTTGTAACTACGCCGAAACTTCCGTAAGCTCCGCCGTCGAGAAGTATATCCGCATCAATGACATTAACTTTACCTTCTTTACTCAAACCCACTTCCATTATAATTTCAGACGGATGCCGACCGTGATTGTTCAAGAAAACTTCTTCACGTGTAAGTCTTGTTCTGACAGGCTTTCCCGTCAATTTTGAAAGTTGCGAAATAATAATTTCATGAGGGAATGGATCACTTTTCCCGCCGAATCCACCGCCAACGTACGGCTTGATAACACGGATTCTGTTCATAGGAAGCTCAAGAACTTTTGCAAGGAACCTGTGCAGATAATGCGGAACCTGAGTTGCCGTAATTATAGTAAGTCCGTTTTCATCCCAGTATGCAGTTGCAGCATGGGGTTCAGTAAAGCCATGGTTAATTCCTTCGAAAGTGAAATTAAGTTTGTGTGAAATAGAGGAATTATTAATTCCTTCTTTCTGATCACCGAAACGAAGTTCTGCTTTTTTGTGCACATTATTATTGTACCTGCAGTGTGAATGAATTTTTTCTTTCTCCTCAATATCAGCAAGAGAATCTTTTATACTAAAAAATGTTTTCAGAGGGGAATATTCTACCTTAATAAGATTACAGGCAGCAGATGCTATATCTTCTGTATCAGCAGCAACGGCTGCTACAATTTCCCCTATATACCTTACTTTATTTACTGCTATTGATGTTTCATCCTGTGAAATTGGGAGAACTCCGAAACTGATTGGTAAATCCTTCCCGGTTATTATTTTTCTAACACCCTTTAACTTAAGGGCATCCGATAAATCGATATTAACAATTTCAGCATGAGCGTGAGTGCTTCGAAGGAATTTACAGAACAGTGCATTTTTGATTTTAATATCATCTGCATAATCAGCCTCACCTTTAACCTTCTTTTCTGCTTCGATGTATGGTCGTGGTTTTCCTACAGAAAGATATTTATCATTCTCATCTGCGATTACAGATTTATCCGAAGCGGACTCTGCCGCATATTCAGAAATAGCACTAATGATTTTCTTATATCCCGTACATCTGCATAGGTTACCTGATATTGCTTCTTTAATTTCATCTTCAGATGGCTGAGGGTTAATCTTAAGGAATCCAACGGCCGACATAACCATACCGGGTGTACAATAGCCGCACTGTATGGCACCTTTCTGAACAAACATTTCCTGAAGTTTATGTAGTTTACCGTTTTTTGCGATTGATTCAATTGTAAGAATTTGTGTGTGAACACACTTCATTACGGGTGTAATGCAGCTTAAAGCAGGGACATCGTCTATAAGAACAGTACAGGCACCGCAGCTTCCTTGCTCACACCCGACCTTTGTACCTGTCAGTCCGATACGGTTGCGGATAGTGTATGAAAGCATTTCGTGCTCTTCAACAAGCAATTCATAATTTACGTCGTTAACTGTTAAAATTATCTGCTTCAAATTGTTTTCTCGTTAAACATTTTAAATTCCTGCTCCAATACTTTTACCACCATCAACATAAATCGTCTGTCCCGTAATAAATTTCGTATTATCATCAGCCAGAAATGCAACAACCTGAGCAACATCTTGCGGAGAGCCAATAGATTTAGTAGGCTGAGCTTCAATTAATTTATGAAGAACATTTTCCGGTAATGACTGTGTAAGCGGTGTCTCGATCAGTCCAGGAGCTACTGCATTTACTAAAACATTGTATCTTCCGAGTTCGAGTGCAAGTACTCTTGTAAGGCTTACTACTCCCGCTTTTGAAGCTGCATAATTAGACTGTCCCGGATTTCCGAGCCAGGCACGTGATGCTATATTAACTATTCTTCCATACTTCTGGTTTTTCATCATTGATGCCGCTTCTCTGCACATAAGCCAGGTGCCTTTGAGGTTAACGGAAATAACTTTATCAAAATCATCAGAAGACATATTCTGTATAAGGTTATCGCGTATGATTCCTGCATTGTTCACGAGCACATCGATTCTTCCGTAATTATTCTTAATAAACCCGAACAGAGATTTAACTTCATCTTCAGACTGAATATCACATTTATAAAAGGCAGCATTATTTTTCCCGAGTTCAGTTTCGAACGATTGACCGTTTATTCTATCTATATCGACGGCTAAAATAAAATAATCCAGACTGCATAATTTCCTTGAGATAGCAGACCCAATGCCGTTTGAGGCACCTGTAACAACAGCTATTTTTTTATTTTTCATCGATAATATTATTGAGTGAAATATTCAACGTTAAAATTATGGAATTAAAATACTTATTTCATCCGAATAAAACAAAAGTAAAATAAAGAATTATCAGGAAGGATATACACTCCTGTCTTTAATTAAAAATTGTAAAAGCAGAGTGTTTGTAATGCATAAGTGTTGACATTTAATCCTGTGAAAGTTAATTTGCATAACAATTGATTTGAAGATGTCAAAAATATAATGTTATTATTCTAATAAGTTAGGTTTGATGTTCTTCCGTAACGGAATTAGGAGGCTGTTATGTGAAGTTTTTTAAAAGAGTACTAAATTACTAATTAAAACGGCAATCAAGTTGGAGAACTTTGAAAACATTTTAGAGCGTTCTAAAATGCTGTCATTTGATTTGAATTTCGAATACGCGCGAAATTGGAAATCAAAGGAAGCATCGAGAGTTATTTTAGGATACACGCCAATATATTTCCCACGCGAGATAGTTCATGCAGTCAACGGTTTATCCGTAGGCATCTTTGGTTCAGGCGACAGAAAACAGATTATTAAGGGTGATGCTTTTTATCAATCGTACATTTGCCATATTCCGAGAGGAATAATTGAAATGGTTCTTGACGGTAACATGAAAAGTTTTGACGGATTTGTTTTCCCTTCAATCTGCGACGTAATGCGAAACCTTTCAGGAATATTCAAGATTCAGAAAAAAGGGAAGTTCGTCAAGTATCTCGATTATCCTCAGAACTTTAATTCCGAAATTGGCGGTACATTTTACATTCAGGAAATGAAACACATTCTTGAATACATATTTGAAATCAACAACGTAAAACTAACAACCGAAAATTTAAACAATTCAATCCGTCTTTTTAACAAAAACAGGCAACTTATAAAAGCCATTTACGATTTAAGGCGCGAGTTTCCGTCGAGAATTACTTATGAAGAACTTTATCATATTATAAGAGCGGGAACGGTTATCACTGTAGAAGAGCACAACGAAATGCTGGAAGGTGTTCTGGATTTTCTTAATAATGAAAAAGGCGAACCGCTTGACAAGATAAAGGTGATTATATACGGAGCTTTCTGCGAACAGCCGCCTGTAGGCCTTATAAAGACCATTGAACTTGCAGGATGTTACATAATTGATGATGACCTTGTACTCGGTTCGCGCTGGATACAAGGTGATATAAAAGATGATACGGATGACCCTTTGAAAGCACTTTCGGAAGCATACTTAAAGAACAGTACTTTTTCATCATCCATGTACGATGTAAACAATCCAAAGGGTGAACGTTTAGTAAAGCTTGCAAAAGATTCGAAAGCAGACGGGATAATCTTTGCTGCTCCTAGTTTCTGTGACCCTGCTTTACTTGACATTCCGCAGTTACAGCAGGCTTGCGATAAGCATGACATAAGGCACATAATGTTTCAGTTCAGTGAAAATACTGGTCAGTTCAAAGTTATCAAGGAACAGGTCGGAGCTTTCTCGGATTCAATAAAGCTCTGGGTTTAATAATCAGTAATTAAAATAATTAAATATATGTCTCAGGAAGTTTCAAAAGAAAAAAGCATGATTCTCCAGAAGGAGATGATTGGCGGATTACTCGATGATTTAAGCATTACGAAAGAAACGGGCAAGAAGGTAGTTTATACATTTGTTCCCGGAAATCTTTCTGAGCTTATAAGGGCATTCGATATGCTACCGGTCTATCCGGAAATAAATGCACTTCAGTCAGGAATGCGGAAGATATCAGGAAACTACATACGTGATGCTGAGAAAGCGGGGCACTTTGAAGATGTCTGCACATACGTGAAATGCGATATAGGTATGATGATAAACGGAAACATAGGACCTACGGGAAAAAAGCTTCCCGATCCTGACCTTCTACTGCTGAGTTATACGGGTTGTTTTACGTTTATGAAATGGTTTGAAAACCTTGAACGTATTTATCCAGGTGTTCCAGTAGCAATGCTTCACACTCCTTACCAGGAAAACGGGAAGATTACACCTGAGATGACACAGTATATGGTAAAGCAGTTAAAGGAAGATGTTATTCCGAAAATGGAAAAAGTGTCAGGAAAGAAGTTTGACGAATCAAAACTTAAACAAACATTAGCAGAATCAGTTAAAGTCGAAGACTTAATCGTAAAGATATTTGATACAACAAAAAACAGACCTTCTCCGATAGACGCATATTTTGCAGGGGTATATTATATAGGACCTATAAACATAGGTTTCAGAGGAACACCAGAGGCAGTGACTTATTATGAAGAATTGTACAAGGAAATACTATACCGTGTTGAAAACAAACTCGGGCCTATAACACCCGAGGGCGAAGTTGATGAAAAGATAAGGCTTGTTGTTGAAGGCCCTCCAAACTGGACAAGTTTTCGTGAGTTCTGGAAACTGTTTTATGACCATGGTGCAGTGATAGTTTCTTCTTCTTACACAAAAGTCGGCGGTGTTTACGATACAGGATTCCGTCACGACCCTGAAAGACCGCTGGAAACTCTCGGAGAGTACTGCATGCACTGTTACACGAATCTTAATCTGCCGCAAAGGATTGAATTGCTTTCAAAAAGCATCAAAGATTATCACGCTGACGGAATACTTGTAAATTCAATAAAAAGCTGTAATTCATTCTCAGCCGGGCAGCTTATTATGATGAGAGAGATTGAAGAGAAACTTGAGATACCTGTAGGTTTCATAGAGTCTGATCTGGTTGACCCGAGATATTTCTCATATTCCAACATCAAAAACCGTCTGGACTCATTTTTCCAAATGCTTAATCAACGAAAAACTATTTCAAATTAAATATGAGTAAATATTATCTTGGCATAGATCTGGGTTCTACTACTTCAAAGGCTATAATCATCAACGATAAAGATGAAATAATCGGCAGGGGAATAACCAATACAAGAGCCAACTACAAAGTCGCAGCAGACATAGCAAGGCAGGAAGCCATTTACGATGCAAGATTCAGTCTGCTCAAGAAAATTCTCGAAAAAGAAGTAACAGCGCAGCCGATATATGAAAAATACCTTAACGACATCGAATCTGCATTCCAGTTTCTTCAGTTCAAAAGAAGACTCGAACATCTTCACAGTCAGTTTAATAACACTATTGAGTCATCAGATATATTCGCGGATAAAAAACTGTACCTGGAAACAATACGAAATATTATTTCAATTATTGAACCTGTAATTAGGGATGAATATATCTACGGCAACCTGGGTTCAAAAAGTCAGTTCTTCAGAGACGTTGTGAATGAAAAGTTTTCCATTGAAGTTAAAAAACTTGACCTTGCATTCTTTGAACCGCTTATGCTTGCTTTTGACAAAAGCATAACACCTGTGGAGAATGATATGTTTGAGTTTAATTTCAAGGAACTTGTTTATGAGGCGATGGACCTTCTTGATTCAAAGTACAAAGGTCTTGCTGACACTTCCGCAGAAGGTATAAGTGTTAACTTTGATGCAGAAATGAATCTGCTAAAGGGAAATTACGACCATATAACGGATACTTTCAAGGAACACATTAACAGGGTAGCCGACTACGAGATTCATATCTCAAACATGGTTGGCACAGGATACGGAAGGGCATTACTTCCATTTCCTGAGGATTGCATAAAGTCAGAAATATTGTGTCATGCTTTCGGGGCGCATGCTATATTCCCGAAAACAAGAACAGTACTTGATATAGGAGGGCAGGATACAAAGGCAATTCAGGTTGACAGTCACGGACTGGTCACGAGTTTCCATATGAACGACAGATGTGCTGCAGGATGCGGCAGGTATCTCGGATACATTGCCGACGAGCTTAACATTTCCCTGAATGAACTTGGCTCATCAGCTTTGAAGGCAGAGAAGGAAGTGAACATATGTTCAACATGCACAGTATTCGCCGGAGCCGAACTCAGAGAGCTTCTTAACATAGGAGAAGAGAGAAACGATATACTGGCAGGTCTTCACAGGGCTATAGTAATGAGAGCGATGTCATTAATCGCAAGGTCAGGAGGGGTAAGGAATGAATTTACCTTCACCGGCGGTGTAGCACGAAACAACGCCGTGCTGAAATATGTGTCTGAACTTGTAAAGGAAAATTATGGTGACGACTTAAAAATAAACGTGCACACAGATTCAATATTTATGGGAGCACTTGGTGGTGCAATGTTTGCAAGACGGAATATCAATGCTGATTTACCGTCACCTAAAGCGAAAATAAATAATTAAATTAATTATGAAAGAAAAAAGTATTTATACATTCGGTATTGATGTAGGGGGCAGTTACATAAAGGCTGTATTGCTTTCTTATTCCGATAATCCTGTAATTGTAGACAAGATATCAGAAAAATTAAGAAAACGTGACCCGTCAAAACTTTCAGATGATATGGTAAACCTTATACTTGAACGAAACGGTTTAACATTCGATGATATTAGTTATCTGGCATCGACCGGCGAAGGTGAAATGGTGAACAGAAAGACAGGACATTTTTACAGTATGACTACTCATTCAAAGGGTGGACTATTCTTTAATTCTGATGTTCTTACAGTTGTTGATATGGGTGCTCTTTATGTGAGGGCAATAAAAATTAATAATCAGGGAAGAGTTCTTGATTATAAAATGACAGGGCAATGCGCTTCAGGTTCAGGACAGTTCATAGAGAACATTTCCAGATATCTCGGTTTAGCGATTGAAGAAGTCGGGGATATATCGTTAGGTTCAAAGAATCCCGAAACCCCGTCAGGTATCTGTGCGGTACTTGCAGAGACGGACGTAATTAATATGGTTTCAAGAGGTATATCCACACCGAATATAATTAAAGGCATACATCTTTCCATAGCAAACAGGGTTGTTAAACTTTTGTCATCGCTGAAAGCGGAATCACCTATTATGCTGACAGGAGGCATGGCATTAAACAAGGGGATGGTGCAGGCAATAAAGGAATTATCAGCCGAAAGCAAATATGAGTGGGAAATATATTCCAGTCCTGATTCAATATTTGCAGGGGCAATAGGTGCCGCAATGTGGAGTGGATTCAGGTACCAGTTACTGAAAAGCAATAAAGGCAGTATACCAAATAAAATAAAGAGTTAATTAAATTTTATAATCAGAAAACAGAATAAATGCAAATTCTTGAATCTTCTCAGCGATTAGAAAATGTAAAGCCAAATATCGGAGTAATGCTTTATGATATAGCGAATCGCTTTGAAAGCAGAACAGGATTTCAGGAAAAACATGACGGGAAGTATGAAGGATTAACATGGGGAGAATTGTATGTTAAAGTTGAAAAGATAGCATATAATCTCACTCGTTTCGGATTTACAAGGGGAGACAAGATTGTAATTTATTCAAAGAACAGGCTTGAGATGCTTTTGCTTGAGCTTGCAGTAATGGCATCGGGAGGGATTGCTATTCCGATATTCTTCAATTATAACAGCGAAACTGCAGAATTGCTTATAAAGCATTCCGATGCGAGTTATCTTGCTGTTGGAGACGAAGTACAACTGCTTAGGTTATCTCCGGGGCTGAACCTGAAGAGGATATTTGTATTCGACAGAATATCAAACTCAAATTATAATAATCTAGTACAGTTCTCAGAACTGCTTTTAGAAAAAGTTACTAATGGTTTTACGCTTGATTTAGATGCATCAACCGATGATATCTGTCTGAAGATGTACACATCAGGCACGATGGGAAACCAGAAATGCGTACAACTGACACACAGAAATATTCTTTCGCAGCAGGCAGCACTGAAGAAGCTGTGGAACATTGATGAGAACGACAGGTTTTTAAGTTATCTGAGGTGGCATCACAGTTTTGGAGGAATATTTGAACTCTTCACTGCGCTTTCCAACGGCGCATTGTTATCGCTGGAATCAAGCAACGGACTTGACCCTGATGTGATTTTTGAGAACTGGAAGATTGTTCAGCCGACATTATTTTTCAGTGTCCCCCTTATATATCAGCAGTTGATTGACATAACGATGGAGAATAAAGAAGCAGAAGAACTGTTCTTTCATTCAGACCTGAAGTTTGTATTTACTGCAGCAGCACCGTTGCCAAAGCACATATCAGATGAATTTGAAAAGAGAAAGATAAATGTTGTTGAAGGCTGGGGATTAACTGAAACTTCACCCTGCTGCACGTTAACTGACCCTGATTTAAAAAGAGCACCTGGTGTAATTGGAAAACCGATAGCAGGTGTTACGATTGCCCTCGCTGAAGAGGACAATGAAATACTTGTAAAAGGTCCGAATGTTATGAAGGGATATTATAAGGATGATGAATCAAACAAAACCGCTTTCAATGAAGACGGATGGTTCTGTACAGGTGATATCGGGGAGTTTACTGAAACTGGTTTAAAACTGATAACGAGGAAAGACAGAATATTCAAATTGCTGAATGCTGAAAAAGTTATCCCGACGGAACTTGAAGGCCTTATTACAGGAAAATGCCATTTTGTGTCTTATGCTCTTGTAGAAGGAAGCGGAAAGAATTATCCTGTTGCTTTAATATTCCCGAATAAAAGGTTAATGAATGAGATGACGGAAAGTAACGGCATTAAGATTGATAACTGCGTTTGCCCAGAAGGGACAGACAAACTTGCAAAGTGTCTTAAGGGTTGTCTGACAAACGTGAATGATGGTTTAAAACAGAAGTTTGCAAGAATCAAATCAGCTGTGTTAATTGATGAAGAACTGAGTGTTGAAAACAAGACACTCACACCATCGATGAAACTTGCTCCGAACAGTGTAAAAAGTATTTACAAAACATACATTGAAGATCTTTACGATGCAGCAGAACCAAGGTTTGAGAATGCGTACGTAATAGTGATTGAAGAATAAAAGGAAATCTACTTCTAAACATTAAATTGATTTATGTATAACATTGAAGCAACAGTAAAAATGAAGGAAGTAATGAAGAATTACTTTTCCGGAATGGGCAACGGTGAGAAGAAAATTGCCTGGTGTACGAGCGTCGGGCCAGCCGAGCTGCTAAGGTCATTTGGTTTCGAAGTTTATTTTCCGGAGAATCACGGTGCTTTGATAGGTGCTACACGGGGTTCCGTGGATTTTATTCCTGTTGCTCAGATGAGTGGATTTTCAAATCAGGTATGTTCTTACACAACAAGCGATATCGGTTCTTTTTTAAAAAAGGAAACACCCCTGACCAAACACTACGGGCTGGAGAATGTACCAAGACCTGACCTGATAGTGTATAATACAAATCAGTGCAGAGAAGTTCAGGACTGGTTTACGTATTACTCAGATTTTTACAAATGTCCTATCGCAGGTATTCATCCACCGCGCCACATTTATGAAGTAACCAAAGATGAAATAGACCTGGTTGTTAAACAGTTTAAGAGCATTATACCATTATGTGAAGACGCATCGGGCAATAAATTTAATCTCGATAAATTTAAAGAAGTACTTAAGTTAAGCAAAGATGCAACGCTGCTCTGGCAAAAAGTCTTAAGGACTGCCAAAGCATCGCCTGCACCAATTGGTTTCTTTAACGGAATAATTCAGATGGGTCCTATTGTTGTTTTACGCGGCACACAGGAAGCAAAGGACTATTATGAACTGCTTCTGAAAGAACTTGAGCAGAATGTAGCCAGCAAAATTGGTGTTTTAAAAGAAGAAAAGATACGTTTGTTCTGGGACGGAATGCCTATATGGGGAAACATACGCCACATGTCTGATTTCTTCATACAGAATAATACGATAATTGCAGCATCTACGTACTGTAACAGCTGGATATTTGATGATTTCGATGAGGAGAATCCTTTTGAGTCGTCAGCACTGGCTTATACAAAGATATTCATAAATAGAAGTGAAAAAGCAAAAATCGAGTTTTTAAAACACTGGGCAGAAGAATTCAGAATAGACGGAATACTTTTCCACGATGCAAAAACGTGCTTTAATAATTCCAACTCACGTTTTGGAATGCCGCTGATAATGAAGAACATACTCAATATTCCTGTTATGGTTATTGAAGGCGACCTCAATGATATGAGATTTTATTCTGAAGGTCAGAACATAAGCAAGATGGAAACATTCCTGGAACAGATAGAAACAAGAAAAATGTATTCGTAAATCTTAAATTGTTATTATGGATAAAACGAAAATAGACAACCTGAAAGACTTTAAGGTCGGTATTGTAGGCTTAGGGCCTGTGGGTATGATTACAGCAGTTCACCTTAAAGAAGCAGGATGCAATGTAGCAATTTGCGACCACGATAAGATAAAAGTTAATCTTATCAGGAAAGAAGGAATCAAACTTGAGGAGGCTATAAACAAGCATACTTTCTTCGAGCATATATTTACGAATATAAGCGAATTAAAGGAACTGGATCTTGATATAGTTATTTTTGCATTGAAGACCTATCAACTTACATCAGTTCTTAAGGAAATATACAAACTTAAAAACGACCACCTTTGTGTTGTAAGTGCACAGAACGGACTTGATTCAGAGCAGATTCTTTCAGGTGTTTTCGGTGAATCCAAAACACTTCGAATGGTTATCAATTATGCAGGAAACATGAATGCTCCGAATGTAGTTAAGGTTACATTCTTCAACGGACCTAATTACATTGCTTCAATGGATGACAGCAAGGAAGAAGAGGCTAATTACATATCCAGAAAATTAACAGAAGTCAGTTTAGATACGAATACTATACATTCATTTGAAATAATAAAAAGGGTATGGGAAAAGAATATACTCAATGCAGCATTAAGTCCGATATGTGCAATAGGAAAACTTACTATACGTGAAGCAATGCAGATATCTGATACAGTAGAAATAGTTGAAGTTATTATTCAGGAAGGACTTGAAGTAGCAGAAGCAGAGAAGATTAAGTTTGATGATGATTTTATGAGGATAGCAATGCGTTATTTTAAAAAGGCAGGTAACCATTTTCCGTCGCTGGCAGTAGACCTTATGAATAACAGGGAAACTGAAATCGATTATATGAACGGGAAACTTGTCGAGTACGGCAGGAAGCATTACATAAGGACTTCTCTTAATCTTGCTCTGACAAACATGGTTAAGGCAATAACACAGAAGAATACACTTAATACAGGTGCGATACTATCCGCAAATACAACCGTAAAGAAACATGCACATCAGATAGAGATGGGACACGAAAGAAAACTATCTCCTTTGAAAAACGGGGAACATTTCCTTGGTGTGGACCTTGGTTCAGCATTCGTAAAATTTGCAGTTATTGACTGTAACGATGAGATGGTTTATACATCTGCTCTAAAAACCGTAAATAAGGACAGGCTTGCCATACGTCACGTACTGGAAGCTTTGAAATCAGAATATGCAATAAAATACAGTTGTGCGACAGGATACGGGAGAAAGCATTTTTATGAAGCTGATATAATAAAAACAGAAATCAACTGTGCTGCTGCCGGTGTATCAAGATATTTCAGCGGACCGAAGAACATAATAGATATAGGGGGTGAAGATATTAAAATAATCCGCTGCGATGATTTTGACAATGTTGACAGTTTCTATCTTAATGACAAATGTTCAGCAGGAACAGGTTCATTTATCAGCGAAGTAGCTGAAAGGTCAAACCTGAACGTATCAGAAATGAGCGGACTTGCATCTAAGTCGGAATTCGCAAAAGAACTTAACAGTTTCTGTACGGTTTTTGCAAAGACCGAAATTATGAACTGGCTATACAGCGGAGTATCAATACAGGATATTTCAAAAGGCATTTATCTGTCACTTGCTAATAAAGTTGCAAGACTCAAAGTAGATACAACTGTAAATTCATACATGATAGGCGGAGTGATAGCCCATCATCCTTATCTTAAAAATCTTCTTGAGGAAAAACTTTCGCAGGAAATTCAGATAATAGAAAAACCTCAGCACATTGTTGCATATGGCGCGGCTTTAATAGCAAAACAGAGTTTTTTAAAGAAACTGGAAAAATCCGGAGAAGAAATTTTAACACTCGACAATAATATATGAAATCATATCACAATTCAAAAAAAGGTATCGGAATAATATTTGACGATATTTATCTGTCAGGAGGTGTCCGAACACCGTTTGGAAAATTCTGCGGTACATTAGGCAAGGTATCACCGACTGACCTCGGAATATATGCCTGTAAAGGAGCACTTGATAAAACCGGTGTAAATCCTTCGGACATACATCAGGTTGTAGTTGCAAACATTGGTCAGGCATCAACGGATGCATATTTTTTACCAAGGCATATAGCTTTATACAGCGGTATACCGCTTGAAGTGCCAACGCTTATGGTTCAAAGAATATGTGCATCAGGATTTGAAACCATAGTAACTGCAAGCGAGCAGATAACACTGGGTAAAGCGGAGAATGTTCTTTGCTGCGGCACAGAAAGTATGACACTTGCACCAACTGTATCGTTTGGAAACAGGATGGGATATGCCCTCGGCAGATTAGAATTTAAAGATATGTTGTGGGAAGCACTCGATGATACTGCAGCAGGTTATCCAATGGGAATAACTGCGGAAAACCTTGCACAGAAGCATGGAATAACGAGGGATGATGTAGACGAGTTCGCGAAGTTATCGAGCGACAGGGCAATAAAGGCAATGGAGAGCGGTTTTTTTGGTGATGAGATTTTACAGATGAATTCAACTAAATTTGAAATTGAAGGACTTAAGACGAGAAGTGTCAGACTACCTAAAGGCGTGGAAGACTTTAACGTTGATGAGAATGTCCGTGCTACAAGTATGGAATCACTGAAGAGACTTCCTTCTGCTTTTATAAAAGACGGTGTGCAGACTGCAGGTAATTCCAGCGGAATCGTTGATGGCTCAGCCTCTGTTGTGGTTACTTCTTCCAGTACAGGAAAAGAGAAACCACTAGCGAAAATAGTTGCTGCTTCTTCCTGCGGCGTTGAACCTAAACATATGGGGATCGGTCCAGTACCTGCCATTAATATTATTCTTGAATTAACAGGTTTAAAAATTGATGATATAGGTTTATTTGAAATAAACGAAGCATTTGCGGCACAGTATATTGCCTGTGAGAAAGAGCTTAATATTGACAGAAACAGAGCAAACGTTAATGGCGGAAGTATTGCTATAGGACATCCGCTTGCGGCATCAGGTGTAAGGCTTGCATTAACTATCTCGAGAGAAATGATAAGGCGGAAAGTAAAATATGGAATCGTATCGGCTTGCATTGGCGGGGGGCAGGGAACTGCAATACTTCTTGAAAATTGTAATTTGTAAAAGTACTATAAATTTATTGGATTATAAATTTAACATAGAATAATATGAAAATGTATTCATATCAAATGACTGAGCAGGGGAAAGAGTTTACTCTAAACTCTCAGGAATTCCCTGACATCAATGAATCCGAAGCCATTGTAAAAGTTGCAGGGTGTGGTGTTTGCCACACAGACCTGAGTTTCTGGCATTCGGGTGTAAAGACAAAACATCCTTTACCTCTTACACTGGGGCATGAGATCAGTGGAACTGTGGTTATGGGCAGTAATGAGTGGATGAATAAGAATGTAATTATTCCAGCAGTACTCCCTTGCGGTGAATGTGATTTATGCAAAAGAGGAAGGAGTAATATATGCCAGAGCCAGAAAATGCCAGGTAACGATTTTGACGGCGGTTTTGCTACTCACATTAAAATCCCTTCAAGATATTTGTGTGAGGTGTCTGATTCTGTATTAAAGAAATTTCCGCTTGAGCATCTTGCAGTAATTGCCGATGCAGTTTCAACACCTTACCAGGTTGTAAAGAAATCAGAGCTCGAAAAAAATGATTTAGCCATTATTATAGGTGTAGGCGGAATTGGAATTTACGCGGCACAAATAGCACGTGTATTCGGAGGAAAAGTTCTTGCAATGGACATTGATGACGTAAAACTTAATGCTATAAAAGAACTTGGTTTTGAGAATGTTCTTAACATTAAAGGTATGGATATAAAGGAAATTAAAACAAAGGTTAAGGAACTTGCGAAGAATGCAGGAACATCACCATACTGCTGGAAAATATTTGAATTGTCAGGCACAAAACCGGGACAGGAGCTGGCTTTCAACCTGATGACGTTTGCTTCCAGTGTATCGATAGTTGGTTTTACTCTTGATAAACTCGAAGTTCGTTTAAGTAACCTAATGGCATTTGATTCTAAGCTCATAGGTACATGGGGATGCAAACCTGAGCTTTATCCAGAAGTTCTGGAACTTGTAGCCGAAGAAAAGATTCTGATTGAGCCTTTTATACAGCCATTTCCTTTATCAGAAATCAATCAGGTATTTAAGAATACTCTGGAACATAAATACAGTAAACGTTCAATTTTATTACCCGATAATAATTAAATTTTAAATATTATGTCAGAATTAAAAAACCACGATTTAGTTACAATTGAGTTCAAGGAAATTCTTTTTGAAAAAAGACCTTGCCTTGACAAAAACGGCGCTTCGATAGAAGGGTTGTACAATGCATGGATTATTCTGAATAATCCCAAACAGTATAATTCATACACAACTGCAGCAATTAAAGAAATTATACTTGCCTTCAGACATGCTTCAAACGACAGGAATGTTGTGAGTGTTATATTCACTGCTGTCGGAGACAAAGCATTCTGTACAGGCGGAAACACGAAAGAGTATGCAGAATATTATGCGGGGAATCCTCCTGAATACAGTCAGTATATGAGATTGTTCAATGATATGGTATCTGCAATTCTCATGTGCGAGAAGCCTGTAATATGCCGTGTAAACGGTATGCGTATCGGTGGCGGTCAGGAAATCGGAATGGCATGTGATTTTACCATCGCACAGGACTTTGCCCGTTTCGGACAAGCTGGCCCGAAGCACGGAAGCGCACCAATAGGCGGCGCTACAGACTTTATTCATCTCTTTGTTGGTGTTGAGAAGGCAATGTCATCTCTTACGTTATGCGAGCCTTGGACAGCATACCAGGCATTGATGCACGGACTTATTACAGATGTCGTTCCTGCATTGAAGATTGACGGAAAGTTTATTCCTAATCCTCTGCTGAATACTGATAAGTGGATTGACGGAACCGGTAAAATGGTTTATGGTTCGGCCAAGAAAGGCGATGATTACAAAAAGGCAAAGGAAGTAGTTGAGAAAGGTTCTATGGACCTGTCATTACTTGATAAAGCTGTTAATGATTTAGCTCTTAAACTTCTTTTAACATTTCCAAATTGCACAATGAAAACTATCGGAGCAGTAAGACAGAAAAAACTTGAGCACTGGGATAAGAACAAGGAGAATCATAGAGAATGGCTTGCACTTAATATGATGACTGAGGCAAAGGCCGGATTCAGAGCGTTTAATTACGGTCCGAAAGACAATCGCGAAGTTGATTTCGTTAAACTGCGTTTATTGCTTGCAGACGGTGCAGAATGGTCTGATGATATGATAAAAAGTATTTCACCGCCTTACGAAATTTAATAATTATAGAATATGGAAAAACTTAAATTAAATTATCTGCATAATAATTCAGTTGCACAGGTCATACTGAATTCACCAAAAGGCAATGTCCTTGATAGTATTATGATGACAGAATTACTGAATGTTCTGAATGATTTCAAAAGTAATTCAGGACTAAAAAGTATAACTTTCGAAGGTGAAGGTGACCATTTTTCATTTGGTGCAAGTGTTGAAGAGCACAGGAAAGAAAATGCTGCAGCAATGCTTGAGCAGTTTCATTCGCTTTTTTATGCGATGATTGACCTTGGTGTTCCGTCAATATCAAAAATATCAGGGCAGTGCCTTGGCGGGGGGCTCGAACTTGCACTTATTAGTAACCTTCTCTTTGCAGATAAGACTGCTAAACTCGGGCAACCTGAAATTGTTCTTGGTGTTTTTCCTCCTCCTGCATCGCTGATTCTTCCTATGAAGATTGGGAATTCAAGAGCTGAAGAGATTCTGTTGACCGGAAAAATTATATCGGCTGACGAGGGAAAAACAATCGGACTGATAAACGATGTGTTTGAAAGCAAGGATGAAATGAACGGTAAAGTTGACGAATACATACAGAAATATTTTCTTCCGAGAAGTGCATCTTCACTGCGTTATGCTGTTAAAGCATCGAGAACAATGTTTAACCATATTCTTGAGAATAAACTTAAGGTACTTGAAAATATGTACACGAGAGAGCTTATGAATACAGAAGACGCGAATGAAGGGATTAATTCCTTCCTTGAAAAAAGAAAACCTGAATGGAAAAATAATTAATAATTAAGCATGAAAATAATAAAGACGGTAGGTGTTGCAGGTGCGGGTAAAATGGGTTCTGCAATAGCCCAGAAATTTGCACAGGAGGGTTTCAACGTTATACTGCTTGACCGTGAAATGAAATTTGTTGAAAACGGTATAAAGAGTATAAAGGACGTACTTGATGAAGGGGTTGCGAGAAGAATATTTTCAGAAGAGAAAGTTAAATCAATACTTGCAAATATTACACCCTCAAATATTCTTAAAGATTTCAAAAAGTGTGATATAATCATAGAAGCTATATTTGAGGATTATGAAGTTAAGACTGCATTGTTCAGGGATATTGATGCAGTTGTAAGTTCTGATGTTATTCTTGCAACGAATACTTCTTCTTTTTCTGTTACAGAACTGGCAGAATCGGTTTCACATCCTGAAAGGTTCGTCGGACTTCATTATTTTTATCATGCCGCAAAAAACAGACTAGTGGAAATAATTCCGGGAAAACACACATCTGAAGAAACAATCAATTCAGTAAAATTATTCTGTATTCTATCAGGGAAAGACCAGATTACTTGCAAAGATTCATACGGCTTTGTTGTAAACCGTTTCTTTGTTCCATGGCTGAATGAATCTGTGAAATTACTTGAGGAAGGTTATGCAACTCCATACCAGATAGATAAAGTCTGCGAGAAAGTATTTTCAATCGGAATGGGACCATTTGCACTTATGAACGCAACAGGTGTTCCTATTGCATACCATTCGCAAAAGACGCTGGAAAGATTCGGTAATTCCTACATAGTTTCAGAATTGCTGAAAACGCAAACGGAAAGCAATAAACCATGGTTAATAGAAGAGTGCAGGGATGAAATCAGCTCTGAGAAATATGAAATAATTAAATCCAGGATGCTTGGTATTGTCTTCTTTGTAAGTTCTCAGCTTCTTGATGAAAAGGTTTGCTCTGCGATAGAAATTAACAGGGGAGCCAGAATAGGTTTAAAGTGGAGACGCGGTCCGATTGAACTTATGAGTAGAACCGGTGAAGAAATAGTAAAGGAATTAATATCGGGAGTATGCAAACTTTATGATGAAGCTATACCTGATTCCGTTGGCAGTAATTACTGGACAATGGATTACATTTCCACATATTCCAGCGGAAAGAATGCTGTGATTACATTATCAAAGCCAGAAGATATGAATGCACTTAACGAAGTTATTGTGAAAGATATTAATGATAAATTCAAAGATGCAGAAGAAAATCCGAATACTGAAAATATTTTCATAACAGGAAGCGGCAAAGCATTCGTGGCAGGAGCTGATATAAAGTTTTTTGTTGAAAACATAAAATCAAACTCATTGGATAAGATTCAGGAATTTACTGAATTCGGTCAGAATGTTTTATACACGATAGATAATTCCAAAAAGAAGGTAATAGCAGTAATTAACGGTCTGACACTTGGCGGAGGACTTGAACTTGCGCTGTGTTCAGATATTATACTGTCTTTTCCGGGTTCAGTATTTGCATTTCCCGAAACAGGTATTGGTATTTATCCCGGATTAGGCGGGACACAAAGAACACAAAAGCGAATCGGTAAAGCACTTACTAAATATCTTATTTATACAGGAAATATGCTGACTGCCGAAGAAGCACTTAAGATAGGATTAATTGATGGCATAATATTACCTGAACAGATGTTCGGTTTATTTGAGGGTAAAGTGAACATAGAAAATTTGTTGAAACCTAAACCAGAATCCGATAAAAAGTATACATTATTATCAGATTATTTCGCAGGACATACTGTTAAAGAAATCCTTGATAATCAGGTTACTGAAATCCAGGATCCGATTCTGAAATTAATTAATAAGATAAAACAAAAGGCACCTCTTGCTCTTTATACTTCAGAGAAATTAATTGACGAAGAAAGAGGACCTGAATCTGAGCTTGAACATCTTAAATATATATTTTCAACAAAAGATGCGTTGCTTGGACTTACTTCAATAGGTAAGAAGGTTCAGTATAATGGAAACTGATTTATTAAAACTGAATGAAAATGAATGAAGTATATATAGTCGATGCTATCAGAACACCAATAGGTAAATATGCCGGAGCGTTGAAGGATATACGTCCTGATGATATGGCAGCTTTACTTATAAGAGCTACGGTCAGCAGGGTATTCGGAGAAAGCATAACCCATTCAGAAATTGAA
>Ga0194062_1000231_pt1 | contig 23369 bp, 22 predicted proteins | sample SepL2225m_MetaG_FD_155481 | JGI IMG/M metagenome (GOLD analysis project Ga0194062, IMG submission 155481) | Anoxic zone freshwater microbial communities from boreal shield lake in IISD Experimental Lakes Area, Ontario, Canada - Sep2016-L224-25m | ecosystem: Environmental > Aquatic > Freshwater >... | reverse complement strand
TTTTTCAAACTTGAACTGCTCAAGACAAAGCATCAACTTAACCATTTCGCGCTCAAGAGCAAACTTTACATCAAAGCCCTACAAGCCAGTTTCGCCGAGCTTCAACGGCTCACTGCGTAACATCAGTTAAGCATATGGGTCAAGTGCCTCAATGGTAATGTCAAAAGGGTTAGCCGGAACGGTTGTGCTGGATGATTTCCAATGGCCCGCCGTGGCAGGTGGCGAAGGTCGGCAAACCGGAAGCCATTGCTTCAATGAGGGTCAAGCCAAACGCCTCGAACAAAGCCGGTTGGACGAATACGCCCCGGCTGTCCGCGACGCAACGGTACAGTTCCCCTGCCAAGTTCTTATCGAGGCGGGTGCCAATCCAGCGAATCTCGCCGTCAAGGCCGTACCCGTCCATCAATTCATGCATTCTGCGGATCTGCCCTTGCTCTTCATGGTCGGAGGATTGGCCGGGATCGACATAACCGCCAATCACCAGCAGATTGGCGATTTTGCGCAAGCGCGGCGATTTGCCGTATCAATCCACCAGGCCGGTGAGGTTCTTGATGTGATCCATGCGGGCCATGGTGAAAATCAAGGGTTTCTCGCGATTAGCCAGATGTCCCCGGCTCCCGGAATCGGCAGCGCCGTAAATCAGGTTGTCGATGTCCGTCCACAGCCCTTTCAGCCTTCGTTCTTTTGCCGAGTGTGCAAAGAAAATGTCGGGGTTGGCACCCGGCGAGACGATATTGAACTTGGGGTCGTACACGTCGATGCCACTGACTACGCGGTAAAGCCCCGGCATGGTGAAGCGGCAATAGCTTTCGTATTGCCCCATTGAGGAATCGGTGCCGGCACAGCATGGTGGCGACAAGGTTGCCGTCGGAATAGTTGCCGATGACGATGTCGGGCCTTCCGCCCAGTTCGCCCATGGCCTCATGTTCGACATCATGCGAGAAGCGATCCAGGTAGGGCCAGATGGCGAAGCGGGAAATCCATTGTGGCACGACCTCGCCATTGGATTTTCGGAAAGGGACGCGGAGTATCCAAGAATTGTCGCAACCGCTGACTTTTTTCAGGCGTTGATTGCAGGTGGTTCCTGGGGACTCGGGAATCAGGCGGGTCGCAATGAGGATTTTCGGCTCCACATTGACGCCTTGCACGGCCAGACGGTAGCGCATTTCGGCTTCGAGGGCGCGAACCTGGTCGAGGATGTAAACGACCTGCCCTCCGGTGTCCGTGCGTCCCAAGACATTGGCCTGGCCAAAAAAACCGTGGGGGGACAAAACCAATAGACGGGAAATCATCGGAATCCGTGCGAGAAACGCCTCCAGCGCGGCGGGGGAAGGCGCTTCGAGAATGTCCGCCAACAAGCCCATGGTTTCCAAAATGCGCCCGGCGGTATTGCCCCAGCCAGGGGCGAAGCCCAGCTTGCGCAATGCATCGTCACAGTCTTCGCGGGGCTTGCTGCCGTCCTTGCTTTCCAGCCAAGTCATGGCCTGGCGCAGGTTGTTGCGCAACACCTTGCCGTTCGCGAACGGCCCGTAGACCAACAGCGACTGGCCATTGATGGCATGCAGCCCCAGAAAGCGCAGCAACTCGGCCTCCGCCTCGAGGCAGCGCTTGGGCTGAAAGCTCTCGTACACGGCATACTGCTCGTCGCGTTCCTGGCAGGTGCTGGTAATGACCAGATCGGCATGCTTGAGCACCTGTTCCTCGGCCTCGATGCGGCGGGCGAAATTGAACTGCCGCTCGATGGCCGGTTCCTTGCGTCCGCTGTCCAATAGGCGCTGGCGCTTGCAACGGCCTAAAGAGTGCCCGGTGTGGATGAGCGGGATGCCCAGCAATTGCGACAAGCCAAAATCAAGGGGTCAGGCCAGCCTTGTAACAGCCCCAAGATCAAGACCGCCGTGAATGCATCGCCAGCGCCCACCGTGTCGGTGACTCTTAAGCTCGGATGGCCGACAATCACCGACCGGGTAGTGTCGGCATTGATCAACCATGCACCAAGGGCACCTTCGGTAAGAAACAGTTTATCAATGGAAAACTTAGTCAATAATGGCGGTCGCCGTTGGCCTGGCCGATGCCGTGTTGTTGCCGGGCACGGAATACAGGACCTCGTTTTTTTATCTTATTCCCGTAGTGCTGGTGGCGTGGCAGGCCGATGTGCCGCTGGCGCTGGCGATGGGGGTTGTTTCAGTCGGTGCCTGGCTGATGGGCAAACAATTTCTTGATGAAATAACTGATGTTACGCAGGGAGCGCCAAAGCTTGCTTTGGCCCGGATTCGGGTTGGAGCGGCAAAGCTTGCTTTGGCCCGGATTCGGGTTGGAGCGCCAAAGCTTGCTTTGGCAACGTATCCGTCAAGGCTTCGCCTTGATGTCAAAGCGAGCTTTGACGCTCCGTCATGTTTGGCGATAAGTCGTTGTCTCTTGCAGCTTTCACATTCGTGCGTAACATCAGTGAAATAACCCGGGCCAACCGCTATGGCTGTCCATTTTCAGTGGCGTTTCTTGATTTGGACGACTTCAAAGGCATCAATGACCGTTTCGGGCATGGGGCGGGCGATCGGTTGCTCCGTCAGATAACGGATGCCATCCAAACTTCCATACGCTCGTCGGACATGATTGGCCGGCTCGGCGGGGACGAATTTGCCGTGCTTTTTCCCGAAACCTCACAGTTGGCGGTCTAGCAGACCATCGGCAACATATTGCCCATGCTCTCGTCCCGCTGCCGCATTGAGGACAGACAGGTTACCTTCAGCGCGGGCGTGGTCACTTGTCTGGGGTCGGCACCGCCCATCGACGAACTTATGCACCGTTTGGATCGGCTGATGTACGATGCCAAGAAACATGGGAAAAACTCCGTGCGCTACGAGATCGTCACGCATCAAACGGATTAGCTGCCGGATGGGTCTGAGACTGGAGTTCCCGCATAACTCCCGATTAATTTGCAGGAAACGGCCGACAATGGAAATCTGCGCGATGCCGACGGCGGCGTTGTCAAAAACGGCACGAAAAAGCGTTTCGTTGTTTTGCAACGCACTTTCTGCTTTTTTCCTCTGACTGCGGGATAGGCTCGATTCGTAGATATTCGCTAGATTAAACTGGATGCTGTCGCGAAAACGCTCCATCAAATATGATATACCCGCTGGTTATGCGCGTTTTCCTTCTCGTCGAGTATACAGAGTGTGCCAAAAATATGGCCGTCCGGCCAAGTGAGGGGAAGGCCGCAGTAGGAAATCATGCCCAGTTTAATATCTGGATTGTGGTCCCAGTCCGGATCCTTCAGAGCCAATATCGGCTATTTCGGCGGGTTTGATTCGGCTGATGTCATTTGATTAATGCCATGGGCTATCGTCGAAAAACGGCAATATCCACCGCAGAGGCCACGAGATGCTGGACGAGGTTGTAGAAGATGATGGGCAACATCACTTGCGGGTGGTCGGCCAAGGCCAATGATGCGATCACCAGCCCCGTCCCATTGTTGTTCATCCCCAGCCCGAACATCAGCGAAACCGTTTCTTTGCGGTCGGTCTGGAAAACCCGCGCCAGCAGATAGCCGGAAGCGAACGCGACGATGCAAAGTGCGATGACGATTGCCAGCATGATAGCCAGAAAGTCGGGGTCGGGTTGGGACAGCGCAGTGGGCAGCGCCAGGGAGGCGTTCGAGTAGTTGAGCAAAACCAAAACGCCGTAGTTGATGAGTTTCAGATAAGGCATCGCCGCCGTGACGCGATGCTCCCCGACGACCCGACGGGCCAGAATGCCAAGCAGCGAAGGCAGGATGACCCATACACCCAAAAAGCTGACGGCCCCATCGGCGGCGAGTTCGTGCAGGTCGTCGGAATAGTCGCCAGTGGTCACGAAGCCGACGGCATGGAGGACCATCGGGGTGAGCAGCGGACTTAGCAGCGTGGTCGCCAAAACCAAGCCAAGACTCAAGGCGAGGTTCCCGTTGGCGTTTTGCGCCCATGCGGTCGAGGCTCCGGCAATGGGCATGGAGGCCACCAAGGCAAGGCCGACGAGGATTTGCTGGACCTCTTCCGGGTTGTGCCAGAACCTCATTGCGAAGCTGACCGCCATGATAAAAGCCAGGGGCGTCGCCACATTCCCGAATACGCCGCCCAACAACACCAATGGCTTGCGCAGCATATGCTTCAATTCCGCCGTTCGCACCCCCAACCCGGCGTTGAATAGCAACGATGCCAGCATGATCGGCGGCAGGGAAAAAGCCAGCTTGCCCTGAAACACCGTGACGCTGCCCAGGTTCAGATTGCGAATCCACAGGCCGAACCCCGGCAACACCGCTGCAACAACATAGGAGGACACGATGACCCAGATGAAATAACGATGGATAAAATGGACGAGGACCGCGACGGGAGTTTTTGCAGAGGTCATAAACCACTATCCGACAATTTTGCGAGCATCCGTCGAAATTGGATGATTGCCCGATCCGCCCCAATGAGCCTGTCGTCATTCGCTTGGCTGCTGTCCAACGGGGTTTGCGTCACCACAACCCGGCGGTCCTGGTCGAGGATAAAGCGGTTGCTCAAGCCTACAAGCAATTCGTAGACTTTCGCCAACACGGGGTTCTCTATGCGGTGGTAGACGCGCACGTAATAGCGGGTTTCCCGCTCGTTGACCGGCACAAAGGCGATGAAGTTCTTCATGCGCGGGCTGATGTTCAGCAGCCAGACCCCAGGAAACAAAAAGTGCAGCCCCGGATCCTTGTGGCTTGCTGCATTAGCCAATTCCTCCTGGCTGCCGTGTTGTTGGCCTTCGTCACGGGAATTGGTTACCCAAACCTTGATGCCCGAAGCGTCGGCTTCGACATAGGGTCCATCCACGAAACTCCGCCCACCCGCGCCGATGGTGGTCCGGTGTACGAAGGCCAGATGGGCGACATCCAGTTGGTTTTCGATGGCTCGGGTATAGTGGGCCGGCCAGTTCGCCGTGACCGTCCCGTACCGCCAACCATTTTCCAGTTCCGAAAAATACGGCAGCGGCGGATAAGTTTCCCGCGCCTTGCCCAGCCAAAGCCAAATGAGGCCATGCGCCTCGCGGAGTGGGAAACCCGCCACCGCCATCCCCTTGGAGATTTTGCCCTGTCGGCCATTGGCGGGAATGTGGCGGCATTGCCCGTTGGCATCGAATTCAAACCCGTGGAAAGGGCAAACCAGCCGGTCTTGGGAAACTTTGCCATGGCTGAGTGACGCCCCCAGATGCGGGCAACGGTCATGGTTAGCGTGGGGCATTCCATCGGCAGTCCGCCAGAAGGCCAGCTTTTGCCCCAGGCGTTCGAATGCAACCGGTTTGCGACCGACCTCTCGGGCTTCCAGGACGGGATACCATTGGTTTTCGATAAGTTGCATCGTCGGGGTCAGCTTCACAGTTTCGCCATGTCCTTCAGCAGAAGGGAGAACTTGGCGCTGGCTTCCCCAGCCAGAGCCAGTACAGAATTGAGTTTACGCAGCTTGCGCCCGAACGTCTGGTCGTCTGGATGCAACAGCAGGGAGATTTCATCGCTTTGGGTGTAGCCAATGGAAATATCAGTTTGAACATCCCGGCGTAACTAAAGCTGATCGGTCGGCCTCAGATTTTGCCGTCCAAGCCCATTTGATAATACTTGTGGGTGATTTCTTCCTGGTGTTCCAGCAGCCAGTCTATGCTGGGCTGGTGGTGCATGGCCTTGTGAATGGCTTGCGCCATGGCCTTGCGGTGGATGTCGAAGAGGATTTTATGGTCCAGTTTGTCATCCATGATGACGCTGGGGTTCAACCAGACGGAAACGATGATGCCGAGGTCGTTGGCCTTTCCCCTGGGGATGTCACCGGCGCGGACCGCATCAAGCACGCCGTTGGCGATGGCGGCCTGCACCGTCCCCATCAGGATGCTGGTGTACCGGCTGTTGTTCACCGTGACCTTGCTCACCATCAGGGTGACCGGGCGGACTTGGATGTCGGTGTTCAATATCGCAAACACGCGGGTGTGGCCTTTAACCTGGTCGCCCGTCAGCGTTGCCAATGCCACGCCCACAGGGCCGTCAAGTTCGCCGATGACCACTTCGGGTTCTGCCGCCGTGCCGGGAGGTCCGCCGGCCACCAAGGCTTCCCCCGTCCGCAAGATGATTCTTTCGCTCATAATGTTTCCCGTTGAGTTTGATTGTCGCAACAGCATAGCAAAGACTTGGAGGCTTTGACACCCCCAACAAAATTACACCGATGCTGCTGCCGAAGGTTAAGGGCTGGCGTAAGCCGTCATTTTCTCATCCAAATCGCATCATTACATCAGCGTTATTTGTGCCTGAACGGGGAATGCCCAAAAGGGACGTTCATTTTGGATTACTCCTACAACGGGTTGCTGCCCGGTGTCAAAGGCCGGATAATCGGCATGGCGCTCAATGGCAGCGGCATACGCGACACGGCGAGGGTGTTGCGGGTCAGCCCCAACACGGTCATCAACGAACTAAAAAAAAGGAATCATGCCTTGAGCCCGTCAACCGCAAGCGATTGGAAGCCCTGAACCCTGATGGCGTTGTCGTTGACATTCAAAGGGTTGATGATGCGGAACTGGACGAGATGTGGAGCCATGTCCGCCACAAAGGGAACCAGTGCTGGCTTTGGCATGCGATTTGGTTTTCAACCATTGCGAGGGAGACGCATCGACGGTGCTGGCGGCCACGGGCAAAAAAGAGTTTTCGCGCGTTGCCGTGCCGCGCTATTTCCCCCGCAGCCAAGAATTGACGGCCTCCACATCCTGCCTGGACAGGATGCTGGCGCCCTTGCTTTAAGCGCCAGGCTGTTGTAAATGTAGTCGTAGCGGGCCTGGGCGTGGTCGCGCTGCGCACGGTAATGGTTGCGCTCGGTGGTGACCACGTTCACCATGGTCCGGGTCCCCACACGGAAACCCGCTTCCGTGGCCTCCACGGCGGTACGGGTGAACAAATCCTGCTGTTCGGCGCCATACTCGGCCTCGGCCTCGGCCTGGGCGATCTGGTTGTCCGCCTGGCTTAGCTGGACACAGTAGTCGTGATGGTAGATCGGCTGGGTTAGTTTCAGGTAGGCGTTGCTGTCTCAGAAATGCTGCTGCCCGACCTGCAAAGTCGTGAAGGTGTTAAGGGTGTCGTAGCGGTTCTGGGTCAGATTGCCGACGATTGCCAGGGTTGGCAGCAGCCGGGCGACACTCTGCGGCTTTATTTCCAGCGCGGCGTTGCGGTTGGCTTCGGCCTCAAGTATTTTCGGATCCCTTTCCACTGCCAGATCATAGATTTGGAGCAGGTTTTCGGATTGGGCACCGCCTTGCCACAGGATAAATAAAATAGCCCAGAAGGGTGTGTTTCTCATAAATTATAAATTAAGAAAAAATCCTTGTAATTTTGATCTTTTGGTTTTCATTTTCCAGCATCGGTTTAATCTAACGCCGATTGTATCATAGTAAAATACTATGAAAATAATCGTTGACAAATCTGGTAAACAAGAATAATTTCTGTTTAAAACGCTAACCCTGTCGTAAGGCAGGTGCGGAAAATCACGGATCCTGCCAAACACAGGAAAGCCGGATTGCTAAGGTTGATATTTTCAATGCTGGTAATCCGGTTTTTTATTGCCCGCATCCAAGCTGGCGGTTATCACCATAACCGTTCCCCAATTCAACGGGCCAGGTCTTGTTTGACACCATGAACTCCAGACTTTTGAGGAAACGCTGATGATCGTCCGCCGCAAACCTTTCGCCACGAAGAGAAGCCAGGGAAACCTTGCCGAACGATGGACTCGGGGGACAAGTCGAGTTCCGCAGCCCCCGCCCAATCCGGGGCAAACGCCATTGCCTTCGTCGATTCCAGCCTGAAGGACTACCAGGCACTGGTCAGCGCCATTTCCAGCGGGTAAGTGGGTTTCGCCTCCGCCGATTCGGGGAAGACCGAGGTGGTCGTCCTCGCCCCCGCCCTGGATGAAGTGCAGCAGATCACGGACACGCTGGCCGGCAGGACCGGCATCGCCGCCATTCATATCTTCTCCCACGGGTTTGACGGCACGCTTGAGTTGGGCTTGGCCCGAATTGATGCCGCAGGGCTGGACTCCTACTCCGGCCAGTTTGAGGCTTGGGGCAAGTCCCTGAATCCAGGCGCGGACATTCTGATTTATGGATGCAAGGTTGGGTTGGGGCAGGAAGGCGACAGCTTCCTCTCGCAGATGTCCACGCTCACCGGCGCGGATGTCTCGGCATCGACGGATGACACCGGCAGCCCCCAACTCGGCGGCAACTGGCAGTTGGAAAAAAGCACCGGGCCCATTGACGCAGGCTTGCCAGCCTCGGCAGCCGCGCTGGACGGCTATCAGCACCTCCTGTCTGGGGCGATAAGCTGGGACGGCGGCGGCGACAGCGTGTCTTGGAGAGACGCTAAGAATTGGAGCGGGGATGTGCTGCCGGGAGTCAACGATGATGTCACCATCGGCGCGGTTGCCGGCGACAAGGCAATCAACATCAATGGGTCCGCCGGGCTCGTTCACGTCAATAGCCTGAATTCAAGCCGGTCGATCACCCTCTCGTCAGGCGCGACGCTGGAGGCTGCAACCATCCAGATATCGAAGAACATGACCCTAGCCGGCGGGACGATTCAAGGCGGGACGGTGACGGCTACGGACGGCGCGGCGCTGCTGCTGGCTAACAATAATACCGCCGGGGCTTTCACCAATGGCGTGACGCTCAACGGCGATATGACGGTGTCGGGTACGAGTGCGGCGTTGCGGGTGGCCGGCGGCCTGACGCTCAACGGAGTGATCCACCTGACCGGCTCGAACGCGCAGGTGCGTTCATTCGGGGACGAGACCTTCGGCGGGGCGGGGACGGTCGCGTTTGAAGGGACGGCTGGCTCGCCCCGCCAGTTGACGATTGAAGGAATATCGACGCTGACGCTGACGCTGACGCTGACGCTGACGCTGACGCTGACGCTGACGCTGAATCGACAGGTCGCCTTTGAGTTCCTTGAGTGCCTGCTCGACTTCGGTGAGTTGGATGTGAGCGCCACAGCAGCGCCGGGTCGTCGCCTTTGAGGTTGGAGCGCAGCAGGTATCTGCCCTCCCGACGCCGGGCGATGCGCAGTTTCCGCCGGTTCAGGGCAAAGCCGAAGGTCTCCGGCGTGACTTCTTGGCCTTGTTCCGGCAAGCGGATATCGACGAGCCCGCAGGCCCGCCCGGCATCTTTTTTCGCCGCGCCGAGTTTGAGCAGGCGTTGGTCGCGGGTGAGGTCTTGCTTCTGTAGCTCGTGCAGCCGCTTGAGCAGTTTTTTCAAGCGCCGCCGCCGCATCGAACGCTCCTTCCCCACCCTGCCAGCGCTCCGCGCCAGCACGAACAGTTCGCCCTCCCGGTCGAGTAGCTTGACCTCGACGGCATCGCGGGCCTTCTCCCAGGGCAGTTTGAGGAACTCCTTTTCCAGCTTGGTCAAGCACCCCTTTGGCGTTCCCACCAGATAGTGGATGGGCGTTTCGGCGGCGCGCATCCCGGCCAAGGCCTCTTCCGTCGGGATGCCCCGGTCCTGTGACCCAAGTGCGCCGGGCCTTGCCGTACTGGGCCTCGATTTTTTTGATGAAACCCGCCAAGGTGGTCTTGTCGGGCGTGTTGCCCGCCATCACTTCATAAGCCAGAGGGAAGCCCTCCGGCGTGACGATGAGCGCGATCACCACTTGGACGCAGTCGGAGCGCTTGTCGCGGCTGTAGCCGAACTTCCGCTTGCCGCCGTCCGGCACGTCACACTCGACACGGTGCTGGCCGGTCGTACAGCAGCACGTCGAAACGGACATCGAACAGCGCCTCCCAGCGCTGCCGCAAAAAGCCGGACAGCGCCTGCTTGTGGGCCAGCAACTTGTCCAGGCAGCGGTAAAGCTTGTCGCTCTGCACCGGCCCGAAGTCCGTAGCCCAAAATCCGCCATGGCACTCTGTCCGTACCAGTGACGGTGCAGCCGCCACTCGCTGCCGGGGTCGATCAGCCGGTGACAGGCCAGCGTCTTGAACACGTTCAGCCAGCGCTTGCCCTGTCGCGACGGCGGCAGCTTGTCGGCCCAGAAATCGTCCAGCCGCAACCAGTCCCGCAGGTGGCAGGCGAGCCAGCAGGCTCCCCATTGCCTCGGCTTGCGCAATTCCAAGGCATCGAGCCTGACTTGCACGGCCTCGCAATCCAACACCGGCACCTCCCGGTCATCGGGGAACAGGGCGAGTTGTGCCGGGCGCTCCCCGCCCTCGCCGAATACCTCAATGGTCTTGCGCCACGCCGCCTTCTGGCTGTCGTTGATCTCGCCCAGGTACAGCACATGCCGCTGCACCACACGGCCCGAGGCGGTGCGCCGGCTTTCCACAATGCTCCAGTAGCGGTGTCCTTTGCCGTCCTTGAAACGGGTCTTTGCGCGTAGAAACATGCGGGTAGTTTTGGGAAAAACCAGCCCGAAAGCAAGGGGCAAAGTCGGCACTACACGCGGTTTTAAGGGATTTTCAGCGATTGTGGGTCGGAATATCAGTAGGTTATGAAGCCAGTCAGGGGCGAAATTTGCAAAATCGGGGTTGAGTTGCGGAAGTAGGGTAAACTTCAATCTCCAGCGCCCTATCGCCAAGCGCCACGGCATTGGCGAGGAAATAGCCGGTTTCCGCTGCTCTCTTCTTGCTGCGGGCGGGTCGTAATCGCCCCGGCAATGCCTTGGCATACTCATCCAGTTTGGTTTTGCTCAAGTATTAAATCTGCCACGGTTTGGTTCGCAGCGGATAACCTAACACGGGAGCGAGTATCTGATCGACCAAAACCATTAATGGGCCGATGGCAAAATCAGCGCCGTCGCATTGCCCAAGTGCATTGGTGCAAGCACCCAAGTCAGTCGGCCCCTCGCCACTTAAGACTAAAATCATGCACACTCACCAGTCTTTGGCTGCGCCGCCCCGCGATCCAGTGCTGTGCATTCCTTGGTCAGCGCTTCCAAGTCGGTGTCCACCAGGGCATCCCCCGGCCCCATGTAACTCAATTTCTCGCCGATGCGCGGAATGTTGCGTATTCCGCTGAATGTTGCCACTCAAACCGCGTGAAAGCTGCCACCTAAACCGGTGAATGCTGCCACCCTGATTGTAGCGTAGCGACGCGGGAAATTCTTTTTACCCTATCTCGTTTGTCGTCGTCAAATCAGCGCGTTTTTTTCGTAGCGATTCCCCTGTCAAATTGAGTTTGTAGGCGTTGTGGACCAACCGATCCATGAGGGCGTCGGCCAGCGTGGCATCGCCGATGCTGGCGTGCCATTGGTCCACCGGCAGTTGGCTGGTGACGATGGTCGAACGGGAACCGTGCCGGTCTTCCAGTATCTCCAGCAGGTCGCGCCGCTGTTCCGGCAGCAGCGTGGCGAGCCCCCAGTCGTCCAAGACCAGCACGTCGGTTTTGGCGATGCGGTTGACCAGCTTGTTGTAGCTGCCGTCGCCTTTCGACAGGGCGATGTCCTGCAACAGCCTGGGCAGCCGCAGGTAGAGTGCGGCATGGCCTTCCCGGCAAGCCTTCTGCGCCAAGGCGCAAGCAAGCCAGGAGTTGACGAAGGCAGTGGTTGGGTGTCTGCTTTGGTTTTATCTGGTTCCCTCGCTCCGCCGTGGGAACCGCGTCCAAGTCCGCTCTGCGGACTTGCGGCGCAGGAGCGCCGCTAACTGCATTCCCCAATATACGTATATATACGTATTGACACAGCATAACGTTAAGGCGTAAATTCACTTTCAAAAATGGTCGTTGGTCATCGTTCAGCCCAATTTGGAGGGACGGCATTGCTGCACCAATGCGTGAAGGTCGCTCCCGACATGCGGTAGACAGGATTGGACGGCACTAGGCGGGCCGAACGATGACCAAGGCCCAAAAAAATACTACGGAAGGTATGGGAGGGAAGTCGCCATTCCTGAACGACGGAAATCCGGACTGCCGAGAGTGCCCACCCGTAATGAAATCGGCTGAATTGACTAGCTCGTTCACGGTTCAGGCGGAATGCAATATTAGCCAACTTGATTCGTTCATACTTTTCTTAACTTTCCGGAGGCACATATGAGTTTATTACAAAGGTCTCAATATTCAAGAGCATTAATCCAAGGCATTTTTATCTGTCTTCTGTCTTTTCCACTTTTATCAAACGCTGCAAGCATTGATTTTGAAATGCTTTCAGATGGTGATAATGTTACATCCCAATATCCTGGGCTTACATTTTCCAACGCCACGGCACATAAGTCCGGCATCTCATTAAACGAGTTTGAATTTCCGCCTCACTCTGGAGTAATGGTCATATCCGACAATGGCGGACCACTTTCAATTAGTTTTTCATCACGGGTGTCAATGGTGAGTGGCTACTTCACTTACCAGAAGCTATTGACCATGGTTGGTTATGATGCGTCAAATAATGCAGTTGCCACATCAACCTCATCCTTCTCAAATAACACGGCCATGTCCGGTTCTCTTGGCAGCAATCCAAACGAGCTTATCTCCATAGCTTTTTCGGGCGGCATATCGAGGCTTACCATTACTGGCGATATTGGTGGCGCTTCATTCGCTCTTGACGACCTTAGCCATAAGCCAGTACCAATACCCGCAGCATTATTCTTAGTTGCCCCTTGTCTGCCTGCGCTGTTTTTCAGGAGGCGTCGCATTGCTTAACTTCCCAGGGTAAACGCAGGGTAAACGTCTTCCATCAGGCTGTTCGGTTGTGCGGGGGAGCCCGTAAAGCCGCGCAGTGCGCCTTGCGAAGGGCCAGTTGCCCGTTGCGGCGGTTCGAGGGCGAACGCGATGACTTGCGCCACCGTCCCGACAACGCCGAAGATGATATAAAACAGTTCGTTCAATTTCGCACAGGAGATACTTGAGTGTTACACATAAACCGCGTGGCAATGGCCGGAATAGCTTTCATGGCGGGGCTATTCGTTTCTGGTTCCAGTTCCGCCACTTACAATTTAGTCACCGCCCAACCCGACAGTGTGTTCGTCGACACACCGACACTGGTCAAATTCGTCGCTGACATCCCGGCTGACCCGAAGTTTATAAAGACCAGCGTCCGCCTGCTCAAAGAGACCGGCGGCGTTTTTAATGTCGTTGGTACCATGTATGACGATGCGAGCAATGGGGATGCGGTCGCCGGTGACAATAAATTCACGGTGACGCTCCCCGTCAACGAATCCAACCCCAAGACCATCAACTATCGAGCCTCCGCCGCCTACGTTGGCGTTATGCAGCGGGAACAGTCCACCGTCTTTAGCGTCACCGTCGTACCACCCTTGAACATCACGGTAAGCCCTGGACAGACCGAGATTTTCATCCAGCAAGGCGCAACGGCAAGCACGGCATTCACCTTGGCGCTGCAAAACCAATCCGGCCAGCCGGCCACGATGACGGCGGTGGAAACGATCAATCCGAACACTGGCCTAGGCCTAGTCTCGGATTATCCGCCAGGCGGCTGGACCACCTCCGCCGCCAACCAGACTTTCCTGATCCAGAATACGTTCACCGGCCAAACGCCGGGTAATTACACCGTCACAGTGGACGGCAACGTGATGGTAGGCGGAATCTCCAAGGGTACCTCGGCCGGCCTGCTGGTGCATGTGCTTCCTGTCAGCGGCGGGGGCAATCTGAATTTGTCCTCTTCTCCGAGTGGCTTGAGGGAGAACACGACCACCAGCGTGTTGTTCGCCGCCACTTTCTCCAATGGATCGGCAGCGCCAAGTTCAATGAAGCTGGATGAGGTGGATGCCTCCGGCAACATTCTCCAAGGCAACGTGGCTGCCCTAGCGGACAACGGCAGCGGCGGGGACACCGCAGCGGGTGACGGGATTTACTCCGGCACCGCGTCCATTATCGCCGGTTCTGCGGGCGCTCACCGTCACTACCGGACCACCGGACAATTCTCCGGCGGCGGTTCCCCGATCCAGTCATCCATCTACGAACTGCAAGTGGTGCCCTATACGGTCGGCTTCCTGCCCGGCAACCCCTCGTCGGTGGTCGGTACCCCCGAACCTGCGGATGGCACTCCAGGGATAGCGGACGTAACAGGACAATATTACTGTGACCAGGTGATGGTGATTTTCAAACCCGGAACGCCGTTCTCCGTCATCAACGCTGCGGCGGCTTCTGTCAATGGCTCGGTTTCCGCTTCTGAACCGGCGTTGAATGCCTACCAGTTGGCCATTCCCTGCAACGGGACGGGCGGGGTCCAGGCTGCCATCGCCGCGTTGTCGGCGAACCCGAACGTCGAGTCGGCGGCACCCAATGTCCTTGTCCCGTTAACCGAAGTGATTCCCAGCGATACTAACTGGGGATTGCAATACGCGCCGGCCAAGGTGCGCGCCGACGAAGCCTGGGTCATCGGCCGGGGCGGCACGAGCATCGCCATCGTGGACACCGGGGTGGATTACAACCATCCTGATTTGTCGGGGAAGGTCACCAACGGCCATGACTACTACAACAACGACGCGGACTCCATGGATGACCACAGCCACGGCACCCATTGCGCGGGCATCGCCGCAGCCAAGGGCAACAACGCACTGGGCATCGCCGGCATCGCCTGGAACAGCAATATTTTGGCGGTCAAGGTTTGCAGCGCGGGCGGGAGTTGCCCCGGTTCGGCAATCGCTTCGGGGATACTCTATGCCCAGTCGCGGGCCAAGATTATCAGCATGAGTTTGGGTGGGTCCGGCGTGGATCGCGTCATTCAAACCGCAGTCGCGAATGCGGTGGCGAACGGCAATCTGGTGATCGCCGCCGCCGGCAACACCGGCAACAGTGTGCCGCAATACCCTTGCAGCTATCCGGGTGTGCTGTGTGTGGGCAGCACCACTTCCACGGATGCGAGATCCTCGTTCAGCACCTTCGGGCCACAAGTGGACATCGCCGCGCCGGGCAGCAGCATTTACTCGACGATACCCGTCAGCATGGGCAGCTATGGCTATAAGAGCGGCACCTCGATGGCTACGCCCTTGGCGGCAGGCATCGCGGGATTGACTTGGTCGCGCTTCCCCACCTGGACGGCGGCGCAAGTGCAGGCGCGTCTGATCGCCACTGGCATGCCGCTGCCGGGCTTGCAGATCGGACCAAGGGTGGATGCCTTCGACGCGCTGTTCAACGGCAACTTCGAGGATGGCCTGAACGGTTGGAGCGTCACTGGCACGGGCAGCGCCGTCACCGCCCTAGGCCCCATTGCCCCGACCAAAGACAAGACGATGGGCATGGCTTCCACTGGCCCGGACGCCACGGTTTCCCAGTCGGAGCTTTATCAGAGCTTCACCGTGCAGGCCGGGGTGAGCAACATACCAGTCAAATTCAGCTATGCCATGATCACCGAAGAGTATCCTGAGTGGGTGGGAAGCAGCTTTAATGACAACCTCCGTGTGATATTGCAAAAGCCGGACGGCAGCACGGCTCAGTTGGCTTACGAGTCGGTGAACGGTTCCAGCTTCACCGCCATTGGGGGCATCAACTTCCCCGGCGGCGACTCCACGGTGGGCTGGACTGGCTGGAAGAACGTCAATCTCACCGTGCCCATCACGGCCGGGCCCGGCATCTATCGCATCACGGTGCGGGATGAAGGCGATGCCATCTACGACACCAACATGGTGGTTGACAACATCCGCTTCAAGTAAGCCCTAAAGCTCGATAGAAGTGGTTTAAGCCCCCGCAGCCGCAAGGTTGTGGGGGTTTTTCATTGCCGCCATTCCGCACACCTCCTATCCAGAATTGGCATATACGGCGACATGGCGTTCGCCGAGTAAGGCGAGCAGGGCCCGGTGGCGGGCTTTGAGGTTCGACACGACCTCGGTGAACGGGGCGACCAGCAAGACATGGATGTCCACGAATGACTGGAACACCCATCGGGCGGTGGGTCGCGCCGTGGGCATGCCCTTCTGGTCGGGGAAGGTCTGGGACTGTTGCGCCAGGCTTTGCCGGTTGCGGTGTTCGAGCGTGGCATAGACCATCAGGCACAAGGCCATTATCGCCATCATAAGCAGGTGTTCATAAGTTTTTTTTACATTTTCCACAATCGTAGGGGCGGCTCGACCGGGACAATCGCCCTACTGCAAGGGTTAAAACATTTTCGGTCAACTACTTACAAGGGTGGTCAACGTCTTGATTGTTGGTGCGCCAAGCGAGGCTTGGTGTTTCTTGCCGGGTGAAAGTCCCGGTCGGGTACTCGTTAGGAGAGTGAACGCATGACGGGTTCCAAGCGAGTGACACGGAGGCACCCTGTGCGGTAATTCCGCACGCCCAGATCGGTGCGGGGCGGTCGGGTAACTGGCCGTCCTACCGCGATCCCACCGATTGCGCCAGTTCCGCGTGGGCAAACGATGAAGCTGTTTGCCCACACCACGCCCATAGGGATTGCGCCTTACCGCGTTGTATCTTTACAGGTTCTCTGGGAATTCGCATGGTGACCAGCGACGGGCTACATACCTGCCGTTGTTTTTACAGTGTACCGCAACCTGCCTAAAGCCGTTTACCATGCGAATTCCCAAAGAACCTCTTTACATTAGAATGCCTTTTGTTTAATGTTGTTCGCAATGGCATTTTGTCAGAATCCAGCAAAATATTCCTGATTAGGAATGTATTTTGTTAAAGAACAGTCACATACAAGGATTAAATATTATGAGATGCCATTGTCCATCGGTATCATTCGCTTTCTTGTCCACATTTCTGCAATTATTCTCACCGATGGCTGATGCCGCAGCCAACCAATGGACGGGCATCGGGCCAGTGGGTGGGAAGCACGTTTTGTCTCTTGCCATTAACCCAAAGAATACTTCGGTTCTGTATGCGGGGACTAGCGATGGAGTATTCAAAAGCATTGATGGCGGGGCTTCCTGGAACCCGGCCAACGGCGGCCCAATACATCTTTATGCCAAAACGTTGGTCATCGACCCATCCAACCCCTCTGTGCTCTATGTGTCAGGTTTTTCAGGGGTAAACAAAAGCACCGATGGTGGGCAGAATTGGGTTCAGTCTAGCACTGGCTTGCCATCTAGCACTTTATCATTAGGCGCACTAGTCATCGACCCAAAAAACACGTCCACGATCTATGTGGGAAGTGATTTCCGTGATGGCGTGTTCAAGAGTGAAAATGGTGGATTAAGCTGGAATCCAGTTAACAACGGCCTACAAGACTCTATATCGAAAGATTATTTCGTTGCCGCTCGTGCTTTAGCCATCGACCCCTCCAACTCATCCACCGTCTACTTGGGGACATCCTTGTCGGGCGTGTATAAAAGCACTAATGGCGGGGCAAGTTGGAACGCAGCAGTTTACTCTATCATCGGCTCCTTTTATCTCGTTGAAGTGTTAGCGATTGACCCACCCAACCCGGCTACGCTTTATCTGGGAACTTATTCCCAAGGGGTGTATAAAAGCACGGATGGCGGAAGCTCCTGGAAACCGGCAAACACCGGAATTGAATCCGCCCATGTCACCGCTTTGGTCATCGACCCGGCCAACTCGGCCACGCTCTATGTTGGCACTAAAACGAATGATGCGGTTGGGGTGTTCAAGAGTACCGATGGTGGACTGAGTTGGACTCCATTCAACTCTGGTCTAACGAGTACAGATGTCACTTCCCTAGCCATCGACCCTTCCAACCCAACCACGCTTTATGCAGGGACTGATGGCGGCGGTGTATTCAAATACGCTGCCAACCCAACGCCTCCTGATGCCAATGCCGAATGCCTGTTTACTTGGGCGGAAAAAAACTATCCTAACCTGTTTTCGCCATCGGGAGTCAGCACTGCGGTTTCGGGCGTTTACTACTATCGTAGTTATTCTGGCACTAACGCTGTGTTGCGGGCATCTTCGGCAGATGGTCATGTTTATTATCAAGGCCCGGATGGTCAATCGCAAGATGTAGGCCCGCTTTCAGATTGGTTGCCCAAGGCAAGCTGCAAAGTTTCTGCCCCTCCCGCCGTCGAATGCCTCTTCAACTGGGCAGAAAAGAACTATCCCAGCCTGTTTGCCCCGTCCGGTTCAGCCACGGCACTTTCGAACGTCTACGCCTATCGCTATTACTCTGCAAACAATGCCTATTTGGGCGTTTCCTCGGCTGACAATCATGTTTATTATCTAGAATCGGACGGAAAATTGCAGGATGAAGGGCCTACATCCCATTGGTTGCCTCTGGCGGGTTGCCAATAGCATAAAACGGATGCAGTTTTTTTACGACTCATCCTACAAGCCGGGTGGGGTGCGCACGGCTTTAAGCGTGCGCACCGCGTAGCCGGGGTAGGTTGCGCATCGATTCGAACGCGGTAAGGCGCACTGAAGATGCAGTACGTCCCGCTGCCGTGCGCCTGTTCCGGGAACGGGGCATTGAAGTCCATGAAGTTTAATCCTCTTGGACGCTCTTGCTGCGGATTTCGGGGCGTTGGAACGCCAGTGCGGGCATTCCCACGCTGGAGCATGGGAACGGGAGAAAACTTGATGACCTTCGGCCATCTGCTCGAGTCAGCCACGTCAACGCTCGCTTCGATTTCCGACACGCCACGACTGGATGCCGAAATCCTACTGAGCTTGGCAACCGGTAAGACCCGCACCTATTTCCGCGCTTGGCCGGAAAAACCGCTTGCGCAGGAAGAAGAAACCGCCTTCCAACGCCTGTTGGAAAATCGCCTGACTGGTCATCCCATCGCCCATCTGACTGGAACCCGTGAGTTCTGGTCACGCGAATTCAGGGTCACGCCTGACGTGTTGATTCCCCGCCCGGAAACCGAATTGCTCATCGAATTGGCTTTAAAGCTCATTCCTGCCGGGCAAGCCGTCCACATTGCCGATTTGGGCACGGGCAGCGGGGCGATTGCCGTGACTTTGGGTTTGGAATTGCCGAAGGCCAGTATTACAGCTTTGGATCTAAGCCCGGCTGCACTGAAACTCGCCGAAGAAAACGCCGCACGTTTGGGCGCAAGCAATGTCTGTTTCATCCAAAGTGACTGGTTTGCCGCAATGCCTTCCTATGAACTGGGTTGCCGTAGCAATGCGACCTTCCCCCCCCGGATTTCGCCGAAGGCCCCATCCGGGCTACTTCTTCCTCCAATCGGATCCTTCGATTTGATTGTCAGTAACCCGCCCTACATCGCCGAAAACGACCCGCACCTGATTGAGGGCGATGTCCGCTTTGAACCAGGGCTGGCGTTGATATCGGGGCCGGACGGCTTGGATGCCATCCGCCGCATTGTCGGCGAAGCCCCCAAGCGTTTGAATCCCGGTGGCTGGTTGCTATTCGAGCATGGTTATGGGCAAGCGGGCAGGGCAGGGGAGTTGTTGCGAGCGGCGGGCTTCGTTGACGTTGAAAGCTTTGCAGACTTGCAAGGGCATTTGCGAGTGAGTGGCGGGCGCTCCATGGCTCCAATCAATTCCCACTCGAACCGCGCTTGCGGGTAAAATGCCAGCATTCTCCCATCGTCCACAAAAGGCCAAACCATGCCAGCCAACCCCATCGAAATTCCTCGTGCGCTAGTCAACCAGATACTCCATCACGCCCAGTCTTTTCCTGAACGGGAGGTTTGCGGCTTAGTCGGCGCAAAGGACGGCATTCCCACTTCCTGGCATCCGGTGGCAAACGCCGCAGCTTCACCGCAAGTGCGTTTCCAACTGGACCCCAAAGGCCAAATTGAAGCCATGCGACGCATTCGGGAGCGTGGCGAGGAACTGTTTGCCATTGTCCATTCGCATCCCACCGCCCCGGCAGAACTTTCGCCTACGGATTTGGCCGGGGCGGTCTATCTGGATGCCTTGTATTGGGTGATTTCCTTGGACACGAAGGGTGTGTTGGAAATGCGGGGGTTTCGGATAGCGCAAGATAAATCCGTGGAGGAAATCAAACTGTCGCTAAAAAATGAATTCACCCCCGTCATCAAACTGTAACCGCTTTTCGCTCATCAAAGGCTTGACAAGTTTTTTACAATGCGTATGATTAGCACTCGTTAGGGGAGAGTGCTAACAATCGCTATCACCTATCCCCCCACTCAGACAATTCAACAACGAGGAGTTAAACACTATGGCTTTGAAAATCCGTCCTTTGCATGACCGTGTGATCGTAAAACGTCTGGCGGAAGAGCGCACCACCGCCTCCGGCATCGTAATCCCCGATTCTGCCGCCGAGAAACCGACTCGCGGTGAAGTCCTCGCCGTCGGCACCGGCAAGGTGCTGGATAACGGCCAAATCCGCCCCCTACAGCTAAAAGTAGGCGACGTAGTGCTGTTCGGCAAATATGCCGGCAATGAAATCAAGCTTGACGGCGAAGAAATCGTCGTCATGCGCGAAGAAGACATCATGGGCGTGATCGAAGCTTAATCGGTCGCTTTTCCCTTTTCAGATTTGAACAAACAAGGTAACAAATATGGCAGCTAAAGAAGTTAAATTCGGCGATGACGCCCGTGCCCGCATGGTCCGTGGTGTCAATATCCTGGCCACCGCAGTGAAAGTCACCCTGGGTCCGAAGGGCCGCAATGTGGTTCTGGAAAAGAGCTTCGGCGCTCCGACCGTGACCAAAGACGGTGTTTCCGTCGCCAAGGAAATCGAACTGAAGGACAAGTTTGAAAACATGGGTGCGCAGATGTTGAAGGAAGTCGCTTCCCACACCTCCGACATCGCCGGCGACGGCACCACCACCGCCACCGTGCTGGCCCAGTCCATCCTAAACGAAGGTCTGAAGGCCGTCGCCGCTGGCATGAACCCGATGGACCTGAAGCGCGGCTTGGATCAGGCTGTGTTGGCGGCGGTACAAGCCATCAAAGACATGTCCGTTCCTTGCACCGATAGCAACGCCATTTCCCAGGTGGGTGCGATTTCTGCCAACGCTGACGAATCCATTGGCAAGATCATTGCCGAGGCCATGGACAAGGTGGGCAAAGAAGGCGTTATCACTGTCGAGGACGGTTCTGGCTTGGACAACACGCTGGACATCGTCGAGGGCATGCAGTTCGACCGTGGCTATCTGTCCCCGTACTTCATCAACAACCAGCAGAGCATGGGCGTTGAACTGGAAAACCCGTTCATCCTGCTTTACGAAAAGAAGATTTCCAACATCCGCGAATTGTTGCCGGTGCTGGAAGGCGTCGCCAAGTCGGGCCGTTCGCTGTTGATCATCGCCGAGGATGTCGAAGGCGAAGCGCTGGCTACTTTGGTGGTTAACACCATGCGTGGCATTGTCAAGGTTGCTGCCGTGAAGGCACCGGGCTTCGGCGACCGCCGCAAGGCCATGCTGGAAGACATCGCCGTCCTGACGGGCGCAACCGTCATTGCCGAAGATGTCGGGCTGAGTCTGGAGAAGGCGACTTTGGCTGACTTGGGTACTGCGAAGAAAGTTCAGGTCACCAAGGAAAACACCACGCTTATTGACGGTGCGGGTGTTGCCGACAAGATTTCTGGCCGTGTGGCACAGATTCGCAAACAGATGGAAGACACCACTTCTGACTACGACAAGGAAAAGCTCCAGGAGCGTCTGGCCAAGCTGGCTGGCGGCGTGGCGGTGATCAAAGTCGGTGCGGCCACCGAAGTGGAAATGAAAGAAAAGAAAGCCCGCGTGGAAGACGCCCTGCACGCTACCCGTGCGGCAGTCGAGGAAGGCATCGTCCCCGGCGGCGGCGTGGCGCTGATTCGCGCTTTGCAGAAGATCAAAGACCTTAAGGGCAACAACCATGACCAGGATGTCGGCATCAGCATCGCCCGCCGCGCCATGGAAGAGCCGCTGCGCCAGATCGTCGCCAACGGTGGGGACGAGGCTTCCGTGGTCCTGAACAGGGTCGCGGAAGGCACCGGCAACTTTGGTTACAACGTCGCCACCGGTGAATACGGTGACATGGTTGCCATGGGCATTCTGGATCCGGCGAAAGTCACACGCAGCGCGTTGCAGAACGCCGCGTCCGTGGCTGGTCTGATGATCACCACCGAGGCGATGATCGCCGAAGAGCCGAAGCAGGAATCCGGCGGCATGGGTGGAATGGGCGGCATGGGTGGAATGGGCGGCATGGATGGGATGATGTAAAAAAATCCTAGCGGATTTTTTTAGAAGTAGACGTGGACGGGGCTTCGGCCCCGTCCGCAATCTTTCGGTCAAGCTTACCCCATCTACATTGGTATCTGAAAAAAAAGTTAGGCAGGGCTGGATAAGAATTTTAAGCTTGCAATACCTCTATAATTTTAAATACAGGAAATAAATATGCTAAATCCTATAAAAATGGGCTTCCGTGAGTTTAATCACTTTAATATTGATAGGCTGACGGAAGCTGAATTAAGTGATGAAACTATTGCTAGTGCCATCAATGACGAAATGAAACAGAAGAAGATAAACGTTACGTTCACTGCAAACGACATTAGGTCTTATAAAAAACTTACCGATATTAGTAGCAAATGTTCACTTATTTCGAAAAAGAAAATGGATGCACTTACAGCTAATAGTGTTGGCTTGCCAGAGCCAGCAATTTAAAACAAGGACAGTAGGCTGCACTGAGCGCAATGAAGCTCATCAATCGTGAACGATGCGCTTCCTTCCTCAGCGCATCCTACGGACTGTTTTGGGATGCCCCTCAGATATAAAAGTAATAGTTAAACTTTAAATATACCACAAACTAATTAAGGAAAAGAAAATATGTCAATTAAATGTAAAGATTCAGAAAAGCTGATTGAGCGTATACAGTTCAAATATCCAGAGGCGAAAAAATCTCACCCGAATGGAACAATTCAGACAAAATTTGAATTCCCTTGTGGACTCGTAGTGAATGTATATCCTACTACTGGAGTGGTGTATCCTCAGCGCGATGATCTTGAAAACCCTATAGTATCAACTATACTATCATCTATAGTACATGATATTGAAGCAATAAACCAATTAGCTGAGTAAGCTGGAACACGGTTTAGCCATATACCCGCTTCAAATTAAAAACCCCGCCCGGGCAACCGGTCGGGGTTTTTCGTTTCTGCCACTAGCCGAATAGAAACTGTGCAGCATCTAGCTCGCTGGCCGGAATCTAGTTTATAAAAGAAGGCTCTAAACCACAAATCTTAACCTAGGGCGGCTCGGCAAAGCAAAAGAAAGCCTCACGCAACGACGCAAAGGAGCAACGTAAAGCGGCTCTTCGTTGCGCCTTTGCGTCGTTGCGTGAGACATATTCTTCTCTCGTTCCCACGCTCCAGCGTGGGAATGCCTGCCCCGGCGCTCCAGCGCCATGTAACTGGACCGCTGGAGCGGACAAGACGGGTTACCACGCTGGAGCGTGGGAACCAGAAAAATAATGAAGAACTGATGTTACGCAGTGAGCCGTTGAAGCTCGGCGAAACTGGCTTGTAGGGCTTTGATGTAAAGTTTGCTCTTGAGCGCGAAATGGTTAAGTTGATGCTTTGTCTTGAGCAGTTCAAGTTTGAAAAA
>Ga0194062_1000230_pt1 | contig 23451 bp, 21 predicted proteins | sample SepL2225m_MetaG_FD_155481 | JGI IMG/M metagenome (GOLD analysis project Ga0194062, IMG submission 155481) | Anoxic zone freshwater microbial communities from boreal shield lake in IISD Experimental Lakes Area, Ontario, Canada - Sep2016-L224-25m | ecosystem: Environmental > Aquatic > Freshwater >... | reverse complement strand
AACGTGCTGGGCCAGCCCCTCGACACCGACGACATCGGTGAGCCCGAGGACCGCTGGGACATCCATCGCCCCGCCCCCGACTTCGACACGCTCGAGCCCCGGGCCCTCATGTTCGAGACCGGCATCAAGGTGATCGACCTCCTCGAGCCCTACGTGCAGGGTGGGAAGATCGGCCTCTTCGGTGGCGCTGGCGTGGGTAAGACCGTGCTCATCCAGGAGATGATCAACCGGGTGGCCACCAACCACGGTGGTGTCTCGGTGTTCGCCGGTGTGGGGGAGCGGACCCGTGAGGGCACCGACCTGTGGCTGGAGATGCAGGAGTCAGGCGTCATCGAGAAGGCCGCTTTGGTCTACGGCCAGATGGACGAGCCTCCGGGTGTCCGCCTGCGCGTGGCTCTAGCCGCCCTCACCATGGCCGAGTACTTCCGGGACGTGAAGAACCAGGACGTGCTTCTCTTCGTGGACAACATTTTCCGGTTCGTCCAGGCCGGCTCCGAGGTATCGACCCTGCTGGGCCGCATGCCTTCGGCCGTGGGCTACCAGCCCACCCTGGCCGACGAGATGGGCCAGCTCCAAGAGCGGATCACCTCGACCCGAGGCCGTTCGATCACCTCGCTGCAGGCCGTGTACGTGCCCGCTGACGACTACACCGACCCGGCGCCGTTCACCACCTTCACCCACCTCGATGCCACTACCGAGCTGTCCCGTGACATCGCCTCGCTGGGCATCTACCCGGCCGTGGACCCGCTGTCTTCCACCTCGAACATCCTGGCCCCGGAGATTGTCGGTGAGCGCCATTACAACGTGGCCCGCCGGGTCCAAGGTGTGTTGCAGCGCTACAAGGAGCTCCAGGACATCATCGCCATCCTCGGCCTCGACGAGCTGTCCGAGGAGGACCGGGTGACGGTGTCCCGTGCCCGTAAGGTGCAGCGCTTCTTGTCCCAGCCGTTCAACGTGGGCGAGGTCTTCACCGGCCTCAAGGGTGTGACCGTGCCCATCGCCGAGACGGTGGAGTCGTTCGAGGCACTGGTCAACGGCGACCTCGACGAGGTTCCCGAGCAGGCATTCTTCAACGTCGGTGGAGCCGAGTCGGTGCTGGCCAAGGCCCACGACCTGGCGAACAGCTGATCGGGTAGCGCGGCCATGGCTGACGACACGCTGTTCCAAATCAATCTGGTCACCCCGGAGCGCATCCTGCTTACCGGGAAGGCCTCCGAAGTAGTCCTGCGCACCGGCGAGGGCGACGCTTCGTTCCTGGCCGGGCACACCCCGTTGGTGGGGACGATCAAGCCCGGCGTGGTCCGCATCGTGCGTGCCGAGGGCGAAGAGGTCCGCATCGCTGTGCACGGCGGGTTCACCCAGGTCGAGCAAAACGTGGTCCTCGATGCGACCGATGGCGGTGCCGACGCCGCCACCGGTTCCCGGGTCACCATGCTGGTGGGAGTGGCTGAACTAGCCGAAGAGATCGACGCCGACCGAGCCCGCGTGGCGCTCGAGGCGGCCGAGGCTCGGGTCACCGAGTTGGGCGGTTCGGCCAACCGGGCACTGGCCGAGGGTGAGGTGGCCGACCCTGAACTGGTCGAGGCGGAGGCCGCCGTGGTGCGTGCCCAGGTTCGCCTCGAGGCCGTCGACGCCTCGTCTGTTACTACCTGAGTCTGCCTCGGCCTCTGCGCTATTGGTCGGTGCAACGATCGACGAGGCGATTGCGACGGTGGCCACTGCTGGGAATCTGGGCTGCTGGGTATCTGGGCTGCTGGTAGCCTCTTCTTGTTTCCGGGCTCCCCCGGGGCATCAACTGTTCGGAGATGCATCATGGCCTACATGCTCAGTCACTTCTGGCCCGGCGGCACTGAAGAGAACTACCTGGCGGAGGTCGCCGCGCTGCACCCACCGAATGCCCTACCTGAAGGGCAGATCTATCACGTCGCTGGTCCGGCGGAGGGCGGATTCCTGATTGTGGCCGTCTGGGACTCGAAGGAGCACGAGGAGCGCTTCGTCAATGGGATCCTGCTGCCAGCTCAGCCGGTGGAGGGCGGATTCCCTAATCCGGTGGTGGCCTACGAAGCCGAAGTCTTCAACCTCCAGACCGCCTGAGGCTTCTGGCCGCAGGCTGCAGGCTGCAGGCTGCAGGCTGCGCGCTCCAGGAACCCTGGGGTCCAAGTGGCGGGGGACCGTCGCTGGTACCGTTTCACGATTGCATACGTGTAGTTGGTGACCCGAGAAGACCAGAAGATGAGGACCCCCACATGATGATCTCCGTGAGAACCGTCGCTGTCGGCTGTGCCGTGGCTGCCGCCGCTGTGCTCGCAGGCTGCAGCTCTAGTTCGTCGTCCTCGACGACCACATCGGCCCCCGCAGCTTCCACGACGACGACGGTCGCTCCTGCCACCACCACCACCACCATGACATCGGGTCCGCCTTGCACGGTGGAGGCCCTGCAGGCGGCCCTGCCGGCAGACGAGACGGTGGTGACCACTGATTTGGGCTACAAGTGCTCGGGCAGCTATGCCGGTGCCGAAATCAACAAGACGGCGGCCACCGGAGGCCCTCCCGGGGGGATCACCACCGACACGTTGTTCCAGGCCGAGGGCTCCAAGTGGGTCGACATCGGACGCTCCCCGGAGAACTGCGCCAAGGTCCCCGCCGAAATCCACGTGTACTGCACCGTCAGCTGATCGGTCGGCTGACTGGTCGGATGGCTGGTCAGCTGACGGGGATCACCCGTTGGCCACGACCACCATGACCGCCGCGCCCACCACCAGATCGACTCCGTCGACAAGCACGCTCAGATCACGACGGCTCTCGCCGGGTCAGTGGGGCTGAGCCAGTTGGCTCAGCCGAACTCGATGGCGCTGTACTCGGACAGCTTGTGCAGCGGGTGGCGGGCATCGATGAGGCGGACCGTGCCCGACTTCGACCGCATGACCAGGGACTGGGTGTTGGCCCCGAACTCGTCATAGCGGACGCCCTGGAGCAGCTCACCGTCAGTGATCCCGGTGGCGGCAAAGAAGCAGTTGTCGCCCCGTACCAGGTCGTCGGTGGTGAGCACGGCATCGAGGTCGTAGCCAAGGTCGAGGGCGGCGGTGCGCTCGGTCTCGTTGCGGGGGTAGAGGCGGCCCTGGATCTCCCCACCCATCGACTTGAGGGCAGCCGCGGCGATCACGCCTTCGGGCGTGCCACCTATGCCGACGAGGATGTCGACGCCGGTGTCGGGCCAAGAGGTGGCGATGGCACCGGCTACGTCCCCGTCGGTAATCAATCGGATCCGGGCGCCGGTGGCGCGGACCTCGGCGATGAGCTCAGCGTGGCGGGGGCGGTCGAGGATCACCACGGTGAGGTCGCGGACCGAAGTGCCTTTGGCCTTGGCCACGGCCTCCATGTTGTCGACGATGGGCCGGGTGATGTCGATGGCGCCGACGGCACGGGGCCCGACGGCCAACTTCTCCATGTAGACGCACGGTCCTGGGTCGAACATGGTGCCCTCTTCGGACACGGCGATGACGGCCAAGGCCCCACCCCGGCCGAGGGCAGTCGAGGTGGTGCCGTCGATGGGGTCGACGGCGATGTCCGCCTTGGGCGGGGTGCCGTCGCCGATGCGCTCGCCGTTGAAGAGCATGGGGGCTTCGTCCTTCTCCCCCTCACCGATCACCACGACACCGTCCATGGCGATGGAGGAGAGCACGATGCGCATGGCATTGACGGCCGCGCCATCGGCGCCGTTCTTGTCGCCTCTACCCATCCATCGGGATGCGGCCAAGGCGGAGGCCTCGGTCACCCGGACCAGTTCCATGGCCAGGTTGCGATCAGGGGCCTGCGGGATGGCGTTCACCGTGCAGACGTTAGTGGCTGGCGCCCCAAGAAGGTCGCAGGAGTAGCGCAAGCCCTCGCTAGAGGAGATTTTCCCTATGCTGGGGAGATGTCAGATGTGCCCGCATCCGCGGGGTTCGATGCGTGGCACGCGAACTATGAAGCCGCGACCTTGCGCGACGTGGACTTCGAGACGATGTCGGGCATCCCACTCGAGCCGGTCTATGGACCGTCCGGCGAGGTGCCCGACGGCACCCCAGGGGCGGACTGGCCCGGCCAGTTCCCTTACACCCGTGGTCCCTACGCCTCGATGTACCGCTCGAAGCTGTGGACCATGCGGATGTTCGCCGGCTTCGGCACGGCCGAAGACACCAACCTCCGGTTCCGCGACTTGCTGGCTGCTGGAGGGGACGGACTGTCGGTGGCCTACGACCTGCCCACCCTGATGGGTCGGGACTCCGACGACCCGATGTGCGAAGGGGAGGTCGGCAAGTGTGGTGTAGCTGTCGACACCTTGGCTGATACCGAGGATCTCTTCGATGGGATCGACCTCGCCAAGACGACCACGTCGATGACGATCAACTCGCCGGCCCCGATGTGCTTCGCCATGTACGTGGCTGCTGCCGAGGCGGCCGGCACCGAGCGCAGGCTGCTGGGCGGCACCCTTCAGAACGACATGCTCAAGGAGTACCAGGCTCAGAAGGAGTACATCTTCCCGCCCAGGCAGTCCATGCGGCTGGTCACCGATGTGATCCGCTACTGCGCCGCCGAGATGCCCCGCTTCCACCCGGTCTCGGTCTCTGGCTACCACATACGCGAAGCCGGATCCACGGCTGCCCACGAGCTGGCCTTCACCCTGGCCAACGGGTTCGCCTACGTGGAAGCAGCCCAGGCCGCCGGTCTGGCTGTTGATGCCTTCGCTCCTCGTCTGTCGTTCTTCTTCAACGCGCACATCGACTTCTTCGAAGAGATCGCCAAATACCGGGCCGCCCGTCGGATCTGGGCCCGTTGGCTCCGGGACCGCTACGGGGCCACGGACCCTCGGTCGATGACGCTCCGGTTCCACACCCAGACCGCCGGAGTGTCGCTAACGGCCCAGCAGCCCGAGCTCAACATCGTCCGCACCGCCATCGAAGCGCTGGCCGGGGTGCTGGGCGGCACCCAGAGCCTGCACACCAACTCGATGGACGAGGTGCTGGCCCTGCCGACCGAAAAGGCGGCCCGCATCGCGTTGCGCACCCAGCAGGTCATCGCTTCGGAGACCGGCGTGGCCAACGTGGCCGACCCTCTGGGTGGATCGTGGTTCGTCGAATCGCTGACCGACGAGCTCGAGGCCCAGGCCGAAGCCGTCTTCGCCCACCTCGACGCCCTGGGGTCGGGCTCGATGCTCGACGGGGTCGTGGCCGGCATCGAGTCGAACTGGTTCCAGGGTGAGATCGCCGATGCCGCCTACCGGTTCCAGCGCCAGGTGTCGTCGGATCGCATGGTGATCGTCGGGGTCAACGGGTTCACCGGGGGCAACGAGGACAGCCTGCTGCCTACCTTGGCCATCGGTCCCGAGGTCGAGCAGGCGCAGCGCAAGCGCCTGTCTGAGGTCAAGTTGGCCCGCTCCGATACGGCGGTGGCCGAGGCCTTGGCCCGCCTGGCCGCCGACGCCGACCATGCGGAGCGGAATCTGATGCCCGCCATCTTCGAGGCGGTGCGGGCCTATGCCACGGTGGGCGAGATGATCAATACGCTGGCTGGGGTGTTCGGCCGGTGGTCGGAGATCGCCGTCATCTGAGCGATGGCCCCGGGTCGCACTGCATCATCGGGGTCCGCCTCCACCACGGGCCATACTGGTCGAGTGGATCGCTTCATCGTCAGCCCCAGCGGACCACTCTCGGGGACCGTTCGGGCCGGTGGGGCCAAGAACTCGGTGCTGAAGTTGATGGCCGCCTGCTTGTTGGCCGAGGGACGTCACGTCCTGACCAATGTGCCCCGCATCTCGGACGTCGACATCATGGCCGAGGTGCTCGAGGCGATGGGAGCCGTCGTCACCCGAGGCGAGCGCCCTGACGAGCTGGTGGTGAACACCCCGGCCGACATCACCCCAGAGGCGCCCTATGAGCTGGTGGAGAAGATGCGGGCCTCGGTGGTGGTGCTCGGGCCGCTGCTGGCCCGGTGTGGGTGGGCCAAGGTGTCGATGCCCGGGGGCGACGACTTCGGCCCTCGGCCCATCGATATGCACCTGCGGGCCCTCGAATCACTCGGTGTGGAGTTCACCTCGTCGCACGGAAACGTGGAAGGCCGAGTGGAGTCCACCGTGGCCGGGTCCCCCCGGCTGGTGGGCAACCGGGTAGTGCTGGAGTACCCGAGCCACACCGGGACCGACAACGTACTCATGGCTGCCGTGCTGGCCAAGGGCACCACGGTGATCGAGAACGCCGCCCGCGAACCCGAAGTGCGCGATCTGGCCGACTTCCTGAACGCCATGGGGGCCAGGATCACCGGGGCTGGCACGTCGCGCATCGAGGTAGAAGGGGTGGACCGGCTCGAGCCAGCCACCCATGCCGTGATCCCCGACCGGTTGGTGGTGGCGACATTCTTGGTGGCGGCCGGCCTGACCGGGGGCGACGTGATCGTCGAGGACGGCCGGCCCGAGCACATGGACATGCTGCTGCGGAAATTGACGGCCACCGGCATGGAGGTCAGCTTTGAGCCCGAGGGCCTGCGGGCTTCGGCCGCTGGCGTCGGGGGGCTGCAGTCGACCGATGTGGCCACCCTGCCGTTCCCGGGATTTGCCACTGACTACAAGCCGCTCTTCGTCACCTTGTTGACCGTCACCGAGGGGGTGGGCATCGTCAGCGAAAACCTGTTCTTCGGGCGCTTCCGCTACGTCGAAGAGCTGCGCCGGATGGGTGCCGACATCCGCACCGAGGGCCACCATGCCGTGGTGCGGGGCGTGCGGCGCTTGTCGGGGGCGAAGGTGCGGGCTTTTGATGTGCGCGCCGGAGCCGCCCTGGTCCTGGCCGGTCTGGTGGCCGACGGCGAGACGGTGATCAGCGACGCCCACCACGTCGATCGCGGCTATGAGGACCTCGACGGCAAGCTGGTGTCGCTCGGGGCCAGCGTGGTCCGGGCCTGACAGGCTCCCCCAACCCCGGATACGCTCCTTGCTTCATGGCCGTCCACCGCAACGCAGATCCAGCCTCCCTGTTCGATGCCGCCCGCACCGGTGACCGAGTCGCCTTGCCCCGGCTGCTGTCGCTGGTGGAACGAGGAGGCGACGGGGCCCGGGGAGTAGCCGAGATCGCCTACCGCTCAGCCGGTGACGCCTACAGCATCGGAATCACCGGGGCTCCGGGAGCGGGCAAGTCGACGCTCACCGATCAGATGATCACCCGGGCGCGCACCCGTGGATTGAGTGGAAGCGACCAGGTGGCCGTGCTGGCCGTCGACCCGTCGTCGCCCTTTTCGGGTGGGGCCATCTTGGGGGATCGGGTCCGGATGCAGAACCACGCCCTCGATGACAAGGTGTTCATCCGGTCGATGGCTACCCGTGGCCACCTCGGCGGGCTGGCTGTGGCCGTGCCCGACGCTGTGCGGGTCCTGTCTGCCGTCGGGGTTCCGGTCGTTCTGGTGGAGACAGTGGGTGTTGGCCAGCAAGAGGTGGCTGTGGCTGCAGCCACCGACACCACCATCGTGGTGGTGAATCCGGGATGGGGCGATGCCATCCAGGCCAATAAGGCTGGTCTGTTGGAGATCGCCGACCTGTTCGTCATCAACAAGGCGGACCGCCCCGGTGCTCGTGAGACGAGGCGCGACCTCGAGCTCATGTTGGAGCTGACCCAACTCGGCGATTGGCGTCCCATGATCGTCGACACGGTGGCCTCATCGGGTGACGGGGTCGACGAGCTGTGGACCGCCATCAGCGATCATCGGGACCACCTCATCGCTAACGGAAACCTGGAGCGATTCCGGCGGGAGCGGCTGGCTCGCGAGTTCCACCAGATACTGCTGGCCCGGGTGGAGCAGCAGCTCGACGGGCTGCTGGCCGCCGACCGGTTCGCCCCCCTGGTGGCCGACATGTCGAACGGGACGCTCGACCCGTACCAGGCAGCCGACCAGCTGCTGGATGGTCTCTTCCCCGACGTCTGACCGCCACCCGTGGTGGTGGCGGCACAGTGGGCGGCACAGTGGCGGAACAGGGACAGCAACGTGACGAGCCGCTCGAGCCTGTCGGATAGCGTGCGGTGGTGACCGTCGTCCCGACCACGCCGAGCGGCCCGCTGCCCCCCTCCGCCGAAGATCCGCTGTGGTTCCAGCGGGCCGTCTTCTACGAGGTGCTGATCCGCGGGTTCTTCGACGGCAACGACGACGGTGTGGGGGACATCCCCGGGCTCATCTCCAAGCTCGACTATCTGCAATGGCTCGGTGTCGACTGCCTGTGGCTGCTGCCGTTCTATCCGTCTCCGATGCGCGACGGTGGCTACGACATCAGCGACTACTACTCGGTGCACCCGGACTCGGGCACGGTGGACGACCTGCGCAGGCTCATGGCCGAGGCGCATGCCCGCGGCATCCGGGTCATCGCCGACCTGGTCATCAACCACACCTCGGACCAGCACCCGTGGTTCATCGAGTCGCGCTCGAGTCGGGACAACCCCAAGGCCGACTGGTACGTGTGGAACGACGATGACCTTCGGTGGCCAGAGGCCCGCGTCGTCTTCATCGATGTCGAGCGTTCGAACTGGTCCTACGATCCGACCCGCGACCAGTACTACTGGCACCGGTTCTACGGCCATCAGCCCGACCTCAACTACGACAACCCCGATGTCGGCGACGCCATGTTGGAAGTGGTCCGCTTCTGGCTCGACCTCGGTCTCGACGGCTTCCGCCTCGACGCTGTGCCCTACCTCTTCCAGCGTGACGGCACGGCCGGGGAGAACCTCCCCGAGACTCACGCCTTCATCAGAAGGGTCCGAGCCGAGCTCGACGAGAACTATCCCGGCCGCATCCTCTTGGCCGAAGCCAATGGGTGGCCGGCCGACGTGGCTGACTACTTCGGCGACGACGACGAGTGCCACCTGTGCTTCAACTTTCCGTTGATGCCTCGGCTGTTCCTAGCCGTGCGTCGCGAGCAGAGCTACCCGATCACCGAGATCCTCTCCCAGACCCCGGATGCGCCCCCGGGGGCACAGTGGGCCATCTTCTTGCGCAACCACGATGAGCTCACCTTGGAGATGGTGACCGAGGAGGAGCGGGACTTCCTGTTTGCCGAGTACGCCCAGGATCCGCGGATGAAGCGGCACATGGGGATCGGCCGCCGCCTGGCCCCGCTGCTCGACCGCGACCGCCGTCTGTCCGAACTCTTGTTCTCCTTGCTGTTCACCCTGCGGGGGAGCCCGGTCCTCTACTACGGCGACGAGATCCAGATGGGGGACAACCTGTACTTGGGCGACCGCGACTCGGTGCGGACCCCGATGCAGTGGTCCCCCGACCGCAACGGCGGATTCAGCCGGGCCGACTTCGCCCAGCTCTACCTGCCTCCCTTGATGGACCCGATCTACGGCTTCGCCAGCGTGAACGTCGAGGCCCAGCAGCGCAATCCGAGCTCGTTCTTGCATTGGATGCGCCGGATGCTGGCCGTGCGCCGGGAGTTCCCGGTATTCGGCACTGGGACCGTCCAGATGGTCACCTCGGCCAATCCCTCGGTGCTGGCCTTCGTCCGGGCGGACCGCCGCGAGTCCGATGGGGACCGGGACGTCACTCATCCGGTGCTGTGCGTGCACAACCTCAGCAGCACCGCCCAGCCCGCCACCCTCGAGGTGGCCGAGTGGGCCGGGCATCAGCCCGTCGAGCTATTGGGCCGAGTGGCGTTTCCGATCATTGGGGTCGAGCCCTACCCGGTGACGCTCGGGCCGTATGCCTCGCTCAGCTTCGAACTGGTGTAGCGGCCAGTCGGGGGGCGACTAGCCAGTGCCACTAGTGCCACTAGTGCCACTGATGCCGCCGATGCCGCCAGCAACTCGCTGGTGAACTCAGCCTGCCGAGGAGTTCGATCCGGCAGCGGCCAGCTCCTCGGCGGCCTGCTCGGGATTCACGATGTTGATCAGCACCCCGGTGCCCAGTTCGAACCCGGCCACCGTGGTCAGCTTCGGCACGATGTGCACGTGCCAGTGATACGGCTCCGGTGCCCGGTACGGGGCGGAGTGGAAGACCAGGTTGTAGGCGATGTCGCCGAGGACGTCGCGCAGCCGGCCCAAGGCGATCTTGACGGCTCGGCCCACGGCCAGGAGGTCGGTGGTGGGGCTGTGGTGGAGGTGTGGTCCATGCGCCCGGGGGATCACCAGCATTTCGTAGGGGGATCCGCTCCAGAACGGACAGATGACCAGGACCTGCTCGTCGGAGTAGACCACCCGGTAGCCGACGTTCTCTTCGGCATCGACCGTGGTGCACAGCAGGCACCGCCCAGCAAACCGGGCGAAGCCGGCCTGCTCTTCGACGAGCTCACGGGGCACGAAGGACATGCCGAGCAGTTGGCCGTGGGGATGCTCGATCGACGCACCGGCCTCGCGGCCGGCGTTGAGGATGGCCTGGCTGTAGCGCAGCCCGGGGATCTTGGCGTGCTCGCCGATCCGGTCGCTGATGGCCCGCATGACGATCCCGGTCTCGTCGTCGCTCAGCATCGACCATGGTTTGCTGTGGTCAGGAGAGAGGACGAGGACCTCGTGGATTCCCCCGGCGGTGGCCTGGGTAAAGACGGGACCCCGGTTGGTGACCACGAACGGGGCTTCGCCTTCGAAAGCGGGGTACAGGTTGGGCATGACCCGCACCTGCCACTTCCCATCGGGCCCGAGGGTCTCGAGGGCGGGCGACGAGGACTCCTCGGTGCCCGGGCAGAACGGGCACGGTCCCGAGGTATCAGCCTGGATGGAGGCGGCCCGAGGGGCGAAGGCCTGGGGCCGGTTAGCGCGGTCGGTGTTGACCACTACCCACCGCCCTGTCAGCGGATCGAGTCGAAGTTGATTCATGGGAGTTGGTTCATCAGATGGAAGCGGCACCCCTCGGCAATGGACGGTCGTTTCTGGTCATCTGCCTACCACCTCACCAGCGGTCACCGATGACTCGATCGAGTCTGCGCCCGAGCGAAAGGCGCTAACTACCTGCCAATCTAGCAATCCCCGGGCCTCGATTGATACAGGGGCGCTCTGAGCCAGTCCCGCAGGGGTGGCAGAATCACTCCATGTCATCTCTTGGTCACCACGGTCTGCTCGGTTGATCGCCGCATTCGACACCAATGCACCCGGCTACGACCTGGTACTGCTGGCCCACGTGCTGGCTTCGGTAGTGGCCACGGTGGCTGTCGTGCTGACTGGCGGAGCAGCGCTGACCTTGCGGCGAGCGCTGGTCGCCGACAACACCGGCCCGACGTCTGAGTGGCTGGTTCGCTACTACCGCCCAGGGGTCAATTGGCTCGGGCGGGTGCTCTTCTTGGTGCCGGTCCTGGGAGTAGCGCTGGTGTGGATGAGCGCCGGGCAGTGGGATTTCGCTGACAGTTGGGTGTCGGTGGGGCTGGTGCTGTGGGCCGTGGTCGCCGTGGTGGCTGAAATCGTGCTTTGGCCGGCCGAGCGACGCCTGCAGCAGGTGGTGGCAGCGCAAGGCGACCCGGGGGCCGGCAGGGATCCCGACGATGCGATCGATCCAGCCCGGCTGTGCCTTCGGGCCGGGGTGATCGGGTTGGGACTCGGGGTGGTGCTGGTACTGGTGTCCGCCCTCATGGTGGCCAAGCCCTAGGGGGCGCGGGCTGTCTTGGCGCAGGGCCGAGCGCCGAGGGTGCTCTTGGTCAGACGACGGTGGGCGTGAACCGGCACGGCAGGTGCTTGATGCCATTGACGAAGCGCGACACGGTCTGGACCGGCTCGCCGCACACCTCGATGTCCGCAAGCCTGGTGAGCAGCTCACGGAGCATCACGTGGATCTCCAGGCGGGCCAGGTGGGCACCTAGACAGAAGTGGGGACCAGCGGCACCAAACCCGACGTGGGGGTTGGGGCTTCGCCGCACATCGAAGGTATATGGGTCGTCGAACACGGCCTCGTCGCGATTGGCTGAGCCGTAGAACATCAGGACCTTGTCGCCGGCGTGGAGCTGCTCGCCCGACAGCACGGTGTCGGTGGTCACGGTCCGGCGCATCCAGTTCACCGGGCTGGCCCACCGCACGATCTCGTCCACACCGGTGGCAGCCACCCCGTCTGGGTCCGACTGCCAGATGGCCCGCTGGTCAGGGAAGTCGGTAAGGGCCACGATCCCGTGGCTGAGCGCGTTGCGGGTGGTCTCGTTGCCTGCCGTCAGCAAGAGGATGAAGAAGGAGGCCAACTCGGCCGGTGTCAGCGCCTCTCCGTCGATATTGGTGGTGATGAGGGCGGTGGTGAGGTCGTCGGTCGGATGCATCGTCCGATGGGCGCTCATCTCGGTGAGCAGACCGACCAGCTCTTGTCCGGCATCGATCAGAGCGAGCAGCGGGTCGCTTCCTACCGGCAGGTACTCGGCATCCCCGGACGAAGCGATGACGTTCGAGCAGCGAAGCACCGTGGCATGCTCCGAGGCCGGAAGTCCCATCATGTCGCAGATGATCTGGATGGACAGGGGAGCGGCCAGGTCATCGACGAAGTCGCAGCCGCCGAACGGGGCTACTTGGTCGATGAGTCGGACGGCCACCCGTTGGATACTCGCCTCGATGGATGCGATCCGACGAGGGTTGAACCCGGCGGACACGATCCGCCGCAGCCGGGCGTGGCGGGGGTTGTCGGTGGAGATCATGCCCGTGAAGAACTCGAGCATCTCTTCGGGGAGATCGATAATGCTGAGGGCTCCTTTGCCCGAGCAGTAGGTATCCGGATTGCGGCTGATCTCGGTCACATCGGCGTGACGAGTGACAGCCCGGTAGCCCCGACCGGGTGGGAGGGTGAGTGCAGACGTAGCCGCCAGATCGGGCTCATCGAAGTAGGCCAGCGGCCGTTCGGCCCGCAACATGGCGAAGGCCAACTCGCGCTCAGGCAAGGGCTTGGCCCAAAAGGCGAGGTCCGACAGATCGATGTCGTCGATGCTGAGGGTGGGTGCGTACGTCATGGGGCGCCAACCAACAGCCAAGTGCCCGGTAACGCCACGCGTTGGTGCAGGTGAACGCGCTGGCGTGGCGATCTACAGTTGGATGTGGCCTCCTCCATGCGTATCTATCGGCCCGCTCGGGGCGGACCTGAACGAATCCGGTGGAACCCTTCGAATTGCGCCCAGATCGGTAATGTTCTAAAACCTGATCGGATTAGTCATGTATAGTGATCTCAGCGATGCAGGAGTGCAGGCAGAGGGGTCGTCCCCCAGGCGTGCACGGCATCAGGCAGGGGCAAGTACGTGGCCAGCATGTGGCAAGTAATGAGTAGCAATGGGCTGGGGGATCCGGTCGAGACCTCGGTCTCGGACGCACCCCATCCGAAAGGAAGAGTCGACGTGAACCTGAGCGTGGTGGACAACCGGACGAGGCTGGCCGAACTGGCCCTCGACCCGGCCGTCGCGCGCATCCGCCAGGAGATGGCCGATCAGTCCGCCGCCTTCGAGTCGGCTCCGGCTGGTCTGGTGGTGGCCTGGGCCGTCGAGCGTTTCGGTCCCAAGTTGGCCTTGTCCTGCTCCTTCCAAGAAGCGGTCCTCATCGACATAGCCGTAGCGGTCGACCCGGGCATCGAGGTCGTCTTCCTCGACACCGGCTCCCACTTCGACGAGACGCTCGAGTATGTGGAGTCCATCCGGGCTCGCTACGACCTCAACCTCACCGTCACGAGTCCAGTAGATGGTGCCGACGGCCACCCGTGTGGCACCTCGCAGTGCTGCGAGTTCCGCAAGGTTCGTCCGTTGCGCCGGGCGCTGGCCGGCAAGGATGCCTGGGTGACCGGGCTGAAGCGCTCGGACGCCGCCACTCGCCGCCACGCCCCCATCGTCTCCTATGACGAGAACTGGGGCATGGTCAAGATCAACCCGCTGGCCACCTGGAACCACCAGGACCTGGTCGGCTACGCCGTGGACCACGGCATCCCCCAGCATCCCCTTCGCTCAGCCGGCTACCACTCGATCGGCTGTGCCCCGACCACCCGACCGGTGGGCGAAGGCGAAGACCTGCGGGCCGGCCGGTGGGCCGACTCCGACAAGGTCGAGTGCGGCCTCCACCTCTGAACTGATCAAGGACTGACATGACCAAGGACCGCGACGAACTCTACGGGCTGCATCTGCGCGGGTCTGACCGACCCATGCCCTTCATCAACCCGTACCGCAAGACGGGCGAGTTGAACGAGGTCGAACTGTTCAAACTCGAGCGCCACCCCCTCGAGATCGCCGATGCCATCATCGACACCTACGCCAAGGAGGGCCCGGCCGGTATCGCCAAGGTGCCCGGCGAGGTCGAACGCCTGAAGTGGGCCGGCATCTATCCCCAAAAGCAGGGCGGCGATGCCTTCATGATGCGGGTGAAGGTCCCCGGTGGGTTCTTGACCGCACCGCAGGCCCGGGAGATCGGAGTGGCGGCTGATGCCTTCGGCGAAGGCCCCGATGGCACCGAGTCCCGCATGTTCGGGTCGCGCTATGCCGACCTCACCACCCGCCAGACCGTGCAGATCCACTGGCTCCGCATCGGCGACATCCCCCGGATCTGGCGTCGGTTTGCCGCCGTGGGGCTGACCACCGTCCAGGCCTGCGGCGACTCTGCTCGCAACGTCCTGTGCTGCCCGGTGTCGGGGGTGGATGCCGACGAGGCCTTCGACGCCCTGCCCATCGCCCGGGCCGTGTCCGACTTCTTCACCGGCAACCGCGAGTACGCCAACCTGCCCCGCAAGTTCAAGATGTCGGTATCGGGCTGCCTCGAGGACTGTGCGCAAGCGGGTATCAACGACATCGGCCTGTGGCCGGCCCGAGCCGACGACGGCTCCCTCGGGTTCAACTTGCTGGTGGGCGGAGGACTGTCCGACGGGGAGCGGATGGCCTCGGACATCGATGTCTTCGTGGCCCAGGACCAGGCCGTCGAGGTCACCCGGGCCATCGCCCAGCTCTTCGGCGAACTGGGCAACCGGGAGAACCGCGGTTTGGCCCGCATGCGCTACCTGGTCCAAGAGCTCGGACCCGAGGGATTCCGTGACGAGTTGAGCAAGCGGGCCCGATTCGACCTGGTGCCTGCTGGCGAAGAGCTCACCCGCCGCTACCGGGGCGACCACGTGGGTGTCCACCCCCAGAAGCAGGATGGCTACTTCTACGTCGGCTGCTCGGTCCCCGTCGGACGGATGCAGGGTATGGAGCTCGTCGAGGCCGCCCGCCTGGCCGAAACCTACGGTGATGGCACGCTGCGAGTGGGGACCGACCAGAACATCACCTTCACCGGTGTCCATGGTGACAAGGTCGACGCACTGCTGGCCGAGGACTTGTTGACCAAGTACTCGCCGTTCCCCGGGCCGTTCAGCCGAGGCGTGGTGGCCTGCACGGGCTCCGAGTTCTGCCGCTATGCCATCGTCGAGACGAAGGAGCGCGCCGTCAAGTGGGCCCGGTTCCTCGACGAGCAGCTCGCGGGCGAGCCGGTCGGCGCTCACCCCGTTGCGGGTGCCCACTCGCCCAAGGGCGAGGACAAAGGGGTCATCCGCATGCACTTCTCTGGTTGTTCGGCGAGCTGCGCTCAGCCTCAGATCGCGGACATCGGATTCCGCGGCGACGTGGCCAAGGTCGGTAACCACCTGGCCGAGGCCGTCGATATCGGGATGGGTGGCTCGCTCGGCTCGGATGCCGGCTTCATCGACTGGGTGGAGAACGCCCGACCGGTCAACGACGTGCCTGACGCCCTGCTGCGGGTGGTCCGGCGCTATCAGTCCGAGCGTCGCCCCGACGAGCCGTTCTACAAATGGGCCCGGCGGGTGCCCAACGAGGAACTGCGGGCCACGTTGGCCGCCGAAGGGACCGGCACCCCGGTGGCCATCACGGCCAAGCCCGGCGCTGCGTCATGAAGGCCTACCGGATCCGCCAGGAGATCAACGGGATCGAGGAGCCGCCGGGCAAGACCTGGTTCTTCGAGCTCCAAGCCGGGGTGATCGACGCCGACCGCTGCATCCAGTGCGGCACCTGTGTCGCCGCCTGCCCGTCCAACTCCATCGGTATCAACAAGGACACCGACCTGCCTGAGCTGATCAAGATGTGCACCGGCTGCTCGCTGTGCTGGGACTTCTGTCCCCGCGGCGGACTCCGCTACGAGGCGCTGTGGCCGCCGTCGACAGTGATGCCGGGAGCATCGGCCGACGAGGTGGCTGCCGCAAGCGTCGAGCGGGTCGATGCCAGCGATACCTACTGGAAGATCACCGGAGGGCCTCCTGGTGACGGCCTCGGGGCCGTGATCGATGCCTATGCGGTGCGGGCTGGTGCCCGTCCCGACAAAGCCCAGGACGGGGGAGTGGTCTCGGCACTGCTGATTGCCGCCCTGGCTGCCGGCGACATCGACGGTGCCGTGGTCACCCGACCGAGCGACGACCCCGACCAGCCCTGGAAGGGCGTGGCTCACTTGGCCACTACGGCTGCCGAGATCATCGAGTCGGCGGGCAGCTACTACAACCAGACCATGGCCCTGGCCGAGTTGGACCTGTCCCGCTACTCGCTGCCGGCCAAGCCCCGCATCGCCGTGGTCGGCACCCCGTGTGAGATCCAGGGGATCCGGGCCATGCAGGCTCGCCGGTGGCCGAGCGGCGCCCACCGGATCGATGCGGTGGTGCTGACCATCGCCCTGCTCTGCACCAAGAGCTTCGACTACCGCGGGCTCATGCTCGACCTGTTGCAGAAGGAGCGGGGGATCGACCTCGACCGGGTCAGCAAGGTCGACGTGATCAAGGGCCGGATGATCGTGGAGTACCGCGACGGCGAGCTGGCCGTCAATGAGCCGGTCAAGAACTTCCACGGGGCCGCTCTCAAGGGGTGCGACGAGTGCGCCGACTTCCTCGGCCGCAGTGCGGACCTGTCGGTCGGCAGTGTCGGGTCCTCTGATGGGTGGAGCAGTGTCCTGGTCCGGTCCGAGCGCGGTCGGCGAGCCCTCGACAACGCCCGGGGCCGCCTCGACTTTCGTGAGCTCGACAGCCCCGAGGCCCTGGTCAAGCTGGACGCCTTCGACAAGAAAGTGGCCTTCGACAGCCTGCGGCGCCCGTTCGACCCGGATGCACCCCTGTTCATCGACTACGCCGAGCACGTCTCCAACTACGACGGGACCGACCGTGCCCCTGTCGTGGCGGATCGCTAGAGCCAAACGTGCGCAAAGTGGCTAGCGTGGGCGAGGTGACCCCCGTGGACGAAGAGACGACGGAGCCTTCGGTGCCGCACCTGGAGATTCCGGCTGAGCCGGTGGAGTTGCGCGACGGACTGCGCGAGGCCCTGTTGAACGGTGGGGACTGGCGTGCTGGTTTTTCCGACGACATCTGTGTGGGGGTGTGGTTGTGGAGTATCTGGCAGCCGACCCTGGAGCCCAGCGGCTGCTCGCGCGAGGACTTCGTGGACATCGTGATCGCCAACCGCCGTGAGTTGTGGCTGTGGCTGCTGGGGGACCGTCGGTGGGAGCAGTATGCGTCCGGCTTGGCGGGACGGGTCATCCGTCGCATGCCCACTATCGCCACGTCGTGACACGGCCCGTGGTGCCGTGTCGGTCTGGCCGCTGAGCCACCGCTCCGCCCGCTGAACCCCGTCGAGGAGGAACCCGTGCCCAACGTCTCTGTGCCCGCTGGGGCTGACCCGCTGATCCATGTCTGGACGCGGCTCGCACCGTCGCTCACCAAGGCTGCAGCCGGCTACTCGAGTGCCGTATACGAACACTCGTCGTTGTCCATCGGCGAGTTCGAGGCGGCCCGGATCACCATGGCCCGGATCAACGACTGCGCCCTGTGTCTGGACTGGCGGACCGCTCGAGACGTTCCTTCGAGAGGCGAGGCCGCCGATGTGCTGTCCGAGGAGTTCTACGCAGCCGTAGGCACCAACGACGGTGCCCTGACCGAACGGGAGCGCCTGGCCGCTGAGTTCGCCCAGCGCTACGCCACCGACCACCGAGGTATGGACAGTGCATTCTGGGCCCGCCTGCACGCTGCCTACACGGACGGCGAGCTGGTCGACCTGGCGCTGTGTGTGGGCTCCTGGCTGGCACTGGGTCGGTTCAACCAGGTCTTCGACATCGATGGTGCCTGTCGGGTACCGTCGCACACCCCCGGGCCGTCTGTGGCGCCCGACGAGCACTGAGGAGTACGTCATGGAGAAGGTCATCGCCCTGGTGTGGGGCCCAGGAGACGCCGAGTCGGGCGACTCGCTGCGCCGCCAGCTGATGGAAGAGACCGTGCCCCGCATCCGCCAAGCGGGGGCTCGGGGGGTAACGGTCAACGTGCACGACTCCGCGGCCGCACCAGCACCATCGCCCGCTCCTCCGCCCAAGGGCGAGCAGCCCCATGTGGCCGAGGTATCGATGTGGCTCGACTGCTACGAGCGCACGACCGAGGCCGATGCTGCCCTGGCCTCGCTCGGACTCACCACTGCTTCGTACCTGGTGGTCGAGTCCCTCTACGACGACTACGGCACCACGCCCTATGCCGCACCCCGTGACTGGCCCGACGGTGAGCGCTCTCCTGGGGTGTTGACGGTGGCCCTGATCCACCGGCCCGAGGGCCTCGACTACCGGGAGTGGATCACCCGGTGGCACGGGACCCAGTCCCCGGTATCGGGCGAGCTGCAGCCCCGCACTCGCTACGTCCGCAACGAGGTAGTCCGGTCGCTGACCGAAGGTGCTCCCGAGATCGGCGGCATCGTCGAAGAAGGCTGGCCGTCGACGGCCCATGTGGCTGATCCCAAGCTGTTCTTCAACGCCACCACCGACGAGGAGCTCAGCACCAACGTCAGCCGGATGATCGAGAGCGTCACGGCATGTCTCGACCTCGGGCGCCTGCGCAGCTCCACCATGAGCGAGTACCTGATCGCCCCGGTGGGCTGAGCCCCGGCGGGGTGTGGGGGGCTGAGGATGGCGGATCCCATGTGACCGTTAAGTGACCGCCAGGTTTCATACAACAAATGGCTACAATCATTGTATGACTTCCGCATACGTCATGAAGATCTCGACCAACGGCCAGATCTCGATACCAGCTGCAGTTCGGGCTCGGTGGGGGGCAGAACGAGTGGTGGCTGTCGACCTAGGTGATCGTGTGGTGATCCGTCCCATCGGTCCTGACCCGATCGGAGGGCTGCGAGCAAAGTACAGGGGACGCGGCCCGACTACGGCCCGGGCTCGTGCCGACCAGCGCCGGGAGGACGTAGACCGAGGGGCGTCACCTTGATCGTGCTTGACTCGTTCGCTGTTCTGGCCTTCTTGAAGGGTGAGCCGGCAGCCGATTTGGTCGAAGGGATGTTGTCCGACCCTGACGGGTGCACATTGAGTGTGCTGGGGGTGTCTGAGGTGGTCGATCATCTGGTTCGTTTGGCCGGGGTGGACGAGGAAGAAGCCGTCCTCGACTTAGTGGAACTGGGTCTGCTGGCGCCGGCGCCGCTCGATGCGGATGGAGGGCTTCGGGCCGGAAGGCTGCGTGCGGCGCGCTACCACCGCACCACGTGTGCCGTGAGCCTGGCCGACTGTGTGGCGGCTGATCTGGCCCGAGCGCTGGATGGATGGCTGGCCACCGCTGATCCCCATCTGCTCGATTTGTGCGAGATGGAGGGCATCTCTTGGATCGCATTGGCAGACAGCACGGGCACCACCTGGGCCCCTTGACAGGCAGTGTGCCGGCCCCCACGGGCATCACCTACGCTCCTTGTCTGACCCCCGTCGGCCGATGCCGGCGGCAACAACGGAGGAAGCACCCGTGGGACTGTCCATCGGAATCGTCGGTCTCCCCAATGTGGGGAAGTCCACCCTGTTCAACGCCCTGACCCGTAACGAGGTCCTGGCCGCCAACTACCCGTTCGCCACCATCGAGCCCAACGTGGGCGTGGTGGCCGTGCCTGACCACCGGCTGCCTCAACTGGCCGAGATCTACGGATCCAAGGACATCTTGCCGGCCATGGTCACCTTCGTGGACATCGCCGGCATCGTCAAGGGCGCCTCGGAGGGGGAGGGGCTGGGCAACAAGTTCCTGGCGGCAATTCGCGAGAGTGATGCCATCTGCCAGGTGGTGCGGGTGTTCGAGGACCCCGACGTCATCCACGTGGACGGCCGCATCGAGCCCGGCGGCGACATCGAGACCATCAACACCGAGCTGATCCTGGCCGACCTGCAGACCGTCGACAACGCCATCACCCGCCTGGGCAAGGAGTCGCGCAAGCAGGCCGACTTGGTGCCCCAGCTTCGTGCCGCCGAGCAGGCCCGAGAGATCCTGGACGCTGGACGCACGGTGGCCTCGGCGGTGACTGCGGGCCAGATCGACCCGTCGCTGCTGCGCGAGCTGCACCTGTTGAGCGCCAAGCCGTTCATCTACGTGTTCAACGTGGACGAGAGCTCGCTGGGGGATGCCGATGTGCAGGCCCAGTTGGAGGCCCTGGTGGCTCCGGCCGAGGCTGTGGTGGTGTGCGCCCAGATCGAGGCCGAGGTGGCCGCCCTCGAGCCCGAGGATGCCGCTGAGCTGTTGGCCGGTTACGGCCAGGACGAGTCGGGACTGGTGCAGTTGGTGCATGTCGGGTTCCGCACGCTCGGCCTCCAGACCTACCTGACGGCTGGCCCCAAGGAGACCCGAGCGTGGACGATTCCGGTCGGGGCCACCGCACCGCAGGCCGCGGGTGTCATCCACACTGACTTCGAGCGGGGCTTCATCAAGGCCGAGGTAGTCGGGTTTGCCGATCTGGTGGAAGCCGGGTCGATGACGGCGGTGCGCTCAGCGGGCAAGGCGCGAGTCGAAGGTAAGGAATACGTGATGCAGGACGGAGACGTAGTCGAGTTCCGCTTCAACGTGTAGGAGAGTCAACTCGATTCGAATCTGACGGGTGACCCCGCGCGCAGGGGGTCAGGAGGGAGCGCCATCCCAGGCCCAGGGGAGGAAGAGCAGCGATCCGACGAATACTGCCGTAATCAACCCCAGCGGAAGCAGGTTCCTCTTCAGCCGATGCGCCGATAGGTACCCGACGACGAGGAGGATCAACACCACGATGGTCCGGATAATGGCGCCCCCGTCGATCGTCTCGCCGTTCGGGGCGATCACTTGCACCCCGGCCTTGATCATCCCAATAGCGATGACCCGATAGATGGGAGCCGACTCCAACAGGAGCACGGCCAGAAACATCGAGTCGGCATGGCGGATGCGATCGCCTCGGCGGTAGCCCATGAAGCCAACAACCAGCCCGTAGGCGATCATGACCGGGAGGAAGAGGTACATGACCCGGTTGAACGGTGTCTGGATGACGTAGAAGCAAAGCAATACGGCGAAGAAGGCGTAGAGGGGGGCCGTCCCGCAAAGCGTCACCGTCCCCACGGTGCGGTGAGCGGCCATCCTGCCAGGCGTGCGCCCCTTGGAACGTATGAGGATGAACTGCACCAGGAAGCATGCGGCGAGCAGTAAGGCGGCCGAGGCATGGCAAAGAATCAAGGTGTTGGTGGAAACGTGGACCCCGAGCACGTCGAGTTGGTTGTTCGGGATGATCTCGGTCGTGCCTCGGGCCCCCCACTGGTCAGTCTTGGCGTAGTTACCGAAGATCGGTACGAAGATGAGGTTGGAAGCAAAGGCGACACAGAGCAGCCAGAACTGAGTTCGACTGAGGGCGAACGACGACGACTGAGCACTGACGGTGGGCGCGTTCGGAACGTCGTCCGGAGTCGCAGCCACTGTGCTCGATCCCTGTGGTTCTGGTGGTGGATCCGACACGCTTTCCTCCGCTCCATCAGGTCGAGTTCGATGATGCACATGCCGTTGCGACGGCCTGGGCATGGAGGCTAACAACAACGGGCTGCCAGCGGTGACCAAGAGACGCAGCGGTTACCAACAGACCCAGCGGGGTCGCCCGGCCCCGGGGCGCACTGGATCATGGCCCAAGTGGTCGGGTTTGCCGATCTGGTGGAAGCCGGGTCGATGACGGCGGTGCGCTCTGCCGGCAGTGCGCGAATGGAGGGCAAGGAGTACGTGAAGCCGGACGGGGACGTGGTCGAGTCCGGTATTGCCGTGTAGGGGAGTGATGCTCTTCTGCCTCTTCGGGTCTGATTCTCATAAGCCGTCGTGCATTGCGCCCTGATACGAGAACGACCCCCTGCCGGAGCAGGGGGTCGTTTCGTTACGAGTGGATCATCGGGGCCACAACGTGTGGCCAATGGGTCAGCTGGTGGCGATCCCGATGGTCGGGGAGGTCTGCGGCTGGCCACCGTTGGAGCCCAAGAAGGTGGCGTCTCCGAAGTTGAAGATGCCGCCATCGGTGGCGACCATCCAGTAGCCCTTGCCGTCGGCCGTGGCTGACATGCCCACGATCGGCTTGTTGAGCTTGAGGGCACCAGTGGAGCCGTAGAAGACGGCATCACCGAAGGCGAAGATGCCACCATCGGAAGCCACCAGCCAGTAGCCCAAGCCGGTGGACGTGGCAGCCATGCCCACGATCGGCTTGTTGAGCTTGAGGGCGCCAGTGGAGCCGTAGAAGACGGCATCGCCGATGGCGAAGATGCCGCCGTCGGAGGCCACCAGCCAGTAGCCCTTGCCGTCAGCGGTGGGCGTCATGCCCACGATCGGCTTGTTCAGTTGGTACGCACCCATGGAGCCGTAGAAGACAGCATCACCGAAGGCGAAGATGCCACCGTCGGAAGCCACCAGCCAGTAACCCATGCCGGTGGAAGTGGCAGCCATGCCCACGATCGGCTTGTTGAGCTTGAAGGCGCCAGTGGAGCCGTAGAAGGCGGCGTCACCGATGGCGAAGATGCCGCCGTCGGTAGCCACCAGCCAGTAGCCCTTACCCGAGGACGTGGCCACGATGCCCACGATCGGCTTGTTGAGCTGCAGGGCTGATAGGTCACCCAGGCAGGTTGCTCCACCGAAGCACGTGACCTGACCGGCGGCGGTTACCAAGCGGTAGCCCGTGGTGTCCACCGGGGGAGTGGGGGTGACTGGATCGACGGTGAAGCTCTGGTTCGAGCCAGTTGCTCCGCTGTAGTTGATGGTGGTTGCCACACTCGCTACCAGGGTGCAAGTACCTGCCGTCAGGTAGGAGACGACGCCGGCGGTCACCGTGCACACCGAGGTGGTGGTCGAGGTGACCGAAGTCACTCCATCACTGTCCGTGGACACCGTGGGGGTGAAGCTGCCACCGACCGTTCCCGAACCAGGAAGGTTCGAGATCGACGGTGTGGTTGGCGTGGCCTGAGCGATGGTGAAGGTCACCTGAGAGGCAATCGAACCGGTGTGGTAGTAGTCACCTACGTAGGTGGCATCCGCCGTCGCCGTTCCAGCACTCGTGTTGCTGGCATAAGTGACAAAGGCTGTGGTGTTGAGGCCACCCGCACCGGTCACTGCTGCCGAGCACGGCGTCTGAGCCGAACCGGTGTAGGTGAACGGTCCAGGTGTGCAGGTGACGACCGTGGCCGACGAGGCCTGGGCGATGGTGATGTTCTGAGGCGAGCCATTAGCAGCGTCGTAGTTGGTACTAGCAGCCACATGGGCCACCAG
>Ga0194062_1000228_pt1 | contig 23521 bp, 14 predicted proteins | sample SepL2225m_MetaG_FD_155481 | JGI IMG/M metagenome (GOLD analysis project Ga0194062, IMG submission 155481) | Anoxic zone freshwater microbial communities from boreal shield lake in IISD Experimental Lakes Area, Ontario, Canada - Sep2016-L224-25m | ecosystem: Environmental > Aquatic > Freshwater >... | reverse complement strand
ACTCATGAGGGCATCGCTGTAGTAGCCGCCGTGTCGGCGGCACTCTTTGCACACTACCGGCGAGGACGCCGGTTACTACAAGTCCTTCGGTCCTTTTACTTACCCCCTCGTCAGTGACCCATTACGAAACGAGGGGACATCTACCCCAAATGAGTCAGTGCCCGGAATGCCTCATGCCGCTGTTCAATATCGCTTCGCGACAATTTTTGGAGGCGGGCCAGGCTGAAATCCTCCACGCCGAAGGACGCCACGACGCTACCGTAACTCATAGCTTTACGGATGGCCGCCTCACTCACATCCCCGCGCTCGCTCAAGGCCCCCATGAATCCGCCGGCAAAGGTATCCCCGGCACCAGTAGGATCATGTACCACTTCCAGCGGATAGGCGTGCACAATGAAAATCCCTGATTTCGAGAACAGCATCGCCCCGTGTTCACCCTTCTTGATGATGACATACTTGGGTCCGCAACCCAGGATCATCCGGGCCGCCTTGATCAGGTTGTTCTCGCCGGACAACAGTCGCGCCTCGGATTCGTTAAGCGTCAGCAGATCGACCGCGCTGATGACCTCCATCAGAGGCTTTCGGGCAATATTGATCCAGAGATCCATCGTGTCAGCCACGACGAACTTGGGTGACTTGACCTGGGATAGGACATGAAGCTGCAGTTCGGGCGAAATATTGGCCAAAAACAGAAACGGCGCACGGGTGTAGTCTTCAGGAAGTTCAGGCATGAATGTCCCAAGGACGTTGAGATCCGTCGCGAGGGTTCGGCGGTTATTCATGTCCTGCTCATAAACGCCGGACCACCGGAAGGTTTTCCCCGAGGCCTTTTGTAACCCCTTTAGATCAATCCCGAACTGACGGTAGACGTCCACGCAAGGCTCCGGAAAATCCGCGCCGACCACCCCCACCATTCCGGTGGTGGCGAAAAACGAGGCCCCGGCGCAGGCATAGCTAACCGAGCCGCCCAGAATCTCCGATTTCCGGGCATGCGGAGTTTCAATGGTATCCAACCCGATTGACCCGACCACGACTAACTGAACCGGCTTCATTCCTTTGTCTCCTGTTTTCTTCCGTTCTGGGGAAAGGACTCGTGAATCGACTGAACCTCTTCAGCCGGATAATCCAGAATCCGCCCATCCTCCAGACGCACCTTCACCCGCTGCCGCATGACATCCTTGTCCCAAACACACCCGCAGCCATCCCCACACCGAACGGAAGCACCGTCACGGGGAAGGGTCTCCCCCATCTGCCGATAACTGTCGAACTCGTATTTCAGGCAACACTTCAACCGTCCGCACATTCCGCTGATCGTGTTCGGATTGAGCGTCAGCCGCTGGGTCTTGGCCATTTTAACGCTCACCCCTTCGAAATCCTTAAGCCATGACTTGCAGCAGATCGACCGCCCACAGACTCCCATGCCGCCCACCAACCGGGCGACATCCCGGACGCCAAGGAATTTCATCTCGATATGCGTCTGTAATTCACCTGCCAATGCCCTGACAAATTCGGTATACTCGATACGCTCCTCCGCCGTAAACGTCACGTGGAGAATAGACCGGTCAAAACTGTACCGCACATGAAGCAGGCGCAGAGGAAGTTTTTGCTCCTCAACCCGTTTATGTACCGTTTTGGAGGCCATGCGCCCGGCCAATGAATTTTCCCGCGCCCGGGCCTGATCTTGCAAGGTCGCCCGGCGCAGGACAACCGGTGCCGCACTGCGCTGCGGGAGGGCCCCTTCCTGATCCACCAACTGCACAACCTGCCCGAATTCAGGCACCCGCTGACACTCCACCACGCAAAAATCACCCCGATGAATGGCTAATTCAGCCGGACTCACGGCCTGAATCAGCGAATCATCTTCAAGATGAATGGTAACGGAACGATACACGAATTCGATAATACAGAATCCAGAATCCAGAATCCAGAATAATGCAGTGAAAATTGTAATGGGTCACTCATGAGGGCATCGCTGTAGTAGCCGCCGTGTCGGCGGCACTCTTTGCGCACTACCGGCGAGGACGCCGGTTACTACAAGTCCTTCGGTCCTTTTACTTACCACCTCGTCAGTGACCCATTACTGAAAATTCAGGCGTTTCGACACGGGTTTCACACTCCTCATTCTGAATTCTGGATTCTGGCTTCTGGATTCCTTCTTCCTGCCCTTCAACCACTCAGACGGCTCATGGCTGCGGCGACAATGTGCTCGGAGGATAAATTGCGGTCATACTGGCGCTGCATATCCTCAATCACCCGCACGTTCGCCAGAGCATCAGCATACGGGATTCGCCGGGCGAGGTCGGCAATCAAACCGGCCTGTTCAGGATGGCGTAATGACGCCGCATCAGCGCCACACCCCATGACCAGTAGATCCCGATACCAGAACAGCATCGTCCGGAGGACCATGGATCGTAGACCCCGGAACCGCGCCTCGGTCCGGGCTGAAAGCACATCCTCGTCACCCTTGGGGCTTTTCCGGTCATCCGGATTGCGCATCGATTCCTGTTCCTCGCGAAACCTGACGGTCTCCTCCTTCTCGATCGTCTTCTTGAGATTCGCAAGCAGGGCGTCAAGTTTTTTGGCACGCCCCATACGGCCAGACAGGCTGTTTTCGCAAGGAGCTGACAAAATCCCAAGTAACTCAGACTGCCATGGATCCGGAAGCCGTTCCGCCTCCGTGGACAAGACGATCCGCTGGCAGCGGGAGAGAATGGTAGGCATGATGGCCTGAGGGGAGTCCGACAAGAGGAAATAGATACAGCGGGGCGGCGGCTCCTCAAGCGTCTTCAGGAAGGCATTGGAGGCCTCCTCACCCGCCCGGTCGGCCCCGGCCAGAACAACGGCCTTCCAGCCCCCGCTATACGAAGTCTGGTAGATGACCTGCAGCAAATCCCGGATGCGGTCAATCCCCACCACGCGTGATTTTTTCTCCGGCTCGATCCAGACCACATCCACATGCCGGTGCTCCCGGATCTGGATACAGGCGGAACACTCGCCGCACGGCTTCATCATGCCCTGGCAGAAAAGTCGCATCAAAGCCTGCTCGGCAAACGGCATCCCCTCCTCGCGGATATTCCCCACCACGAGATAAGCCTGCGCCACCCGCCCCGCCTGCAAGGCGGCATCGAAGGAGGATAAGGCGCCTGATAGTGTGCTTTCTGTGGACATGGTAATAACTCAGGAATCCAGAATCCAGAATCCAGAATTCAGAATAATACAGTGAACAGCGGATCCTTTGGTCGAAATGTTCACTGTTCGCATTCTGGCTTCTGGCTCCTGGATTCTGGATTCCTGGATTTTTTCCTCCTCATTCTGGATTCTGAATTCTGGATTCTGGATTCAATATTTGCACTTGTTTCCAGATATCAGCAGCTACATCATCCTTCTCCCTCTTCACATTCACCACCTTGATGCGGTCGGGCCAGCGTTGGGCCAGAGCCAGAAAGCCGGCACGAACCCGCTCGTGAAAGTCGGTCGCCTCCCGCTCAATCCGGTCGCTGGTGGTGTTCATGGCCAGGTTCCGTTGCTCCAGACGCTCCCGCCCTGCCTGGACATCAATATCCATGAGGATCGTCAGATCCGGAATGCATTCCCCCATGGCCTGACCGTTCAGCAGGAGGATCGTCTCAATATCAAATCCCCGGCCATACCCCTGATAGGCCGTGGTGGAGTCGGCAAACCGGTCGCACAACACCCATACGCCCCTCTTCAATGCAGGAAGGATAACTGTTCTGACCAACTGGGCACGACTGGCCTCGAACAGCAGTAATTCCGCCTCTGGGCAGACCATTTCTCCCGTGTGTTCATGCTGTAAGATACCACGGATCGCCTCCCCCGTCGGCGTCCCACCCGGTTCCCGGGTCAGCAACACCTCATGCCCCAGCGATTTCAATCGCTCGGCAAGCCGCTTGATATGGGTCGACTTCCCGCCGCCTTCGGGCCCTTCGAATGTTATGAATTTTCCAACCATCATCATTCCTGTTTCCACAAGGGTTCAGGGTTCGGGGTTCAGGAGGGAAATTCCTGAATCCTGAACCCTGACCCCTATCTTCTTTTCAATTTCGGCCCTTGCGGGGTGTCCTGGATGATCCAGCCCAGGGTGGCCAATTCATTCCGCACACGATCGGCCTCGGCCCAGTTCTTTGTCTGACGCGCCTGCTGACGAAGTTCCAGAAGATTCAGAGCTTCAGCCGGAACAGCGTCGAGGGGTTTCTCCAGAAAACCCAGCACCCGGTCAAAACGGGCCAGCAGCCCCTTCACGGCGGCCGCCTGCTCCGGCGACAGGGACTGGCTATTCATCGCTTTGTTCCCAGCATGAACCATGTCGAAAAGTGCGCCGAGGGACTCGGAGATATTGAGGTCTTCAGAAATGCCGACATCGAATTTCTGTCGGGCAAGTTCGGCCCAGTCTGAAAGAATGCCGCCGCCACGGAGGTCGGCGGCCACCGTCGAGAGCCGATCCTGAAACTCATCAAGTCGCTGAAGGGCGCTGCGGGCGGCGTCAAGGGCATCGAACGAGAAGTTCAGTGACTGGCGATAGTGGCCTGCCATCAGAACATAGCGGATCTCGCGTCCGGTGTAGCCGCGGGACATGACATCGCGCAAAGTGTAAAAATTCCCAAGCGATTTTGACATCTTCCGGCCATCTACAACCAGGTGCGCACAATGCATCCAGTAACGCACGAACGGCTTTCCTGTGGCCGCCTCACTCTGGGCGATCTCGTCCTCGTGGTGTGGAAAGATGTTATCCACCCCACCGGTATGCAGGTCGAAACTTTCGCCCAGATATTTTGTAGCCATGGCCGAACATTCAATATGCCAACCCGGCCGGCCTCGCCCCCAGGGAGAATCCCAGACCACCGCGCCATCCTTTTCATCCCACGCCTTCCAGAGGGCAAAATCGGCGACATTCTCCTTTTCGTACTCGTCATGCTGAACACGGGCACCGGGGCGCATTCCCGCCATGTCGAGATGGGCCAGCTTCCCATAGGAGGGAAAACTGGACACGCTGAAGTAGACCGAGCCGTCCTCTGACTGGTAGGCGTGCTTCTTGTCCATGAGTTTCCGGATGATGGCAATCATTTCTGGGACATGATCCGTGGCGGCGGGATAATGTTCCGCAGGCTCCACATTCAGAATTTTTAAGTCCTCGAAGAAGGCGGTCTTAAACGTCCGGGTAAACGCATCCAGGGAAATTCCAGCCTTGTTCGCCCCGGCGATGGTCTTGTCATCCACATCCGTCAGGTTCATCACCTGAATGATCTCGTGGCCGAAATACTTGATGCTGCGACGGAGCAGATCCTCGAAGAGATAAGCCCTGAAATTCCCGATATGGGCGTAGTTGTAGACCGTCGGCCCGCAGGTATAAAGCCGGATCCTGTTCCCTTCAAGCGGAACCAGTTCCTCAAGCTGCTGCGTCAATGTGTTGTGAATTTTCATGGGCAGGCGGGAAGATTACAGGATTCAGGATCCAGAATCCAGAAGGGAAAACAGGGGAATATCATGTGATTCTTCCGTCTTGTCCCCTACTCCCTCTCCCCTTCTTGTCCTTCGTAGCCTCGGCGAAGTAGGAGAGGGAGAGGGTCGGGGTGAGGGGGTTCTGGCGATCAGGCCTGAAGAGAAAAGCGTTCACTCCCATGTCACAGCAAAGGCTCCGGAAACCCCTCACCCTAGCCCTCTCCCTCAAGGCTGATCTTTACCCACATCTTTTACATGCACAGGGTGGCGGGATCATTTTTGATGATTACCGCGACCACATCATCGTTACGCGGATTGCTACGCAAAACCGTCAACATCTTCCTGGCTTCGACCCATTGGCTATATGCACTCAAATCGATGCAGCAAAAAACAAGCACAACGACCACAAAAAGCACAAGACTTCTAATTATTCGCCATATTTTCATGATCATCAATTCACTTTTTCAAAATGATGCCAGGAATTCAGGATCCAGAATCCGGAATTACTGCATGACCGGGTTCCGAACCCTTCATAGCCTCCAGCACTTCCCGATCCCAGTGATCGCGTTCACGATAAGTCAGCTTGCTTGTGATTAGATCCTGCCGTGACAAGAAGGGAATATCGACACCATCAATAGTCGTAATCCGGCGCTGTCTCCATGCCCTGCCCCATTCCAGCTTCCAAACCTCAGCAGCGACATCGACCACAAATGTATCGGCAATCCTCACGACAACATTTTCAATGACGTCGTCAACCGTCAGCTCTGATGCATAACCATGCCCCCACTGTCCGAGCGCGGCAAGGGCACGCCGGATATTTTCCCTGTCCGGGCCGACATAGAGATCAGCGTCACGCGTCATTCGTTCATGGCCATGAAGAAGACAGGCAAGTCCACCATAAACCATATAACGGACTTTCGCGTCATTGAGAAGACGGCATAGTGCCACCAAATCGGGCACTCCTACTTCAGGTGCAAGCTCGCCGCCTGGATCTGTGCTTTCGTCCATTCTGCCTCCTCTTCCCATGTTTTGAACTTATACACGCCTGGAGGAAACCATTTTCCGCAAAGGGGACTCAACCTCAACATGGAACTGTTCCATCGGAGTGCGGCGGCGGGGGAAACCTCGGGGGTCTTGCCCACCGATTTAAGAGGCTTCTCCACCCATCCCAATCCATCCTCTCGGACAGTGAGTCTGGCTGATGTTTCAGTCATTTCAGGTAGTTATACAGAATTCAGAATCCAGAATCCAGAAGGGAAAAACAGGGGATGCGGGCGCACGGGCCATACAAAAGTAAATATCAGACCATCACCTCACCACTCCAGAGTGACGCCAGAAACTCCCGCCATGGAAGAATTTCTATTCCTCCCTCGATCATGCGGCGTTGCGGCTCCATGCAAACCACCAAGGCACGCTTCACCGGATGCTCTCCCACAAGTGCCCTCAATCCAGACAAATCGCCCTCATGGACCCGGGCCGAGGCCTTGACCTCAACCGCTATTTCCATCGGCCCAAGCACAAAGTCCACCTCCAACCCGGAACTGGTTCGCCAATAATGGAGCTCCAGATCCTGATTCCGATACGATTGATACGCGGTCAATTCCATCAGGATATAATGTTCAAAGGACTTCCCGAACTCGGGTGTCCCCAACCGGGGCTGTCGTCGCGCAAGATAGTTCGCTAATCCAACATCGAACAAATAGAATTTTTCCGTTTCAATCATCCGGCGTCCCTTTGACCGAGTCCAGGGTTGAAGCCGGATTCCCAACAAGGTGTCATCAAGGATCTGGAAGTATCCGCGCACGACCTTGGCGCTCACCCCGGTCTCCCGGGCAACATTCGTGTAATTCAAAAGCTCCCCTGAGGTAACCGCCGCGACACGCAAAAATTCAGCAAAAGCAGGAATATTCTGAACTCGGGCCTCTTCCGCAATCTCCTCCTTCAAATAATCACCCACATAGGATCTCAAATCGCTGAGGGGATCCGTCGATAGGAAATGGGGAGGGAGTAATCCTGACACGAGGACGCTTTCAATATCAAACCCCTCCGTCTCCCCAAAGGTTAAGGGTCGCATGGCATATCGCCAGGCCCGCCCCCCCAATAAGTTGGCATGGGACCGCCGCAATTTTCTGGCACTGGACCCTGTCAGCAGAAACTGGGCCTGGGAATTTTCAATGAGCCAATGGATTTCGTTCAGCAACAGGGGCACCATTTGGATTTCGTCCACCACAATGAGTCCATGATGCTTCTCATAGCGTTCGCGAAGAAGTGAGGGTCGGGCCGCATAGTCCGCAAACACATCCGTCTTCAATAAATCAATCAGTGGCTGATCAGGAAATGCCTGACGGATCCAATAGCTTTTCCCTGTCTTACGCGGCCCCCACAGAAACGCCGACTTCCCCGGTGGAAGATCCATCGCCAACCGTCTTTTGATTATATTGCTCATAAGGGAAGAATATCAGGATAAACTTGCCAGACAAGGCAATTTGTCCTCACTCTGCCACCGTCGCCACCGCCATTACCGCAATCCCCTCGCCCCTGCCGATGGCGCCCAGGCCTTCCATGGTCGTGGCTTTGATGGAAACATCATCGATCGTCACACCCAGGACGGGCGCCAGGCGCTCCCTCATGCGCTGGGCATACGGCATCACCTTCGGCTTTTCGGCCGTGATCATGGCGTCCACATTCACCACGCGGAATCCCTTCGCCTTAACACGAAGGACGCACTGCCTAAGCAATTCCACACTGTCGGCGTTCTTCCACTTTGGATCAGTGTTTGGAAAATGCTGCCCGATATCCCCATCGGCAATGGAACCGAGCAGGGCGTCAGCCAAGGCATGGCAGAGCACATCCGCATCCGAATGGCCGTCAAGCCCCTCGGGTGAAGGAATTTCCACGCCACCAAGGATGAGCTTGCGCCCAGCGGCGAAACGGTGAATGTCGAATCCTATGCCTGTTCTTGTCATAATATGAGGAATTCAGGATGCAGAATCTAGAATCATCACTTATCATTTCACTAGTACCATGATCGACAGTGTCGGATCTCTCGACAATGACGAGACTGTCTTTGCTGGTGTACCGGCTTCAGCCGGAATCCCCAAGCCACGCCGCCGCCTAAAGGCGGGACACCAACGGTTGTACATCCAAAACGACTAAGGAGCATGCCAACAGGATCCCTCTTCATTCTGACTCCTGGCTCCTGGATTCTGGATTCCTTTCTTTCGGCATATCCAGTTTCAAATGAAGCTCTCGAAGCTGCTTCTCCATCACTGTATTCGGCGCATTCATCATGAGATCCTGGGCCTTCTGGTTCATGGGGAAAGCGATGACCTCGCGGATATTGCTTTCGCCAGCCAGGAGCATGACCATGCGGTCGACGCCGGGAGCGATGCCGCCATGCGGCGGGGCACCAAGCTTGAAGGCGTTGATCATGCCGCCGAACCGCTTGTCGACCTCCTCGGGAGGATAACCAGCGATGGTAAACGCCTTGTACATGATCTCGGGGCTGTGGTTCCGGATGGCTCCGCTAGACAATTCAACGCCGTTGCAGACGATGTCGTACTGGTAGGCGAGGATATCGAGAGGATTCTGCTCACATAGCGCCTTCATTCCACCCTGGGGCATAGAGAAGGGATTGTGGGAGAATGCGATGCTTCGCGTTTCCTCATCCATCTCGAACATCGGGAAATCCACGATCCAGCAGAACCGGAAAACATCCTTGGGGATCAGCTCCAGATCGGTTCCCAGCTTGGTTCGGATGGCGCCGGAGATCTTGTTTGCCGCTCCCGCCATATCACTGACAAAGAACATGACATCGCCATCGACCATGCCACCAGCAGAGGCCAGCGCCGTGATTTCCTCAGGGGAAAGAAACTTCACGATCGGACCCTTGACCGCGCCGCCTTCCCAGACAAGATAGGCCAGTCCCTTGGAGCCTAATGACTGGGCATATTCCACCAGTTTGTCGAAGAAACTGCGGGACTTATCGGCAATCCCCTTCACAGGAATAGCCCGGACAACGCCACCCTTCTCGACGACCGAGCGGAAGGCGTTGAATTTTGAGGTGCGGAACAGCGAGGAGACATCACGGATCTCGATCGGAATCCGCAAGTCAGGCTTGTCGCTGCCGTATTTCACCATCGCGGTCGCATAAGGAATGCGCTCAAACGGGGGCTTATCGAGGGTCAACTTGGAGAATTCGTCAAACACGCCATGAATCACATCCTCCACCACGGAAAAGACATCGTCCTGGGTCACAAACGACATTTCCATGTCGAGCTGGTAAAACTCGCCAGGGGAACGATCGGCCCGGGCATCCTCATCGCGGAAGCAGGGCGCAATCTGGAAATATCGATCGAAGCCGGCCACCATCAGAAGTTGCTTGAACTGTTGGGGCGCTTGCGGCAGGGCATAGAATTTACCCGGATGCACACGACTCGGCACGAGGTAATCACGGGCCCCTTCCGGCGAACTGCTCGTCAGGATGGGCGTCTGGAATTCGGTGAAGCCATGACCGATCATGCGGCGACGCAGGCTGGCAATGATCTGTGATCGAAGCAGGATATTCTTGTGCAGGTGCTCACGCCGCAGGTCGAGGAAGCGGTATTTCAAACGCGTTTCCTCAGGGCCGTCATCCTCCACGGTGATCTGGAAGGGCAACGGATCGGCCAGGCTCTCGATGGTGATCGATTCGGCAATGACTTCAATCTTCCCGGTGGGCAACGCCTCGTTGATCGTGTCCGCGCTCCGGGCGACGACCTTACCGGTGACAATGATAACGCTTTCGGAGCGCACCCGCTGGCACTCGTCAAAGAAAGCGCGATCCGGGGTAACCACGACCTGGGTCAGGCCGTAATGGTCACGGAGGTCAATGAACAACAACTGCCCATGATCCCGTTTCCGGAAGACCCAGCCCGAAATCCGGACCGTCTTGTCAACATGCTCGGCGCGCAACTCACCACAATTATGGGTTCGATAGGGATGCATTCTCTCGTCTCCTGCTAAAATTCAAAAAAAATACTATACCACGGAGGCCCGGAGAAGGGAAGCGGGAGAAAGAGAAGACTTCACCACTGATCTTCACTAATTCCCACTAATCCGGAGAAGAAAATGTTGCGGCATTTTTGTTTCGGAGTACCGAAACGAAAAATTCCGCAACACCCTCCGTGAAGAATTGGGGAGAAATGAATGGCCTGCATATTCCTTCTGAATTCTTCGGAAGAACCGTTTCGGAATTTTCAGGGGGTGTACTCGCCACCTGAAAATTCCGAAACATTCTCTTTTCCGGATTAGTGCGAATCAGTGAAGATCAGTGGTGAAGTCTTCTCTTAATCTTCAATGACGACGGGAGTTCCTAGGGGAACTAATTCGAAAAGTTCTTCTACATCCACATTCTTGAGGCGGATACAACCGGCGCTTTCGGCTTTGCCGATGGAATTGGTGTCCCAGGTGCCATGGATGCCATAGCCCTTGATTTCAGGGGTGGTTCCGGTGGCCTTGATGGCCATCCAGCGAGTGCCCAGAATGTTCTCCTTGTCACCGAACGGAACGGTACGGCCATCATCCCGCCACCACGGCGGCTCGGGAATCCGCTCGACGATCACAAACGTACCCACGGGAGTCTTGTCATAACGGCCAGTCCCGACCCCGTAGCGCTTGAAAAAGGTGCCATTGGATGTGAGCAGAAGATCATTCCGGGCTTTGTTGACCTTGATCTCCATTTTTCCTGAAAACACTTTCAGATGCTGCCCGGGACGGATCACATCCGGCCGCTTCAACTCGTTCCCCTTGACGATCAACTCCACGGTGGTTCCGAATTTACGGGCAATGGCCTTGATGGAGTCACCCTCCTGAACGATGACATCCTGCTTTTCGACCATAGGCCAGGGAGAACGGATAAGTTCCACATTGAGGGGGCCCAGCACCTCCTCGATTTTCAGGCGCAAGGGTTCATCCGGGGAAGCAGCCAAAGCGGCCAGAAACTGCTGACGGGCTTTGTCCTTTTTGCCCGCTGCAAGAAGGGCATTGGCGTCGGCGGAAAGCGGCACGGAAGGCGATGGAGCGAGCGTGTTAGTTACACCCCGTTCACTTACCGGCGGCACGCCGGTTACTACAGGGAGCTTCGCGCTTTCTTTTGTAGTAGCCGCCGCCTGCCCTGAGCCTGCCTTCGGTGAGCTTGCCGAACCCGTCGAAGGGGTGTCGGCGGCATCTTTCACATCCGGGACACTTACCGGCGACACGCCGGTTACTACAGCGAGTTTCGCGCTTTCTTCTGTAGTAGCCGCCGTGTCGGCGGCCTCTTTCCCCCGAATCCAGACCACCAGCCCGACGGCCAGAACAACAACCAATCCCAATCCCACGACCCTCGGCCAGCGGCTCGGCTTATCCATTCTTTCCAATCCATCCATAACTCACCTCGTTTCTCATTATTAACCAATTCCAAGACTGAAGCTGTGACGACTATTGGGAGCCTGCCAACACAGCTCGCCCTTTGTCTGTCAGTCGGTATTTCTGCAACCGGCTCTGCGGCTTATTGGGGAGGGTGAAAGCCATCAACCCCTGCTCCAAAAGTGATGAAACTGATTTTTTAACCGCCCCTGAAACTCCTTTGTGCCCAAGTACGGAAGCCAATTCACCTCTAGATTTCGCCCCCACCACGAGAGCCTGAAGCATTCGCACCGACACACCCGACTCGGGCCTCGACTCGGGCCTCGACTCGGGCCTCGACTCGGGCCTCGACAAGGCATTGATAATCGCCTCTCGCACCGCTTCTTCCGGGTATTCCGGAACAATTTCCCGTTCAGGCTTGCCGGTAATTTTGTAAGCCTGATGGGTATTCCGGGAAACAAAAGCCAAGGCGTTGTCCAATTGGCTCAGCAACGGCCCCTCGTATGTCTGCTCATCAAGAAAATCGATGGCTTCCGTGCCCTTAAAGCGCGCACATTTCAAATCAGCGGAAATGAATATGCGTTGGGGGATCTTACCAAAGAGCAGAACCACGGCGTTACAGTAACCGGGTGCATGGGTCGATAGACGCGAATTCGCAATCAGATCTTTGAATGGCGTGGTTAGCTTCATTCCTGCACGTTCCAGATAATTTCGAACCGCCATCTTATCCACATCATCAGCCGTGAAGCGGGAGCAGGGAAGGGAATCCCATGACCTTCCCGTCGTCACCTCCAACAACCGATGAGCTTCCTCCCGACGCAAACATTGATTGGTTCGGCCCACCCGCTTGATGGGGCGACCGAACGCCCACGAGGGCTTCACTGGATTTTCATCAATCTGGATCTTGATAAGCGTCGATTGCTCTGAGCCTTCCACTTTGATGGTCGGGAATTGGGGCGGATCTGTGTTGACCTTGATCTTATTGGCGAGTTCCTCGAGTGAATGCTGGCCAATCTGAACGCCCACCCCCTCTCCTTTCGGACTGACACCAATGTAGATGACGCCACCTTGGGATGTTGCAAAAGCCGCGCAAGTCTCGACGATTTCCTTCCACTCTCCGAGCGACTGTTTCCACTCCACCGTCTCACTCTCAACGGGGAAATATGTATTTTTGATCGTCATCACACCTCCCTAAAAACAAAAGGCCAGGTCGCGCGATTGGCGACCTGACCTTTTCAACGCTCATCACCCCATCTGATCAAGGGGAATTTGTCGATGTCGAAGATGATGTCGAGACATTGACCGCCGAGTCCGAGACTCCGGAAATATCTCCGGTCTTCCCGCCGTCTTCAATCCAGGTTCCAATAATCCGGCGATCCGAGAGCGCCATGGAGGTGGTTATAACCGTTGAGCTTCCGGACCTTTGAGTTACCGTTGAAACCCCCTGCACGGTGCCCTGGAAATTACCCGTCATATTGACATAGATGCCCGCCGCGCTTTTTCCACTAGCCGAGAACGAGGCAATGACCTGATCGCCATTGACAAAGGTTGCGCCCTGCGACCCCGAGCCCAGATTGCCGGTGGTCTTCATATCCCCAAGGCTGCCCTCATAGACACTACCATTGTTATCAATGATCTTGATCTTATTTCCAGACTGCTGGACATTGAAGGCATAAATCGCGACCGTACTCCCCGGCGTAACGCCACTACTGGAGGTTCCGGAATTCGTGACGGCGTAGCCGGCGATAATCGGCACAGTACTTGCAATCCAGAAACTGCTACCGCTAATAGCCCAGCCACCACTCGAATAATTTATCGTACCAGACGTTCCGCTCACGGACCCATTTAGAACCCCTGCGCCATTATCCGAGAAACTGAATCCGCCGGCCGTGACTTGAACGGAACCCGGTATCACCGGAGTATGCAACAAGGATCCGCTATAGACCGTGCTGCTCCCATCACCCGTTCCGATCGTTTCACCAGAAATGGTCGTGGTCGATCCCGGGGAACCACTTGAGGCTGTCGAATATTGCGAGACGAGATAGCCACCGCTCCCAGACCCCCGGTAACTTCCGTTGAAATTGGCAATACTGCCGGAGTCGTTCCAGGAATTGCTATCCCCGCCGCCGCTCCATTCACAACCCGCCAAACCAACACTCAGTACCGCCACAAAAGCATTCCGAATCAGGTGCTTCATAGTCATCCGCCCTCTTTTTTGTTGAATCCACGCACGTTACGAAAACACACTCCCGAGGTCAATGTTATTGAAAACGGGTCCGCTTACCTCACCACGATCCGGTAGAACCGGGTCGGCACCCCGGCGGACGCTGTGTCCACAAAGGTCTTGGTTCCGGGACCACTGAAGGAGCCCATCGGCGCGTCCGCCCAGGTCTTCAGGTTGGACGAGACCTGGACTTGATACGTGACCCCATCCTTGCCATCCCAGGTCAGGCTCATTCCCATTCCCGGCCGGGACGCCACGCACGACCTCGCGCGCAACGCGTCATTGGCCAATTTCGGATCCGTATGGGTCACCAGGACTTCCACCGCATCCGACAATCCGTCACCGTCGGAATCCGCACCGGGCGCCAAGCCGTGAATCAACTCGTAGGAAATCAGGCGATCCAAAGCATGATTCGGATCGGCGTCAAAGTATGTCGATGAATATTTCATCATCAGAGTCACTCCTAGGCTATCTTCAGTCGTGCCCGTTCTCGTTAACTGAGCAGCGGGAGTCCACTCCCACCCATCCGGCAAGCCGTCCGCATCTGTATCGCGATCCACCAGAGTGATATCCTTGTTCAATTCAACGCTTCCTGTGCCCACCAGGACGCCACGCGGTCGTCCCACGGTTGTGGCAAGGAACCCCTGTGTCTCCCAGACATCAGCAACCCCGTTCGTATAACTGTCCTTGAAGGCCTTGATATAATAGGTTCCACTCCTGAGCCCCATGATTTTATACTGCCCCTTGTCAAAGGGCGTCAAGGGAACTCCGGAAACCGACGGACTATTGGTCAGCGAGGCAATCAGCGCCGGATCAGGAGTATTGGTGATCGACACCTGAGCCACTGGCTCGCCGCCAAACCCACCATTATTATAGGCCTGCAGAATATAGACACTCGTGTTAGTGCCACCCGCTTTACCGTAGTATTTGACCTCCCCGGACAGGGTGGACACACCACTCGGCGGATCCTCTATCTTCACCCTGAACTCACCGGGAGCGGAATAACTACCACTCGGGTAGCCGTTGGGGTAGTTGCCGTTGATCGCCTGAATCCGCCAGTAATACAGCCCGTTTGTAAAGGCACCACTGCCCGGATGTATCGGCACCGGGCAACGATAAGTGGCATTGTTGAGCACATCCAAAGTTCGGAACGGCGTGTCACCAACCCATTCATAAAACACGGACGAAAAACCGTAATTCGTTGAAATTTGAACCCGGAACCGGTCGGCACGCGTATCCATCGTCCAGAGAAGCTCCATGGATGAGTAATTGATCGTTCCCCCGACAGGACTGAGCACCGTTGGAATGGCGGGCTCCTGATTCACGACAACAATACTTCCATTTGTGATCGCCGTAATCCCATCCGATTGCTTGGCAAACCACTGGTAGGAGGCGGTTGACAGACCCAGAAAAAACCCCAGATTATTCATCTGTCCCTCATGGAACCAATTCTGGGGCGCTTTGTTGGTGCAAGCGAAGACAAACGGCGCGTTGACAAGACTGTTGTTCACAACCCTGATCACATAACTGGCCTGTCCAGCAACCTGCGGCCAGGTGAACCGGAGATGACCAGGAGGCGCCTCATCGGTGAGCCCGATCACCACTCCTGTCAAGTCTTCCCACCCGAGGTGGATCGCCTGTCGCTCGGCAATCCCGGCCGGCTCCCCGGCATCCCATTGGTTATTCCCATTATTATCGCGATAGGCAAAGAGATAGAGCTCCCCGTCCTTCAGCCCCTTAATGCTGAAGGAATTGGGATCCCCGTCTTTCCACTGATAATCAATAAATACCTGATCGTTATTCCACGACGCCACCATTCCGAATCCATCGCGCGCGGGCCAGCGGAACGTGTATGCGCCTGAACCATAATCAAAGGTTACATTGGTCGTGGCCTGGGAATTCAAGTAGTCCGGATAATAGGTCCATTGCCCGGCGGCATTATCGGTGAAATCAAAATCCGGCGTGACGAACTGCGGATTCAATCGGCGAACCTTGACACTTCCCTTCACAATGCTGCCATGCTTGAGTGTGCCCGTGAATACCGTCGTTTGCCCATCTCCTGAACCCAGTGATTCCGTCTCAGACCGGACCACGCCCCCCCCGGAAGTCCCTCTGATAGGATCGCCATCCATGGAAGGTGTCTGATAGCCCAATACAATGACAGAACCGTTTGTCCGCGTGCCATTATACTTAATGATCCCGTTCACGATTGGATCAGGATGACTGCTGACATCCTGGGGATCGGTATCCTTCATATACTCGGTAAAGTTGGCCCACCCATCGCCATCCGGGTCACCATAGACACCATAGGCGTCATAGATCTTGGTATCCAGACCATGCGCCATTTCCCATGTGTCAGGCAAGCCGTCATGATCGGTATACAGTTCACCGTACGTCCGGAATGTCATGCCGGACCAACTGTTGTAATCCCCGAATCCCCAGCCATAGGTATCCGCATTCATCGGATCCGTACCGGCCAGATACTCTGCCATATTACTTAATCCGTCATTATCCGGATCGCCCGAGGCGCCGTTGACTCCATTGGGATCCAGGGGGTCCAGACCATACAGTTGCTCCCACTGATCCGGTAGGCCATCGCCATCGGAATCATAGGTCAGGCTGTTCCCCGGAGTACCGTTATCCCACATCGGAATCGTGTCGTCCGTTTGAGCATTCAGCAACGGCAGGAGGTCGTTATATTGATCGAAAATTTGCCCCAGAGTGCTTTTTTGGGTGAAATACCGGACGCCGTAGGGATTGCTGGTGTTCCAGAAATTCGCCGTCACAGTCACAGTCGCCCCCGTCCCCACAGTAAACATGTTCGCGTTGTTTGTGTCACCAATGTCGCTCGGCGGTGTCTCGGGTGTATGGGTGGCAATATTCTCGATCCAGGGCACATAGCGATAATCTGTGTACACCAGAGATTTCTGAGGTGTGCTATTCCAGAATGCTGCGGTCCATCCGGCCGGGAATTTGAAAGACGCTGTATTGGTAAAGCCCCGCGGCATGCCTAATACCGAATTTGTGTCCCCGGGGGTTGGCATACCGTCGAATGTATACAGATACTTGAGAGTAGGCTCTGGCCTCTGCTGAGCCATGATATCCGACTGCCGGAACTGCGAGAACCTGGAGGACTGGATCTGGCTATCAGACCGCGCTCCATTCCAAATCCGAACCTCATCAATCCATCCGGTGAAGAAATTGGTCGGCGCCGGCTGGTTCAAAATGGAACTAATCCCGAACGTCCCATTCGGATTGTTATCCGCCGCACCCACAATAATCGGGGCGCCGTCAAGCGTTATAATACTTCCACCCAAATAGTAGGCCCCCGTTGCGGGCAACAGGCTGGAATGAACCCGCCCGGCAAGCGCCCCGTTCACATAAAGGGACAACGTCCCGCCCTGATTGGCGTTCAAATTATTCGCCACCTGATACGTTGCCGCCAAGTGCGTCCAATTCGTCGAAACAACGGTGGATCCCATCAGGACTTGATCTCCATATTCCGACTCCCAACCACTGCCGGTGTATTTCACATAGGGCTTCCCGTTACCGCCGATTGCCAAACGGAAATTCAGCCGGACGCCCGACACCAAGCCCAGTCGATTGTCACTAGGTATCAAAAGCGGGCGTTCCACAATCACCTGATCCGTGCCGTTCGTCGGATTAACAGGCCGCACCCAGGCCTCCACCGTGAAACTCCGGAAGGCATCCTCGACTGGCGTGACAATATTTAAACCCGAGAGCCACCCGCCACCGGCATCAGCCAACGAGGGCGAATAGTTAGGATAAGTACGCGCATAGGCCTGACCTCCGGGTGGCAAGTACAGGGCGCGCCGCTTCACGGGGCGTTCGGGCGTCAAGGGATCGGAATGCGTAATGGTCAATTCCTCCTTGTCGCTCAGCCCGTCATTGTCCGTATCATACCCCTCATTGCTCTCAAAACTGAACGCATAAGTGGGCGGAGACTCGCTTCCCGACCAGGGCCACACGTTGATAGCATTGTTCTGATAATACAAATTCACCCAACTCCGATCATACTCCATGTCTGTCATCCAGAGCGGCGAGGGATCGGTGTGATAACGCGGGGATTGCTCAGGGTAGAGAGAATTCGGAGCTTCCTCAAAATTCATGAGCCCATCGCCGTCTGGATCCGCCTGGGGGTGACCGGCTGTCCAAGGCTGTGTTAAAACGTTACCGATACCAGTCGAGGGGCAATCATCCTTTTCTTGACGCTGGCACGAGACCAGATCCACCGTCCCGTACAGGGGATCCAAACCATGATAGATCTCGTAGTAATCGTCCATGCCATCTTCATCGGAATCCACCTGGTCCGGCCGTGTCCCCGCATAGGCAAAGCTTCCGATTGCTTTCGTCGGCCCATACAGAGGAATATAGGGGAGTTGTGACGGATCCCAAGGGAGCGGTACTCCCTGGAAGAAATCGGCATTATTGTAGGAGCCCATCCCGGGAACCCAGAACGGCTCAATGTAGGTGTCATTGGTGGTGTTTGCCGAATAGTGCCAGTGGTAGACTGAGCAGGTCCAATATTCCTGATAATTCTTCAAACCGTCACCGTCGGGATCATTAAACGCATCCCCCACCGTGCCGTCGAGCGCACCGGGATAACAGGCCTCGTAGGGATCCGGCAGGGAATCGCCGTCGGTATCACAGGTGGTCGGATTCAGTCCACCACCTGGAGAACACCCTCCACCACTCGAAACCCCATAGGTGCTGACAACTTCCTTCATGACTAAGATACCTGCTTCATTTGGGACTAGCGCCAAATTCGTGACGGATCCCCCGCCAAAGGTATCGCCATTGAAGAAGCCCTTTTCCGCCCCATCGGGAATACCGTCCCCATCCGTGTCGTCCGCGCTGCAAAGTGATGCCGGACTCGGATCAACACCGGGATCAGTAGGGTATATCTTATTCAACCAGTTGGTTAGCGGCGTCAAGGCGTCCAGGTTCGTGCTGGATGTGTAATAACTCCGGAATTCATCCAGATTGACCAGCGCGTCGCCGTCCGGATCAAGAGCCGCGTCTGCCGGCTCCGAAGGATTCAACCCCACATAGTTTTCCCAACCATCCCAAATTCCATCGCCATCCGAATCAACGGAACGCGGATTTGTGGCATCGTCAGCGCCTGACCCCGGCAGGGAGGGGGAAAGTGAGATCAGGCCATCTGGCCCCCTCATCTCATCAACAGTCGAATATTTTTTAACAGTTGCGTTGTTGGTTATAGCAGGACCCACGGCAACGAACGGACTGAACCCGTTGGTCAGATAGACCTCATGGTTACGCCAGGCAAACGGAATCGTATTTGACGAGGCAATGACCCCCACATCGTTGGTAATCCCAGACCAGGCCATCCAGTCATTGTCCGGATTGTCCTGGCCGTCGCTCTCGACGGAGCCTGACGTGAGGGGACTCCACGGATCGTATCCGAAAATCACCTCATAGCCATCAGGCAAGCCGTCCCCATCCACATCCCAGAGGAAGGGGTGGGAAGAGCGACGCGGAGCCACGCCATCAGGCATTTTCGGTGGCGAATCCATCCGAATCGTATGGGGAGCGTTGCCAATGGTCTGAGAAAACGCCGTCGGCTGCCAGGCGTTATACTCACGGTCCGCGGAATAGTATAAGAGAGAGACCTTACCACTATTGTAATCATACAAGATGTCCCCATCCGGTCCGTCCCCGGGATGATCCGTCTTCCCGGGATTAAATACTCGAGTAGCTGTTGCCCAAACCGGAACGGTATTGGTGATATAGACCGCCACCTGATTGGTGACACCGACAAGTATCACCTCTTGCATGCCGCTATTCGCTTGCTGCCACTTATCCCAGGTGTATTCATATCCGTCATCAAAAATATCCCGATCTGAGTTGGCCGCATTCGCCTTGCTTTGATCCACGGTATCACCAGGCACCGCAACCCGAATCACTACATCTGGCCGGTATCCTACGGGATTCGCCGGGAACGGATAGAGAGCATCCCCGAAACTCACCGTCTGCATGGTATAGGGCGCGATCCCGTCAGGCCCTTGATATTCCTCGATGTTCATCAGGGGGTCAGGCAGCATATACCCATTGTTGGTGCTCCAGTGAAAGTCCTGGTCCGGATTGCCTTCTGATCCGTTATCATACACCCCGGCCCCATTATCCGTGGCGGCAGGGTGGAAGTTTGCGCGGGCCGAATCGGCAATATTGGTGGGATCCACGGACTCGGATTCATACTTGTCATCCATCCCGTCACCATCCGTATCGGAATTGATGGGATTGTAGAACCAGCCCTTGTTGGTATTGGAGAGATTGTATTCCTGGATGTTGGAAAGCCCGTCCCCATCCGGATCATCATAAGTGTGCTGCATCGTGGAGCCAGCCCTCAACTGAAACCGCGCCATATAGGCGACGAACCCGGGATCGTCCATGGAAGAAGTCCTGAAGAACGGCACAATGGACATCGAATTCGTAACCTGTATATCCACCTGATAGGTGGGGCTCAGGTCACGTCGCGCACCATTAACGGATACATAGTCCGGCTCGAACTTGGAGGGATCAAGGGCGGCCACCGAGACCCTAACGGAACTGCCGGTGTCTACCCACCGGTCATTCGGGTCATTATCAGTTCCCAGTTCCTGAATCGCCACAGTTCCCACCGCCGTATTGGTGGCATCCACCTTAAACTGCTGAACCCACAACCAACTCAATCCGGAATTTGTGGTGACCGTAACATTGACACTTGCGGCATCAGCCCCCGTTTTGGTGGCGGGAATCACGCTGCCGGTTCCGCCTATCCACCCATTACAGCGATATCGCTGATTACCGCTCAAACCGACGATTATGGAGGGAGGGGCAATGTTCGTGTAGGCACCATCACGAACGGTGAAGACGTTAGTGGCCAAGTCTGATGGCCCCCCGGGGAAGGCTTGAGAAAATGTCCATTTCCTCGAGAATCGCGCGTAAAGATCCTTGGATGCATCCATGTATATTTGCACATGGTTCGCCGGGGTATTCGCAGCACTTTCCCATTGGACAAATTCAAACCCGTTTGACGCTGTGGCCGTAATCGGAGGGGTTGTTGCTCCAACGGCATACCAATTCGTGCCGAGGGGAGGGACGGTATAACCACCATTTGTGGGATTGGCCACAATATTCAGATATACCCCGCGCGATAAAAAATTGGCGCGGGCAAAAAGCGGTGCATTCGTCGATGAAATCAAAACCGTAACAACAGGATCATTGGTCGTTTGAAAAGGATCGCTCGGATCCAAGCCAATACCGTTTGTTGGGAAAAACCGCCAACCAGCGAAGATATAAGATGGATTGCTTTCCGCCGCCGTTAAGGTGATGACCTGATTCACCGTGACATAATTATTACTGCCCAATGATGAACTGACTGTCCCCGCGCCAGCAGGACTGAGACTTAAGGCCAATGGCTGCGCCCCAGGGCGTGCCTGAAAGTTAGCGACAGCAGACAGTGGAGCATTCGTTGACGTAATCAGCACTGAAATACTGGCGTCATTGGTCGTCCCTGAAGTCAAACTCATCCCGTTTGTCGGTGTCCAGCCCCATCCGGAAAACACGTAAGCAGGATTATTGGTCGTCACCGCCAAACTGACGACATTGCTCAAGGCGACATTAGTCGTCGTGATGTTTACCGTCTCCAAGCCCGAGGGACTGACACTCACAGTCAATGACTGTCTCGGTTTGGCTTGAAAATTTGCGACTACGGAAAGAGGGGCGTTCGTTGATGTAATCAGAACAGAGATGCTGGCATTATTAGTCGTCCCCGAACTCAAACTCATCCCATTTGTTGGCGTCCACTGCCACCCGGCGAACACATAAGAAGTATTGGCTGTCGTCACCGCCAAATTGACGACATTGCTCATGACGACATTAGTCACAGTTGGGCTCGCCGTCTCTACGCCGACAGGGCTAACCGCAACGGTCAAGGTCTGCGTTTGCGCTCCCCCGCTGGCAGGGAACAAAAAACTCGAAAAAACCAATGCCATCACGATTCGTCCGCCCATGGCATATACCGCTTTAGAAAGACTGTTCTTCATCATTTTCCGCCTCCTGCATGTAAAACTTTATACATTGAAGTCAAGTCATCAATTGTAGACTTAGTTTCGTCGGTTTTTTTCTTCTGCTCTATATATTCACCATTCTTCAACAGAGATTGTTTATAGGCGCCTTGAACTTCCATCGCCTGGAGGAACATCTTCCCCACCGCAGAATCAGAAGGGTTCGCCGCTGTCCGCATCCGGCTGATGCTCGACAAAACAAGATTTAATTTCTTCCGGATTTCCATGGCCTTCATGGCATCTACTATCTCGCCTTGCTTCTGACGGGAAAGTTCATTTTCCAAGCTGTTTCGCAGCCGCTCTGCTTCTTTCACCTGATCCGCATATCCGGGTATGATTTTAGCGCAAGCATCCTCATACTCATTCCGAACCGCCAACAACTTCGTATACGCATCGCGAATGACTGGATCCTTTTCCCGAAGCTCGCCTTCCTTTTTTTCCAATTCAAGACCCGCCTGCTCATCAGCGACCTGAGCCTTCGCCAACTCTTCCTCAATCGCCTTCTTGCGAAACACCTGCTGCCGCTCCCGCATGGCCTTCTGCTGTTCCCGTAGAGCTTGCCGGGACTCGGGAGTTCTAACTCCAGTGGACGGAGGGTGTTTCGGTATATTCGTTGGCAACACGACACTCGTGGAGTTGGAGAAAACAACCGGCATTCTGGAAAGTTCATTGGAGGCTACTGATAGAGTCTTCGCGACGGGCTTGGCCGCCTTGGCGGGTTCCTTTCGGGAACAGGCGGCGAGGCTCACAACAAGGAATAGGAGACAAAAACCCAGAATCCCTCTTGCATGCTTTGTTCTCGTCTTCATTTGATTAGTGATACTGTACACCCAATCTGACAAAAACACCACTCCCGCTTGTTAAGATAATGAAAAAAGATTTATATCGGATCAAACACAGGCCGACAACACCAAAAGAGAGAAAACCAGCAATTCTCATTATGGCCTCATGAGGGCATCGCTGTAGTAGCCGCCGTGTCGGCGGCACTCTTTGCACACTACCGGCGAGGACGCCGGTTACTACAAGTCCTTCGGTCCTTTTACTTACCCCCTCGTCAGTGATGGGTGACCCCTTACACAAGCGAAAACATCTCAATAATGGGATTTTTGCGCCGTTTTGACAAGTTGCCCGGCGACACCCAAAACTGCGGACCCCCGTTGGGCAAGAATGGTCAAAACAGCCACTCAGCAGCCACAGCGGCTCACCGAGACGGTTCGCCCTACCCCAAGGTCAAGCAACACTTGATTTTAACCTAAAAAGAGCAGTTGAATCAGGAAAATAGAACACTTCGTCGCATGTCTTAGTCGCCCCCCTTAGTCGGTTACGCTTAGTCCAACGGCTTAGTCGTTCCCGGACAGTCGCTTGT
>Ga0194062_1000227_pt1 | contig 23555 bp, 25 predicted proteins | sample SepL2225m_MetaG_FD_155481 | JGI IMG/M metagenome (GOLD analysis project Ga0194062, IMG submission 155481) | Anoxic zone freshwater microbial communities from boreal shield lake in IISD Experimental Lakes Area, Ontario, Canada - Sep2016-L224-25m | ecosystem: Environmental > Aquatic > Freshwater >... | reverse complement strand
GGGGCAATCTGGGGCTCTGGGTGGGGCTGAAGGGGGCGGTGTCGCCCCAATCCCAGAAGGCCCTGGTGGCCGCAGGGGTGGCCGCCGGCCTGGCGGCGGGCTTTAAAGCGCCGATCGCCGGGTTGTTCTTTGCCTTTGAAGGCACCTACAGCTCGATACCGGGTCGCCCGAGCCTGCGGGCGGTGTTGGTGGCGGCCATCACCAGCACCCTCGTCACCCAGCTGGCCCTCGGCGACGATCCGATTTTTCGTTTGCCCTCCTACGAGGTGCGCTCCCTACTGGAGTTGCCCCTCTACCTGGGGCTGGGGGTGGTGGCCAGTTTGATGTCCTGGGCGCTGGTGAGCGTGCTTGCCGCCGGCCGCAGCGACCCCGTTCAAACCTTTCTTGCCAAGTTACCCAGCTGGCTGGTCACCACCCTGGGCGGCTTGGGGGTGGGACTGATGGCCCTGGGTTTCCCCCAGGTGCTCGGGGTGGGCTACGACACGATCGAGGCCCTGCTGGGCAACCAGGGCGGGATTGCCCTGAGCACCCTTCTGGCCTTGCTGGCCGTGAAGCTGCTGGCCACGGGTCTCAGCAATGCCACTGGTTTTGTTGGGGGCGGTTTCGCCCCCTCCCTGTTCCTCGGGGCCGTGCTGGGGAACTGCTACGGCCAGATCCTCGGGGACAGCGGGCTGCACCTGCCGGTGGCCGAGCCCCCCGCCTACGCCATGGTGGGCATGGCGGCCGTGCTGGCCGGTAGCGCCCGGGCGCCCCTGACCGCCCTGCTGCTGTTGTTCGAGCTGACCCGTGACATTCGCATCGTGCTGCCCCTGATGGCGGCGGCCGGTTTGAGTGCGCTGCTGGTGGAGCGTTGGCAGGGGCTGGCGGATCCGGGTTTGTTGGGACCTGACCCAGTGGAGGAGGAACGGCGAGCGAAGTTGGCGGAGCTGGCGGTTGAGGAAGCCTTCGACCCGGAGGCCCCCCTGGTGCTCGCCGCCGAGACCGCTGCCCGCGATGCCCTGGCCCAGTTGGTGGCAGCCCATGGCCATTGCCTGCTTGTGGAAAGGGAAGGCTGGGTCACTGGTCTGGTGACCCTCACGGATCTGCAACGGGGGATGGGCTCTGATCGGGGGGAACTGACCGTGGAGGAGTGCCGGCGATCGGAACTGGTGTGGCTCCCACTGGCGGCCAACCTGGCCCAGTTGGAGGAGCAACTTCTACCCAATGATTTTCGTCAGATCCCTGTGTTTGCGAGGGACGCTGAGCCATTGCCGGAGCGGCTTCCCCAGGGCCTGCCCAGCCTCGGGTTGCCCCTCGGCAGCCTCAAGGGTTTGGCAAGCCGGGATGGCATGGCCCAAGCCCTTGCCCGCCAGCAGATCAACTGAACCAGGCGAGGGGCTTTCAGCGGGCGCCGCAGTCGAGTTGATCGATCAGCAGATTGGCCATGGGGTCGACCGCACACAGCAGCTGGAGGATCCTGTTGCGGTCCACCATGGAGAGTTCACCGTCTGCTCCCCATTTCAGGGCGGTGTGGGCGAGCCGTTCCCCATCCTGTGTCTGGGTGGGGTGACTCATGCAAAGGACTCCGCGGGTGTTCGACTTGTGAGGCATGAAAAAAAGGGTCTGCCAGAGACCCTGAATGGGTAAAGAATACCCATCTGTCCTGGGCTGATTTGTTCAGTCAGCCACAAAAAGACCCAGGTTGAAGCTATCTCCAGATTTGCTTCCGATTCAGGGTTTGATCACCACCGGTGTTCCGATGTCAACTTGATCAAAAAGCAGGCTCACATGTTCGTTCTTCATGCGAACGCAACCGTGGCTGACAGCGGCCCGCGCATCCACCCACCAGGGCCAGGGGGTGCCGTGGATGCCGTAGTCATCCTTGCCGGTGGTGTGGAAGCCGATCCAACGCACCCCCAGGGGGCTGGCGGCGCCGGTGGTGTGGTTGACCTTGCCGCTGGCGGTGCTCTGGTATTTCGGGTTGATCACTTTGGTGGTGACCTTGAAGGTGCCGGTGGGGGTGGGGGTACCCGGGGCGCCGATCACCACCGGCCAGCTGCCCACCACCTTGCCGTCCCGTTGCAGGCTGATCTGGCGGCGGCCCAGGGACAGCAGGATCACCTGGGTGCTGGTGCTCGCCGCCACCGCGGAAGCAGGCCTGGCGGCTGGACCCTGAACCCCTGGGGCCGCCGTTGCTGGGGCTGCGGTGGCCGGGGTCAGGGAAGCCGTGGGGGGCATGGTCTCCGCAGCCCAGGCCACGGGGCCCATCAGCAGGCTGCCGATGATCAGGAGGGAGGGGGCGTTCATCCGTTGACGAGCAGGGGTTCGATCTGTTGGAGGTAGCGCGCTTCGCACTCCTTGATGATGCGCACCGCTTCCTCAACCCCGAAGAAACCGTTGACCTTGCAGGTGCCGGGTTTTTTGAGGTCTTTGTAGTGCTCCCAGTAATACTGGGTTTCCTTAATCCAATGGGCGCCAAGTTGCTCGTAGCTGGTGATGTGGTCCACCCGCTTGTCATCAGCCAGCACCGCGATCACCTTGTCGTCCACTTCACCACCATCATCAAATTTCATGATGCCGATGATGCGTGCCTCCACCAGGCTGCCGGGCACCAGAGGCTCGGTGACGTTGACGATCTCAATGTCCAATGGGTCGCCGTCCTCGTCCCAGGTGCGGGGGATGCAGCCATAGGCAAAGGGATAGGCCAGGGAGGAGTAGCCCACCCGATCGAGTTTGAGCTGACCGGTTTCGGTGATCAGCTCGTATTTGTTGATCGTGTTGGAGTTGAGCTCCACGATGGCGTTCAGGCGCCCTGAGGTTTCGTCGGCAAAGGCCGGCAGCACGTGCAGGAGGTTTAGCTGGAAACGACTGGGGGGATGCTCGATATTGGCCATGGAAGGGGAGGAGGTCAGGCGCCGGCGGGCATCCTACGGAGTGCCGCAGCGGCCTTTGCCCAGGGAGCAAGGCCTCAGGTGGCCATCAGCCGGTCCACCTTTGCCTCCAGGTAGGCCAGGAAAGGGGCGGCCTCCAGGGGACGGCCGCTCACCTGCTCCACCAGGGACCCGCCATCCACACTGCGGCCGAGGGGATGGACATGGCGACGGAGCCACCCCAGCAGCTCCTGGTCTTCCCCGGCGGCGATTCGTGCCTCAAGGGGCCCGAGCTCCGCTTCCATGGCTTCCCCGAGCTGGGCTGAGATCAGATGACCCAGGGCATAGGAGGGGAAGTAGCCGAACAATCCCTCACTCCAGTGCACGTCCTGCAGGCAGCCCTCGGCGTCGTTGGCCGGAATCAGGCCGAGCAGTTCCTCCATGAGCTGGTTCCAGCGTCGGGGCAGTTCCGCCACCGGTAGTCCCTCCTCCAACAGGGACACCTCCAGCTCGTAGCGCAGGAGGATATGGAGGCAATAGGTCAGTTCATCCGCCTCTACCCGGTTCAGGCCAGGCCGCAGGGGGTTCAGGGCCCGCCAGAGGGTGGAGGCGGAGCCCCAGGGGTCGGCGCCGCCGAGGGCCGAGCAGAAGCGGGGATGCCAGTGGCGGGCGAAGGCCTGGCTGCGGGCCACCCGGCACTCCCAGAACAGCGACTGGCTCTCGTGCACCCCCATTGAGGTGGCATCCCCCAGGGGCCAGGCGAACCACTGGTCGGCCCGGCGGGGCAGCCCCTGTTCGTAGAGGGAATGGCCCCACTCGTGGGCAGTGGCCAGGAAAGCGGAATAGGGGGAACCCGGCACGATGCGGGTGGTGAGCCGGAAATCCGAGGGGCCGAGGGTGCAGGAGAAGGGATGGGGGGAGCGGGCCAAGGCGGCGATCCGGCCGTCAAAGCCCCAGCTCTCCAGCAGTTCCTGGCAGAGTTTCTGTTGGACGGGCTCGGGCAGATGCACCGATTTGCCGGTCGGAACTTGCTGGGGGAGACCCCGCTGCAGCGTGCGTTCGATCAGGGGAGGTAGCTGCTCCTGCAGCGGAGTGAAGAGAGTCTCCAGCCGGGCTTTGGAGATTCCAGGCTCAAAGGGCTGGGCGAGGGTTTCCCAGCAACTGCGCTCCAGGCCTCCGTCAGCCCTTTCCCCCACCGCCAGCTGACGGGCCTGCTCCTGCCGCAGCCGAATCATCTCCTCCAGGGCGGGGGCGAAGAGGGAGAAATCGGCACGGGAACGGGCTTCCTGCCAGAGCCCGTAGCCCCGGGACTGGGCCTCCACCAAAGCCCCCACCAGGGCGGGGTCCTGGCTCCTCTGGCGCCGCAGGTCCTGACGCAGAAGGCTGAGGTTGCGTTCCCAGTCTCCAGGATCCTCGCCACGGGGCTCGGCCGCCAGCTCCGCCGCCGCCTGCTCCACCAGCTCGGCATAGGCGGGGCTGCTTTGGCGGCCATGGAGTTGCCGGGCGATCAGGGCCAGCTGTTCGCCGCGCCAGGCGGAGCCTGCTGCTGGCATCAGGGTGTTCTGGTCGAAATAGAGGGTGCTCTGGATGCTGCCCAGTAGCCGGGTGCCGTGCAGATGCTCCTGGAGTCGGTCAATGGCGATGCCCATGGCGACAAACTGCCACACTGCGGATCTATCCGGCGTTCCCTGCGAGCGATGGCCCGGTCCGCCCTCTTTTTTGTGGCAGCCGTCTCCCTGGCCGCTGGGGTGCTTGGTCCGTTGAGCCGTTCGGCCTTGGCCACCCCCCTGGAGCCCACGGCCCAGGAGCTGGGCGCCTTTGCGATGGCCCGGGCCCTCACCCTCTGTTTTTCCACCCGCATGACCATGGGGCCCAGCCGCTCCAGGGCCTTGGCGCGGGAGATCCTGATCAAGGCGGGCCACGACCCCGATGGCGCCTGGGTGCAGGTGGCACCGGCCACCGAAGCCCTAGCCGATGACCTCTACAAGGGTTTGAGTCCCAGTTGCGACATCGATGGCTCTTTCCTGGAGCAAGCGGCCAAGCGTGCGGCCGCGTCCTTCAAGGGCCCCCTCGCTGCTCCAGCCAAGGGAGAGGGATCGCCTACGAAGTGATGGGCCTGGTTCAGGTGCCGAAGGCCCAGTGAAGTTCCATGGCCACGGCTCCCTCGAGGCTGCGTTTCACCGGGCATCCCTCCCCGGCCGCCTGAAGCAGTTGTTGGGCCTTGGGGCCTAGTTCTGGCGGCACGGTGATCCAGACCTTGAGGGTCTCGATCCGGCGCACGCCCGTGCTGGTCATGACTTTCTCCACCCGGGCGGTGCTGCCCTCGATCCGCCAGCCGTGGCGATCGGCCGTGATGCCCATGATCGTGAGGATGCAGGTGGCCAGGGCTGTGGCCACCAAATCCGTGGGGGAGAACCGCTCCCCCTTGCCCTGGTTGTCCGTCGGGGCGTCGGTTTCAAGCGCACTGCCGGAGGGGCCGTGGAGGGCATGGCAGCGCAGATGGCCGTCGTAGCGGCAGCTGATCGTGGTCATGGGGGATGGTCCACCGGCCCATAGGCTGGCAGGTGGCCTTCCGGCTGCGGCAGATGATCCCCACTTCCCCCGATGCGCCGGTGATCGGGCTCGCCAAGGCGATCCAGATGTCGGTGGCGCCGGTGTTCCTGCTGACGGGAATTTCCGGACTGCTCGGGGTCCTCTCCAACCGGCTGGGGCGCATCATCGACCGGGCCAACAACCTGCAGGAGGCTGAGGAGCACAGCGATGTGGCCCGTACCCGTCGCTTGCGCCTGGAGTTGCAGGTGCAGAAGCGGCGCATCAATTTGATCAACCGGGCCATCACCTGCTCCACGCTCACGGCGCTGTTGGTGGCCCTGGTGGTGGCGGTGGTGTTCATCAGCGCCATCGCGGCGATCGATCTCACCGCGATCGTCGTGCCCCTGTTCGTCGTGGCCATGGGGGCGCTGATGGGGGGCCTGGTGTTGTTCCTGCGGGAGATCCAGCTGGCCACGGCCCAGGTGCAGCGACGGTTCTGAGCCCGCAGGACCCCTGCCCCAGCCGGCGTCCTTCCTCAGTTGATCACGACCCTCGCAGCTGCCGCTGATGGGCTTCGATCCGATCGAAGATGTTGTGGATCAACCGCCGGCCGCTGCGGGCCACTGCGGTGCCCCAGCGCCGCTGGCCTTCCCGGATGCGCTCAGGGCCCCCCGGACCGAGGGCTTCGAGCACGTAGGCAGCGTCCTCCTCCAACCAGCGATCAAGGTCGCCACTGGCCACCTCGATATGGAACTGGAGGCCCCAGGCGTGATCCCCCAGGCGGAAAAATTGCTCTGGACAGTGCAGGGTCGATCCCAGCAGGGTGGCTCCCGCCGGTAGGTCGATCCGATCGCCGTGCCAGTGCAGCACCAGTTCGCTGGCACCCAGACCGGCCAGCACGGGTTCCTGATCCGGTTCGGCCAACCAGTGGACGGCGCCCCAGCCCACCTCCCTCAGGGGTTGGGCGGGATTCCCGGTGGTGAGGGGTTCGGCGCCGCCGCCGGCGGCGTGGGCCAGTAATTGGGCCCCCAGGCAGAGGCCCAACACGGGCTGACGCGCCGCCAGGCGCTGGGCGATCAGATGGACCTCAGAGACCAGCCAGGGATAGTCGGCATCACCGATGTCGGCGACGCCCATGGGCCCCCCGAGCACGACCAGGATCGTGTCGGTGGCTGGCTCGAAGGCTGGCAGGGTTTCGCCCAGGTCGGGGCGATGGATCTGCACGCTCCAGCCCCGGTCCGCCGCACAGGCGGTGATCAGGCCGGGGCCTTCCCGGTCCAGGTGCTGCAAGATCTGGAGTTTCATTTGCGCCGGCAGTAGCCCCCGCCCACGTTCATCCAGCCGGAGGCACAGGCCTTGCCATGGGTGGGCGTCACGGTATAGGTGGCAAGCCCGAGGGTGGAGCAGGTGCCCTTGAAGGTGTCCACGTAGCCGAGGGGGCAGATCGTCTGCAGTTTGGGCACGACCCGCTGGGCCCAGGCCGCCGGGGCGCCCAGTCCGGCGAGGGCCAGGGCCAGTGCTCCCACAAGTGGCAGGAAGGGGCGGGCCATGGGGTTCTCCGTCTCAGTCGATGCTAGGGAGGGGGATCGCCGGCGCCGGCGGCCCCCCGGCAACGCCCATCTGTCGGCCCCGAACTCGCGAGGCTCGAGCAGCAGCTCCATCACCTGACGATGAACACTCCGGTGACGGTTTCACCGATCTGGCAGCCCTTCTGCGGCCCTCCCTTCCCGACGACGAGGGCCCCGACGACAGGCCCGCCCCCATTCGCACCGCCCTCACCACCACCAGCCATTGGTCTGTGGGAGCATCGCTGTTGCCCCCACCAGCGTCGCCTCAGCCCGCATCTGATCGGAGAGTGAGCGATTTCATGGCCGACCCACTGCTGAAGGAACTATCGGCCCTGCGGGGTGAGATTGCGGGCTTGCGGGAGGTGGTGGGGGCCCTCGTGATCGCGATCGAGCGGTCGGGCTGTCCTGCCATCCAGGCGGACGCCATGGAACCTTGGCCTTCCAATGCCTCCGGCAGCTCTCCGGCCCAGCAGCTGGCGCGCCGCAACGCCGAGCGTCTCAACCATGAGGTGCTCCGTCGCACGGCCCAGGGGCTCGATTCTGCCGACGACACTGAGGTGGATCTGCTGATCGATCGGCTCCATGATCTGGTGGATCCCACGGACTCCTCCGGCCATGGCCGCCCCTCTGCTGAGCGTTGAAGCGATCGATGACCTTCTGGGCAGTTTGAGGGGCTGGAGCCTGGTGGCGGGCAAGCTCCACCGGGAGCTACGTTTCGACACGTTCAATGAGGCCTTCGGCTTCCTCACCCGGGTGGCCCTGGTGGCCGAAGGCTTAAATCACCACCCCGAGTGGTTCAACATCTACAACCGGGTTGTCATCGATCTCACCACCCACGACATCGGTGGCCTCTCCAGCCTCGACCGCGAGTTGGCCCTGCGCATCGAGGCTCTGCTGCAGGGCACCTCAGCCGCCTGAGCCCAGCCTCTGCCACAGCTCCATCAGCACCTCCCCTGCCGTCCTGTCCGTCGGCACCTCAAGGCTGCGGCGCTGTTCCTCCTCCGTCAGGGGCTCGCACCACTGCCGTTGCTCGAGCGCAATGGCCAGATCCGCGTCGCTGGGGTCGGTGCTGGCGGTGCTGCCCCGGCCAACGAGCCGTTGATCAATCACGGACCAGGGAGTGCTGAGATTGAGGATCAACCAGGGCACCCCCAGCTCTTCCGCCAACGCTGTGGCCCTCTGCCTGCTCTCTCGACGCAGGTGGGTGGCATCGAGCAGAACCCAGCGCCCCTGCTCCAGGCTCGCCCGCGCCGCCGCCAGCAGGGCCGCTTCGGTGCGGGCGTTTGCCGCTCCGTTGTAAAGGCTCTTCCGTTCCTCGCCCTCCACCCGTGCCAGAGGATCCAGGCCGTGGAGCTGTTTGCGCATGACATCGGCCCGGTGCCAGTCGGCCCGTAGCCAGGGAGCCAGCGCCGCCGCCAGATGGCTTTTGCCAGAGCCCGAGAACCCCCGCAGCAGGATCAGGCTCGGAGGGGCGTCGCCAGGGAGGGCATAGGCCAGCGCCAGGCTCAGGTGTCGCCGGGCCATGTCCGCCTCCTGCTGCCGCCGGGTTTCCGGCAACTCAGCTTCGCTGCTGCTGACCGCGGCCACCTTGGCGCGCACATGGGCGCGGTAGGCGCAGAACAGGGCCAGCACCGCCTGGTCCACGTCAGCTCCATAGCCCTCCAGCAGTGCCGGCACCAACGCTGAATGGCCGTGGGCCTGCAGGTCCATCACCAGGAAGGCCAGATCGGAGAGGGCATCGACCTGGCGCAGGTCGGCGTTGAACTCGACACAGTCCACCACCGAGAGTTTTTGGGGGCCCTGCCCATGGTTGCCGGCCTCGATCAGCACGTGCTCCAGGCGCAGATCCCCGTGGCCATCCACTGCCCAGCCGCCGCCGAAGCGTTGCCTGAGCCTGGGGCGCAGGCGCCGCAGGCCGGCCGCCAACTGTTGCTCCAGCCGCCGGTGCACGGCGTCGGGAAACAGCGCCGGCACGAAGGAGCCGGTGGCCTTCAGGTTGTTGTGAACCACCCGGGCGAAGGCCCGGACACCCCTGTGGCCCGAGGGTTGGTTCAGGGGATGGTCCGCGTGGAAACGCCGTAGGCGCTCGCCGAGGTCCCGCAGCTCCGGGGCCCCGGCCCGCCCCGCAGCCAGGCGTTGGACCAGGGTGTCGTTGTTGTCGAAGCGACGCATCACCACCACCGGCTCGCGCCCACGGCCCACCGCCGCCACCTGCAGGTAGACATCCGGTGCCAATCGGCGGTTAAGCCGCAACTCCTCCCGGCACCAGTGCAGCCGCAGCTCTGGCGTTGAGTAATCCAGCAGGCCCCAGAGCCGCAATGCCTTCTTGCGTTTGAAGGCGTGGCCATCCGTGAGGGTGACCACGCTGATGTGGGTCTGGACCGTGCGGCGCCGCCCCCGTCGCCCCCCGGGGGCGTCTGCTGGGTTCACACCAGCGCCGGCAGCCGGGCCGGTTCGGCGGCGCTGAGGTGGAGCTGCTCGTCCTGGACCTCCACCCGGATGGTGCTGCCTTCAGGGAAGGTGCCCGCCAGGATCGCCTTGGCGATGGGCGTTTCCAGGTGGCGCTGGATCGCCCGCTTGAGGGGTCTGGCGCCGTAGACGGGGTCGTAGCCGATGGTGGCGAGCCAATCGAGGGAGGAGCCCTCCAGCTCCAGGCCCAGCTTGCGCCCCTCGAGCCGAACCCGTAGGCGCTGCACCTGCAACTCCACGATCTGGCGCAGCTCTTCGCTGCGCAGGCTGTGGAAGATGATCGATTCATCGAGGCGGTTGAGGAACTCGGGCCGGAAGTGGGCCCTCAGGGCCTCGTTCACCCGCTTCTCCATCTCGCCATGGCGGGCTGGATCGCCGGCCAGATCCAGGATGGAGGCGCTGCCGATGTTGCTGGTGAGGATCAGCACCGTGTTGGTGAAATCCACCGTGCGCCCCTGGCCGTCGGTGACGCGGCCGTCATCGAGTACCTGCAGCAGCACGTTGAACACATCCGGGTGGGCTTTCTCCACCTCGTCGAAGAGGATCACGGCGTAGGGCCGGCGCCTGACCGCCTCCGTGAGCTGGCCGCCCTCCTCGTAGCCCACATAACCCGGAGGCGCGCCGATCAGCCGACTCACGGCGTGCTTCTCCATGTACTCGCTCATGTCGATGCGCACCATCGCTTCCTCGCTGTCGAACAGCTGGGCGGCGAGGGCTTTGGAGAGCTCCGTCTTGCCAACACCGGTGGGCCCAAGGAACAGGAAGCTGGCGATCGGTCGGTTCGGATCGCTCAATCCCGCCCGCGACCGCTGGATCGCGTCGGCCACGGCCGTGACCGCCTGGCCCTGGCCCACCACCCGCCCGTGCAGGTCGTCTTCGAGGTGCAACAGCTTTTCCATCTCGCTCTGCACCAGCCGGGCCACGGGAATGCCGGTCCATTTGGCGATCACCTCGGCGATGTCTTCCTCGGTGACCTCCTCCCGCAGCAGGGTCTTGTCACCTCCTGCGGCATTGAGTTCAGCCTCCTTGGCGGCCAGCTTCTTGTTGAGCTCGGCGAGGGTTCCGTACTCCAGCTCGGCGGCCTTGTTGAGGTCGTAGCTGCGCTTGGCCTGCTCCACCTGCAGCTGCACCTGCTCGATCTCCTCCTTGATGGCGCTCAGCTCGTCGATCGAGCCCTTTTCCTGCTGCCACTGGGCATTGAGGGCGCTCTGCTGCTCCCCCAGTTCCGCCAACTCCCGTTCGATCCGCTCCAGCCGCTCCTTGCTGGCGGCATCGGACTCCCGCCCAAGGGAGAGCTTTTCCATCTCCAGCTGCAGGATCTTGCGGTCGATCTCATCGATCTCCTCCGGCTTGGAGGTGATCACCATCTTCAAGCGGGCAGCCGATTCATCCATCAGGTCGATCGCCTTGTCCGGCAGGAAGCGGTCGGCGATGTAGCGGCTGGAGAGCACGGCGGCGGCCACCAAGGCGCTGTCGGCGATGCGCACGCCATGGTGCACCTCGTAGCGCTCCTTGAGGCCCCGCAGGATCGAGATCGTGTCCTCCACCGTGGGTTGGTCCACGAACACCTGCTGGAAGCGGCGCTCCAGGGCGGGATCTTTCTCGATGTGCTGACGGTGCTCATCGAGGGTGGTGGCGCCGATGCAACGCAGTTCGCCCCGGGCCAGCATCGGCTTGAGCAGGTTGCTGGCATCCATCGAGCCGCCGGCGGCGCCGGCCCCCACCACCGTGTGGATCTCATCGATGAACAGCACGATCTGGCCCTCGCTGGAGGTGACCTCCTTGAGCACGGCCTTGAGCCGCTCCTCGAACTCACCGCGGTACTTGGCGCCGGCGATCAGGGCCCCCATATCAAGGGAGATCAGCTGGCGGTTCTGCAGGGCCGAGGGCACATCGCCGTTGACGATTCGCTGGGCCAGCCCCTCCACAATCGCCGTCTTGCCGACACCGGGTTCGCCGATCAGCACGGGATTGTTCTTGGTGCGGCGGCTGAGGATCTGGATCGTGCGCCGGATTTCTTCGTCGCGGCCGATCACCGGGTCAAGCTTGCCTTCGCGGGCCGCCTTGGTGAGATCGCGGCCGTATTTGTCGAGAGATTCGTAGGTGCCCTCCGGGTTCTGGTCCGTCACTTTCTGGCTGCCCCGCACGGTTTCGATCGCCTTGCGCAGTTTGTCGGCATCGGTGCCCGCCTGGGAGAGCAGCTGGCGGCCACAGCGGGGGTCGGCGGCCAGGGCCAGCAGCAGATGCTCAATCGAGATGAAGCTGTCGGCGAACTCGCCCTTGAGTTGGTTGGCCCCATCCAACGCGGTGTTCAGGGCTTTGCCCAGGTAGACGCTCTCGGGGGGGGCGCTGAGGCTGGGTTGACCTTTGATGTAGGTCTCCACCCGCTGGCTCAGGTCGCCAGGGGCCACCCCGGCCTTTTCCAGGATGCGGCCGGCCAGCCCGTCCTGGGCCAGCAGCGCCGCCAACAGGTGCTCGGTCTCCATCTGTTGCTGACGCTTCTCCTGCGCCAGCTGCTGGGCAGCCACAACGGCACCCCAGGCCTTTTCGGTGAACAGTTCGGCGGTGGGATTCATGGGAGATCCTCCGTGTGGGACGACGGGTCAGGTGGGCTGAGAAGACCGTATGGGCGCTAGCCAGGCTGGCCGAGAGGGAGCACCGAACGGAGGGGTTCGGTGCTCCACCCCCAGGATGGGAGCGCCGAACCGAATTGGCGTGGGAACCGCCCCTGCCCTGGCCTGCGTGCGCCTCAGAGACCCATCCCGGTAGGGCTGGGGCAGAGCTTGATCGGGCAACCATCGGGGCCGTAGACCGCATCGGCCTGGGACAGGCACCCACCGGCGTTCTTGGCCTGCACCTCCTCCGGTTTCAATCGCTTGGGCTGCAGGTAAGGGGCATCGGCGGGCACCAGCATGCGGCAGCCCCTGGCGTATCGGAGCGGTTGCAGACCCTGGGACTGGCCTTGGGCAAGGGTCGGGGCCGCCATCGCCGCCAGCAAGAGAGCGGACACCACGATGGGCCGATGCAGGGGGCGAAGCATGGTCACGGCGGGGTGGGAGCTGCCCTTAGTGTGCCGTCTCCACAATCGCCCGGTCCATGACGGTGGCAGAGGAGTTTCCACCCGAACTGGTTCAGCGGCTCGGCGCCGAATCCCGCGCCATGGAGGCCACCAGCCCGGATCTGGAACGCAACTGCTGGAGGGTCGCCCACCGTCACGTGCATGGGGTGCTGCCCAGTGAGTACGACATTCGGGAGGTGCCCGAAGCGCTCTTCCTGGCGGTTCTGGAGTGGTGCCGAAGCGAGCACTGAGAACCGGTTGCCATGAAAAAACCCCCTGCCGGAGCAGGGGGTGATGGCAAAAGGTGCGAAGGACGATCAGGCCCAGCCTTTGCTGGCCTGGGCTTCCACGTAGGCGGCCACGTCGGCGATGTCGGTTTCGCTCAGCTTGCCGCCGAAGGCCGGCATGGCGTTCTTGCCGTTGGAGACCTGGTACTGGATGGCGGCCTCATGGCCGGCGGAGTAGTTGGCCAGGTAGGACTCCAGGGCGCCCTGCTTGAGGGTGCGCTCGGCGTTCACCACATTGCCGCCGCCGATGTGGCAGGCGGCGCAGTTGGCTGAGAAAATCTGGGCCCCATGGGCTGCATCAGCGGCAAAACTGGGGGCGCCGCCGAGGATCAGCGCGAGGCAGAAGGCAATCAGAGAAAAAAGACGGCGCATCGAAGCTGGTGCAACTAGGCAACGGTAGGGGTGGGGGTTGCCCCGGCGCTGGCGCAATGAAAAGGATCGAAACAGTTGTTGGGATTCGGCCTTGGTCTCAGGTGCCCCGGTGGGGAAGGGCCGCCGTCTCGAAGAGGGCCTCCAGGGTGGGCGCCAGGCTCACCAGACCGAAACGCTCCGGCGGACTGATGGTGTCGTGTACGAAGTGGCGGTAAGCGATCGAGAACCGATCCCAGGGGTTCATCTGGATGCGCAGCAGCTTGATCAGCCCCTCGAGCAGCCACGGCCGCAGCTGGATGGCGAAGGGTGTGGGCCGCTTGCCGCGCCAACGGCCCAGCCGGGTCACGGTTTCATTGATGGTGACGGCGGGCTGGGCCAGCACCAGCCGCCGCACGGCCCCCTGGCCCGGCTCCTGGTTGGCCCCGTGGGGCGTGGTGGCCAGATGGATGCAGACCCGGGCGATGTCCTCGGCGTGGATGAAGTGGAAGCTGGCGTCGGTGCGCAGCCAGCGGGCCAACCACAGCCAGCCCACCGCCTCCTTGAGTCCGGCGGTGGCGTAGCTGGCGGGGCGGGGATCGCCGCTGGCCAGGGAGCCGCCGAACACCACGGTCGGGAAAATGGCCACAATGCGGTCCGCCAGGGCATGGCTCTCCAGTTGCTGCAGGCACTGGGCCTTGGTCTGGATGTACTCGGTGCCGTAGGCCATGGCCTCCGGTAGCAGCTGCAGCTGGCGATCAAGGATGCTGGCGGTGGAGAAATAGAGGAACTGCTCCAGGCGCTGGGGATCCACGCGGCCCAGCAACTCCTTGACCGCCACCACGTTGACGGCCTGGGCCCGCGTGGGATCTCCCCAGGCCGTGGCGGTGTGGATGATGCGATGGGCCGAGGCGATGGCGGCCGCATGGGGTGCCTGCTCCCGCAGATCGCCCACCAGCAGCGTTACGCGCGGGTCGTGATGGGGCACCATCGTGAGCTTGGCGGGATCCCGCAGCCAGAGCAGCAGCTCGGCATTGGTTTCCCGGTAGAGCTGGGCGGCGATCGCCTGGCCGACGCAACCCGCCGCACCGGTGATCAGAATCCGTTGGGCGTGGGGCTCGCCCGCGACGGGGACCTGATCGATCAAACAGCTGCTCCGATCAGCTCCTGCACGGACTTGCCGGCCTCGAAGAACACCCGGGCGTTGTCTTCGGGGGTGCCGGGCAGGATGCCGTGGCCGAGGTTAAGGATGTGGCGCCGACCCCGGGCTTTCTGCACCGTGTCAACGATGCGTGCCCGGATTGCGTCCGGTGTGCCGAACAGCAGCCCCGGATCCACGTTGCCCTGTACCCCCAGGTGCTGGGGCAGGCGGGCGCAGCCATCGGCCATGTCCACGGTCCAATCGAGGGAGATGAAATCCACCCCGGTGGTGGCCATGCGCTCCAGAACTCCAGCGCTGCCGGAGATGTAGAGAATCAGGGGGGTGTCGGGGTGTTTGGCCTTGACCTGGTCCACCACCCGCTTCTGGTAGGGGGCCGCGAACACGTCGTAGTCGATTGGGCTGAGTTGGCCCGCCCAGGAATCGAACAGCTGCACCACCTGGGCACCGCTCTCAATCTGATAACTCACATAGGTGGCGATTGAATCGGCCAGGTGGCCCAGCAGCTGGTGCAGCAGCGCTGGCTCCTGGAAGGCCATCGCCTTGATCACGGCGTAGTTCTTGCTGCTCTTGCCTTCCACCGCGTAGGCGGCCAGGGTCCAGGGGGCGCCGACGAAGCCGAGAACGGCGGCCTGGTTGCCCATGTCCGCCCGTAGACGACCCAGCACCTCGCCCACGAAGGGCAGCGCTTCGGCCGGGTTCAGGGGGCGCAGGGCATCCACCTGGGCCTGGCTGCGGATGGGGGGATCGATGATGGGCCCCTTGCTCTCGATGATGTCGAAGTCGATGCCGATGCCCGGCAACGGCGTGAGGATGTCGGAGAAGAGGATCACCCCATCCGGTTGGAACGCGCGGAAGGGTTGCATCGAGATCTCATAGGAGAGATCGGGATTTTCCGAGCGTTCACGGAAACCGGGATGGCGGTCCCGCAGGTCGCGGTAGACCTTCATGTAGCGACCGGCCTGGCGCATCATCCAGACCGGTGGACGCTCCACCTGCTCGCCTCGGGCGGCGCGCAGCAGCAGGGGGAGGGAGTCGGCCATGGAGACGTGTGATGCCAGCCGGCAACCTACCCGATGGACTGGGAGGTTTCGGCCGGTTCGTCACAGAGGCCCTGGCTGCGGCGCTCGTCCCGTTGGAGCACCAGGACGCTCAGGGGTGGCAGGCAGAGATCGAGGCAGTGCTCGTAGCCATGGATGGCCCATTCCTGGCTGTATTTGCCGCCCAGATTGCCCAGATTGCTGCCGCCATAGCGGCTGGAATCGGTGTTGAAGACTTCGGCGTAGTAGCCCTCAACGGGTACTCCCACCCGGTAATGGGAGTGACTTTGGGGAGTGAAGTTGCAGACCACCACCACCCAGCGCCCGGTGGTGCTCTCCCGGCGCATGAAGCTGATCACCGAATGGCGGTTGTCGTTGCAATCGATCCACTGGAAGCCGTACTGGTCGAAGTCGTCGCGCCACAGGGCCGGCTCATCGCGGTAGAAGCGGTTGAGGTCGTCCACCAGGTGTTGCAGTCCCTGGTGAGGGGCGTGCTCCAGCAGCTCCCACTGGAGGTCCCCCCAGACGTTCCACTCCGAGCGCTGGCCGAATTCCATCCCCATGAAGATGGTTTTCTTGCCGGGGTGCGTCCACATGTAGGCCAGCAGCGCCCGCACGTTGGCAAATTTCTGCCAATCATCGCCGGGCATTTTGTGCAGCAGGTGGCTCTTGCCGTGCACCACTTCGTCGTGGCTCAGGGCGAGCATGAAGTTCTCGGTGTAGGTGTACCAGATCGAGAAGGTCACGTTGTTCTGGTGGAACTGGCGGAACCAGGGATCCACCTCGAAGTAATCGAGCATGTCGTGCATCCAGCCCATGTTCCATTTGAGGTTGAAGCCCAGGCCGCCGATGGCGGTGGGTTGGGTCACCATTGGCCAGGTGGTGGATTCCTCGGCAATCGAGAGGGCCCCGGGGAAGTGCTCAAACAGCACGTGGTTGGCCTGTTGCAGGAAGCGCACCGCCTCGGTGTTCTCCCGGCCTCCGTGCTCGTTGGCCAGCCACTCCCCATCCGGGCGCAGGTAGTCGCGGTAAAGCATCGAGGCCACCGCATCGACCCGAATCCCATCGATGTGGAACTCCTCAAACCAGTAGATCAGGTTCGCCACGAGGAAGTTGCGCACCTCGTTGCGGCTGTAGTTGAAGATCAGCGTGCCCCATTCCTTGTGCTCGCCGATGCGCGGATCGGCGTGCTCGTAGAGGTGAACGCCGTCGAAGAAGGCCAGGCCATGGCTGTCCTTGGGGAAGTGGCCGGGAACCCAGTCCAGGATGATGCCGATGCCTTCGGTGTGGCAGCGGTCGACGAAGGCACGGAACTCATCGGGCGTGCCGAAACGGCTGGTGGGGGCATACCAGCCAGTCACCTGGTAGCCCCAGGAGCCATCAAAGGGATGCTCGCTGATGGGCATCAGCTCGATATGGGTGAAGCCCCTCGCCTTCACGTAGGGGATCAGCCGATCGGCCAGCTCCGGGTAGGTGAGGAGCCGGGCGCCGGGCTTGAGGTCGGCGGCCGGCACCACCGCCCGGGCGCTGCCGTTGGCTTCGAGGTAAGGAGCGTCGGCCGAGCCGTGCATCCAGCTTCCCAGGTGCATCTCGTAAACGGAGATGGGCTGGTCGAGGGGGTCACGCTGGTCCCGTTCCTCCATCCAGCTGACATCGTTCCAGCCGTAACGGCCCAGCTCAGCCACCACTGAGCCGGTGTCGGGGCGGATCTCGTGGCGGAAGCCATAGGGATCCGCCTTCTGGTAGCAATGCCCCTGCTGACTGCGAATCTCGTATTTATAGATATCGCCTGGCTCAAGACAGGGCACGAACAGCTCCCAGCAGCCCCCTAGCCGCATCTGCAGCGGATGGTGCCGGCCATCCCAGCCGTTGAAATCCCCCAGCAACCCAACGCTGAGGGCATGGGGAGCCCATAGGCAGAACTGCACCCCGGAGACCCCGTCCCGCTCACCGGGGTGGGCGCCCATCCGCTTCCAGATGTGATGGTGGTTGCCCTCACTGAACAGATGGCGGTCCACGTCGCCCATCCACTCCTGCCGGAAGGCCCAGGGATCGTGCTGTTCATGCTCGATGCCCCCGCGTCGCACCCACACCCGGTAGGTGGTGCCAGGGTCCTGGGTCAGGGCGGTTTCGAAGAGCCAGGGGTGGTGGGGCGTTTCCAGCGGCAGCCGCTGGTCACCGAGAAGCAGGTCGACCCGCTCGGCTTCCGGCATCCAGATGCGCACCGCCCAGCCTCCGTCAGCCAGGGGCTGGGGACCGAGAACCGCAAAGGGATGGTCATGGCGGCAACTGGCGAGCCGATGCCCGTCATCCACGATCCAATCGAGGCGGTTGAGGATCATGCAGGAGAGGTGGCGATAAAGAACGTTAGGCCTCTTCGAGGGGCCTTATCGCCCGTCGATCGGAAAATCAATGCCGATGATCCTGTTCTTGCCATCGAAGATCACAAACAGGTTGTCCGTCAGCCGCCCGAATCGGGTGGTCACCAGCACCAGTTGCTGATCCCCGCCTGCGTGGGCCACCACGGTGCCCTTGATCTCCTGGAAGTTGCCCACCAGCCGCTCCAGCCCCTGCCAGCGGGCCTGGATCGTCCCGGGGGGCATCTCTTCCTGCATCTGCAGTGACAGCCGGCTGCGGGCGGCCACCACCTGACCGGCGGCCAGTTCACTGACGAAATCGCGGGCCACCTGCTCGATCGGCAATTGGGCATTGTCGAAACGCCAGGCGATCAGTTGGCCCTTGGGGTCGATCACCAGGGTGAGGGGGCGCCGTTGTCCTGGAGAGACCAGCTCGGCCTTGATGGTGCTGTCGTCGACGCCGCTGAGCACCTCCAGCACCGAGGCGCTCTGGAATGGCGGCAGTTGGTCAATTCTCCGTTGCACCGCCTCAAGGCTGGTGAAGCGACGGACGTCTTCGCTCAGGCTGTCGAACAGCTGGCGGCCGTTGCGCAGCCGAAGCGCCTCCAGGAGTGTGCTGGCCCTGGTGCGGGCCGCATCGACCCCAAGGGCCGTGGGGGCGGCGGCGGCGGCCAGAGGCAAGCTGAGGCCGGTGGCCGTGAACGTGAGTCCGAGCAGCGTGGCCAGGGTCGGGGCGAAGAAGGCGGCTCGGCTCGTCACGGCGATGGAGTGGGGGGAGGGGCCAGTGTGCCGGAAGCCATCGGTTCCAGGAACAATCGCCCACCCGCCAGCACGAACCGCAGGCTGATGACGCGGTGGCCGATGCCCGGGGCTGCGGGCGAGCTGCTGCCCGTGCCGGGGTTCACGGAGATCTGGGGCCAGGCGGCCGCGGCGATGGACAGCCGCAGCCGGTCTCCGGGGTGCAGGCTGGCCAGCAGGGGCTGGAACTCCAGCCGGCGCATCCGAAGCTGTCGGCACTCCGGTCCGAGGAAACGGGCCACGCCCGTGCTCAGTTGCTCCACTGGCGAGGGGCCTTCCCGCAGCACGGAAAGGGCTCCGCAGAGGTCGAACCCTGGCTGATCCGCCTCCACCTCCACCATGACCACCGGTCGGCCCAGGAGTTCGAGGGGCTCCAGCAGGGGTTCGCTGGTGAAGCAAATCCCGTCGCTGCGCTGGTCCAATTCGCTCCGATCCACCGGACCCGCGTCCAGGCCCAGGTGGCCCCCCCGCCCCGGTCGGGGGCGCCAGGGATCATGCACGAAGCTCACCTCCCCGCTCCCGGTGCCCTCCGGTTGCAGCTGACCTTCGCTGGCATCGATGGCCGCCAGCCCATCGGAGTTCAGGCCCCAGGCGCCGCCGCAGGACTGATCGGGTCGACGCTGCCTCCATTGCTGTGCCCTGAGATCGAAGAGCAGTTCCCGGGCTGGGGGGGCCGGGTCGGGGCGATCCCGCAGGTGCCGATCGAAGAAGGCCAGCTGGAGCCGGTCAATGCCGCTTGCCCAGTTCAGGTGCGTCCAGGCGCCGACGCGCAGCAGGGGTTCTCCCCCCGCCTGCCGCGCCCGCCGCCAAAGATCGAGGACCCCCTCCAGGTGGGGGTCATGCCAGCCACCCACCAGCAGCAGGGGCCGTGTCAGCAGGTCACCTGGGGGCTCATGCACGGTCCAACCCTGGGGTTCGAGGGGGTCGGCGGCGAACCAGCCCAGGGCCATGGCCTTTGGATCGAGCTTCTCCAGAAGCGCCAGGCCGTCCCGCAGGAAATCTCCCCCCTCCAGGCTGAGGCGGATCTCCCTCCAGCCGGCGGCGTCCCCCTGGCGGCGGCAGCGCTCGGCCGCCAGTTGCAGGGCCCAGGCGAGGCCAAGAACCCAGCGGTGGGCGCCGCCGCTACAGGCCCAGTGCAGGCGCTCGTCGAGGCCGGTCATGGCCGGTGCGAGGCAGTCGGGCAGATGGGCCGAATCGGTGCCCACCAGTTGGGTGAACCCCTGATAGGAGAAGCCATACAACCCCAGGCGCCCGTTCCCATAGGGCAGGCTGCGGACCCAGGCCAGGGTGTCGGTGCCGTCGGCGGCCTCTTGGGCGAAACCGGCGAAACGACCGCCGGAGTCGCCCCTGCCGCGCACGTCCTGCACCGCCACGGCGTAGCCCTGGCTGGCATACCAGCGGGGGTGGGCATAGGTGGGCGTGGAGGCAATGGCGCGCCCGTAGGGCTGTCGCATCAGCAGCACGGGCCAGCGTCCGGGGGCGCAGGGCTTCCAGACCCTGGCCACCAGGGTCACCCCGTCGGAGCAGCGCAGCTGCTCCTCAACGAGCTGGACCTCCACTCAGCGCACGTCGGGGCAGTACAGACCCACCACGTAGGTGGTGAGGATCTCGGCGTCAGTGGCGTTGAGGCCCTGCCGTTGGGCCACAAGCCCGACGGCCCGGGGGGAGCTGGAAGTGGTCCCCTGTTTGTTGAGCTCGCGGAGTTCGCCGCAGAGGTTGCGGGCGATCTGCGGATTTTGCTTGACCGTTTCCAGCAACGGCGATCCGGCCCGCACGGGCAGGGGCAGGCTGGCAAGCAAGGGCAGAAGGGCCAGGGCCAGCCACGGCGAGCGTTGGAGCGGCGGCCGAAGCGGAGAGTGCTGGGTGGTGCGGGGCCCCTCGTGGAGCGTCATCGGCCTTCCTCCAACGGAAACCTTTCTCCATTTGAGACACCCCCATTCACCCTGCGGGGGGCCCAGGGTCAGTTCCCCGGGCGACCGGAGCGCCTGCGGGCATTGGCGATCCAGCGCTGCACCTTGGCGCGGTCGATCGCGGGGGTTGTTCCCCCCAGCAGGCTCCGCTCCAGCCGTCCCAGCTGCACCACCAATCGCTCGGCAGACGCTTCCGCCAGACCTTGGCTGGTGGCGATGCCGGCATGGAGCAGCAGGGCCGCCTCCTCCGGTGCCAGCTCCGCCTCCACCACCAGTCGAGCCTGGCCCCGCAGCCGCACCAGCCGCTGTTCCGATGCCGACCCTGAGGCGGCCAGTTGCCGCAGGCGGGCATCGCTCAACGCCGCCAGGGGCCCCCAATCGTCGATGCCCTCCTGGCCCAGTCGTTCCACCTCGCGGCGGAAATGGGGTGGCAACTTCAGCATGGCCGCCTCAGGGACGAAGCTCCACGGTGCCGTCCTTGAGGTTGCGGATGGCCTCCGCCAGCACCACGGGTCGGCTCAGACCTGGCTCCAGATTCTCGATCCGGCGCAGGCGAACGGTGACCTGACCCGAGCCGGTGTTGCGTCCATTGCCCCGGAGGTTGCGGGCCACCTGTTCGACCGTCGGTGGGATCGATGCTGCGGCGAGATCGGGCGGCGCCACGGCCACCACCAGGTCGGTGCCGTTATCGAACACGACAGGCACCGTGACGGCTCCGGGGATCTCCACCCGCGGGGTGTAGCTGATGGCGAAAGCCACACAGGAAAAGGCAAGGAGCACGGTGAAGCTGGTGATGCCCACCAGGCGGAAACGAATCCCCCATCGGGCCACGAACGCCACCAGTGTCAGCAGGGCCAGAACGCCGCCGGCCACCCCGAGCCACTGGCCGGCTGAAAGCAGGAGGGGGTCGGCGGGCATGGGGGCTAGCGGCTCGGAGTCAGACCTTTATATTGCGCCCGCCCCAGACGGTGACAGGCGCGGGCCGATGGGGGTGTTGCCGGAGGTGCCGCCAGGGGGCGTAACGGGTCGGGGCCGCCGCCGCCTACTGCTTTCCTCCGCCCTCGTGCTGGGGGGCATCGCCGCCGGCTGGTGGTGGAGCGACCAGCTGGCGGCCAGGATCTTTGCCTTCTGGCGCCCCCGGATCGAGCACCAGGTGGGCCAGGCCATGGGGCACCCGCTGCGCCTGGGTCCCTTCCAGGGATTGGGGCCCTGGGGAGTGGGGGTGGGTCCCAGCCAGCTGCTGCCCGTGCCGGCGGACCCCTCCAGTGTCCGGGTGGAACGGTTCACCATCAGCCTGCAGCCGCTCGAGAGCCTGCGTCGGGGGGTGCCGGTGCTGGCCCTACGCCTTCAGGGGGCCTCCGCAGCCCTGCGGCGCAATGCCAAGGGCCAGTACTGGACCCTTGGGCCCCATCGGCCGGGGGGGCAGCCCCCGCCCCTGGCGCTCTCCATCAGCCTGGCCGATGCCGCCGCGGTCCAGATCGAGCCCGCAGGCCCCACGGCAGGTGTGCGGGGCCGCGTGGATCTGAACCTCAAGGGGCGCCGGGTGGACCTGCGGGGTTCCGCCCGCCTGAAGGCGGTCGGCGCGGTCCAGTTCGACGGTGGTGGTTCCTGGGGCAGCGGCGACTGGCGCGGCAGCGTCACGACCGAGGAGCTGGCCTTGGCCAACCTGGCCCAGCTGCTGCCCCAGTTGCCGAAACGGGCCGTTCCCCTCTCTGGCCGGGTCCGTGGGGCCATCACCCTGGAGCGCCGGGGTGCCCCCCCCCGCTGCAAGGGCCAGTTGCGCATGGAAGGGCTTCGCCTGCGACCGACGGCCGCGGCAACGGTGCTGCGGGCCGACGGCCTCGATCTGCGCTGCTCCGGCCAAACCGTCACCCTGGCTTCCGCCCCCTGGAGCTATGGGACCTGGAGCGGCACCGCCTCCTTGAAGGGCCCCTGGCGCCAGCCCCTGGCCTCGATCGAGGCACGGCAGGTTCCTGCCCCGAGACGGCTGCTGGCCCCTGCTCCCTTGCTGGTGCGCGCCGACCTGGATCTGGATGGTCGCCAGCGCTTCCGCCTCGGCCTCCGTTCTCTCCAGCTGCGCAGCGGTGCCGCCATCGTGCGCGCCAGGGGCAGCCTCTGGCCCCGGCTGGAGGTGAACACCCAGCAGCTGAGCCTGACCCCCGATCTCTGGCGCCAAACGGGCTGGGGGCCTCCGTTGCTGGGCACCGGCTCCGCGATCAGCGGCGAGCTTTCGTTGGTCGGCAGCGCCCTGCGGCCGGCCGTGAAGGCACGCCTGGTGCACCCCCGGACCCCCCTGCTGGAGCGGGTGGCCGCGAACCTGGCTTGGAGCGGGGGGACCCTCCGGCTGGAGAGCCTGCGCAGCCCCGACCTCTCGGCCCACGGCACCCTGCCCCTGGCCCTGGATCGCCAGGGCGCGGTGAAGGTGGGGGAGGCCAATCTGGCCCTGACGGTGCCGGGCTACCGCTTGGCCCGCTTGAGCCCCCTGGTGGGCACCCACCTCCAGGGTGAACTGGGGGCCTCCGGCCGTGTGCTGGGACCCATCAACGGGTTGCGTCCGGACCTGGCCCTGCGGGTGCGCAATCCGGGGGCGGGCCCCCTGCGCATCCTCCAGCTGTGGGAGGGGCGCCTCCGCCCCCGCCAGGGGGGCGGTGGCCTGCTGGATCTGGCGCGGGTCGGTTCCGGGGGCGGCACCCGGCTCGAGGCTCAGTTGGATCGCCGCTGGTTACCCGGTGACCTGCTGCTCAGCCGCGATGGCGGCAGCCTGCGCCTGCTTGGCAGCCCCCGTCGCTATCGGTGGACGGCGAAAGCCTTCCCCCTGGATGGCCTGCAGCTGGCCCTGGGGGTTCAGCCCCGCTATCAATCCCTTTACGGCCGTTTGCAGGGTCGGGGGGTGTTGGATCTCCAGCCCCTGTTGATCGAGGGGAGCGCCCGGGTGGACTCCCCAGCCATTGCGGGTCTGCAGTTTCGAACCCTCAGCGCCTCCGGCGGCTACCAGGGCCACGCCTACACCCTGCGGGGCCAGGCGCTGCCCAAGGGAAGCGGCCAGGTGTCCCTCTCCCTCCGAGGTGTGCGGGGCGGGCCGATCTGGAGCCGTGTCGAAGCTCGGGGGCTGGACAGTGATTTCTTCCAGCAACTCAACGCTGCCGTTGCCTTCTGGAGGGGTGGGGAAAGGGTCAAGCG
>Ga0194062_1000225_pt1 | contig 23602 bp, 26 predicted proteins | sample SepL2225m_MetaG_FD_155481 | JGI IMG/M metagenome (GOLD analysis project Ga0194062, IMG submission 155481) | Anoxic zone freshwater microbial communities from boreal shield lake in IISD Experimental Lakes Area, Ontario, Canada - Sep2016-L224-25m | ecosystem: Environmental > Aquatic > Freshwater >... | reverse complement strand
GTGTTGGGGGGAAGGCAACGACTGCTCGGACCGTGCCGGTTCCGGCCACTGACTCTCGATTGATCGACCTGGTTTCATCGCCATGCAACTCCCACATCTTGCGTTACAAAGGAGTCTACGGTCGATGGACAAAGTAAGTTAGCTTTTGGCGGAGTAAGTTAGCCTGGGGGCGCGGTTAGTCTGTCCGAAAACGGTGCCAAGTGCAGGTGTTTGCGGTGGATATGGGCATGAAGGCATGGTTTGTGGAGTCCGGGGTGCCGAAAAAGGGCGTGCTGGAACGTGAGACGCGAGATGCCAGTTTTTCGGACATGGTAAATGCGCCCCCTGTCGGGCGCCTGCCTGCGGGAGGCGGCGCGAGCGTATCTTTGCCGCCCTGCTAGCCGAGCAGCGAGGGCTTCAGGATGATGCGGCTGGCGGGGATGCGCTGAAGACCGAGTTTGGCGAGCAGGTCCGCGCCGTAGGTGAAGGAGAACAGGTCGAAGGGCGCCTTGTCGTTGAGGGCAGGACGCGAATAGCTGTTGATGTGCGAGAGCATCGTGTCGATGTGCGTCTGGGTCAGGCCATCGAAGGATGACCCTTTGGGCAGGACGGCGCGGAGGAACTCGTGATTGCGCTCCACGCGCCCCTTCTGCCAGGAGGCGCAGGGATCGCAGTAGAACAGGCGGGTTCGCGGGGTGTTGTCGGGAGCATGCTCCAGTGCACGGGGGTTGGAGAACTCGGATCCGTTGTCGGTGAGCAGGACGGGAAAGAGGCGACGGAAGAGATCCGGGCCGGCCAGCGTCCAGAGACGGGCGAAGGCATCGATGACGGATTGCGAGTCATTGTGATCGCGGAGGAAGGCGAGCATGAGGCCGCAGTCCCTGAACAGGATCGTCAGCAGGACCTTGCCGCCCACGCGGCCGATGACGGAGTCCATCTCGACCACGCGGGTATCCGGCGCGGCGGCCGTGAACGTCTGGAAGTCGGCGTAAGAGCGTCCGATACGGCACTTCGTGTCGATCTTGTGTTCCACGGGCTTTCGCGAACGTGGCTTGAGCGAGCAGACGCGTGGCATATCCCCGTTCTTGGCGCGAAGCAGGCCTCCGGCGATATATCGGTAGACGGTCTTCTCGTTGAGGTCGAAGCGGTCGGGATGGTTGGCGAGGATGTGGTGGACGGACTGTCCCTGCCTGACCAGGGGGCTGACCAGCGCGTCGAGCGCACCGAGTTCATCCTCGGTGATGTTCGCGCCCTCGCGCGTGCCGACGAGCAGGTCGCGGTAGTTCTTCTGCGCGGGGTTGTGGAGATAGTAGCGTTTGCGCAGGATGCAACGCGACTCCTCGCCGCAACCATTGCAGACATAGGGCGCGGATGTCAGCTTCGAACATACCTCCTCGACGAACTTCGGACAGACGGAGTTGCACAGACGACAGTGTGAACAGCGCCGCAGGCAGTCGGGTTGATCCATGCATAACTGGTGTTTCTCGCAGGATCGACGGGACGCGCACCGGTTGGTGAGGCGCCCGAAGGCTCCTTTATCGCTGGCGAGACTGCGGGCGCGGATCTCCCGCGCGACGGTCGAGTGGTGCTTGCCAATCTTCGCGGCGATCTTCTTGATGGACTGGCCGTGCCGAAGGCCGTGTTCGATTTCCAACCGATTTGCGTCCGTGAGATGCTTGTTCTTTTCCATGACTGATCCTTTCTTTTGCGTCCCGCGTTATTGCGGGGCGTGCGTCATGGAACTCGCTTCGAGCCGAAATTGGTAGACTAACTGCGCCCCCCTCCCCCCCGGGGGGGAGGGGCAGGAAAACCCCGCCTGATCCTTCGGCACTCTTGTTGCGCCTCCCTGCCTTGGCAGACTAAACGCACCTGCCTTGATGCAGGGGGGGTGCAGTTACTTTGTCAATTGAGGGGGTGAAAAAAAATGACAAAAAAGCGACAAAGTGGTTGACATCAAACCGGACTGTGATATTTTCCTCAGTCTGATTTTTAGTTGGCAGGCCTTTTTTGTTGGATAAAAAGTTAGAGAGCGAAGTTTTCTGTTGCCGGATTTGATGAAAGCAGCAGGAATTCGTTCTTTTGTGTTTGTTTTTGGCAAGGATTGAACGCGAAGCCCCCGTAGCTCAGTTGGTAGAGCACGTCCTTGGTAAGGACGAGGTCAGCGGTTCGATCCCGCTCGTGGGCTCCAGATTTGATTGGGAATATCCGGCTGGCCGGAACGGAAATAAAAACGACTGAAGCAGGGAAACAGTAAGGAGTACGACAATGGCAAAGGAAGCATTTAATAGAACTAAGCCGCATGTGAATGTGGGTACAATCGGGCACGTTGACCATGGTAAGACTACCTTGACGGCGGCCATCACCTATGTGCAGTCATTGCGCGGTTTGAGCACCTACATCAAGTATGACCAGGTTGCGAAGGCCTCGGAATCGCAGGGTCGCCGTGATCCGACCAAGATTTTGACCATTGCGACCTCGCATGTGGAGTACAGTTCCGAGAAGCGCCACTATGCGCATGTTGACTGTCCCGGCCATGCAGACTATGTCAAGAACATGATCACGGGTGCGGCCCAGATGGACGGCGCAATTCTGGTGGTCAGCGCCTCTGACGGTCCGATGCCCCAGACCCGCGAGCACATCCTGCTGGCCCGCCAGGTTGGCGTGCCGAAGGTGGTTGTGTTCCTGAACAAGGTGGACACAGTGGATGATCCCGAGTTGCTGGATCTTGTAGAGCTGGAAATCCGCGAGTTGCTGAGCAAGTATGATTACCCGGGCGATACGACCCCGATCATTCGCGGCAGCGCGTTGGCGGCCATTTCGGCCACGTCCCCTGATGATCCCGGCACGAAGTGCATTAAGGATTTGATGGAAGCTCTGGATACCTTCATTCCCGAGCCGGTTCGCGTGATTGACCAGGCGTTCCTGCTCTCGATCGAAGATGTGTTCTCGATTGAAGGCCGTGGTACCGTGGTGACGGGCCGTATCGAGCGCGGAATTATCAAGGTTGGTGAGGAAGTTGAAATCGTGGGCTTGAAGCCGACGGTCAAGACGACGGTTACGGGTGTGGAAATGTTCCGCAAGCTGTTGGATCAGGGCCAGGCCGGTGACAACGTGGGTTGTTTGTTGCGCAGCACGAAGAAGGAAGACGTGGAGCGGGGTCAGGTGCTCGCAAAGCCGGGCTCAATCCTGCCGCACGCGAAGTTCAAGTGCGAAGTGTATGTTCTGAGCAAGGATGAGGGTGGCCGTCATACCCCGTTCTTCAAGGGATATCGCCCGCAGTTCTATTTCCGAACGACTGATGTGACGGGTGACGTGACATTGCCTGAGGGCGTCGAAATGGTGATGCCCGGTGACAATGTTTCGATGGAAGTCACGTTGATTGCGCCAATCGCCATGGAGAAGTCCATGCGGTTCGCCATCCGTGAGGGTGGTCGTACGGTGGGCGCCGGAACGGTGACGGAAATTCTGCAATAATCTAATCATCCGGCCGTGGGTCGGGAAAATATGCGCGGGCGGTGCGCCGCAGGGACGCCGCCCGTTGCTCTGATGAAGGATGGAACGCCATGGCAAGGGAACTGGTCACGCTAGCCTGCACGGATTGCAAGCGTCGGAATTATACGACAACGAAAAATAAACGGCTGACGCCGGACCGTATGGAGCTTAAGAAGTACTGCCGGTTCGAGAAAAAGCATACGATTCACAAGGAGACCCGCTAAGGGGTTTACTTGATATAGGCCAGTAGCTCAATTGGCAGAGCGCCGGTCTCCAAAACCGGAGGTTGCGGGTTCGATGCCCTCCTGGCCTGCCAAATGATACATAAGTGTGGAGTAAAGCGGTGAGCACGGTAACGGAAAGTTTTAAAAAAGTTCGGTTTTTTCTGGCGGATGTCCAGAACGAGCTGCGCAAGTCCACCTGGCCGACACGGGGGGAATTGATCGAATCCACAGTTGTGGTGATTGTGTCGGTGATTTTGTTCGCAGTCTATATTGGGTTTTGTGACACCGTGTTGCGGAAGTGTTTGGGATTTTTTGCGCGTCATTAACGGGCATTCAGGACCGGGGTTTTCATGAGTGAAAAACAGTGGTTTGTGCTGCATACATTGACCGGCCAGGAGGCGAAGGTCAAGGAAAGCATTGAGCGCCGCCTCGACAAGGAGGAGATGCGGGATTATGTCGGGCAGATCCTGATTCCCACGGAAAAAGTCTCTGAAACCAAAAAAGGGGTCAAGAGCGTCATCACGCGCAAGTTTTTCCCGGGCTATGTCCTGGTGAATATGAGGCTTTACGGCGATGACAAGAAGGTTGTCGACACGGTCTGGTATTTTATCCGCGAGACGCCCGGTGTGATCGGGTTTGTGGGCGGGGAACGGCCTGCGCCGCTCCGGCCTGATGAAGTCGATCAGCTTCTGTTCCAGGTGGAGGAGAAGAAGGAGAAGGTCAAGCCGAAGGTGATTTACGAGACCGGCGAGACGGTCAAAATCACGGATGGTCCCTTCATGAATTTTACCGGTACCGTGGATGAAGTGGATGCGGATCGCGGCAAGCTGAAGGTGTCGGTGGCTATTTTCGGTCGCTCGGCCCCGGTGGAGCTGGAGTGCTGGCAGGTGGAACGGCAGTAAGCCTTCGCGACGGCGAGGCAGGGGAAAGATATGGCAAAGAAAGTAACAGGAAAAATCAAGCTGCAGATTCCCGCCGGGCAGGCGAATCCGGCGCCCCCCGTGGGCCCGGCTCTGGGCCAGCACGGTGTGAACATCATGCAGTTTTGCAAGGAATTCAACGCGACGACGCAGAGCATGGCTGGCTTGGTGATCCCCGTGGTCATCACCGTCTACCAGGATCGCTCGTTCACGTTCATCACCAAAAGCCCGCCCGCGTCCTCGCTGTTGAAGCGTGAAGCCGGTCTGGCCAAGGGATCCGCACAGCCCAACCGCGACAAGGTTGGCAAGGTGACGGCCCAGCAGGTGCTCGCGATCGTGCGCACTAAAATGAATGATTTGAATGCAACCGATGAAAATCACGCCGCCCGTATGATCGAGGGAACGGCGCGCAGCATGGGAATCGAGGTGGTTCGCTAACCATGGCAACTCACGGAAAAAAATATAATAAGGTGAAGGCCGGAGTCGAAGACAAGGTCTATGATCTGGCTGAGGCGATTCGCTTCCTGAAGGCGAACAAGATTGCCAAGTTTGACGAAACCGCAGAGCTTGCGATTCGGCTTGGAGTGGACACGAAGAAGACGGACCAGACGGTGCGCGGCACGGTCGGGCTTCCCCACGGGACTGGCAAAAAGATCCGCATCGCGGTCTTTGCGGCAGGCGCTGCGGCTGATGCAGCCCGGGCTGCGGGCGCCGATGTCGTTGGCAACGAGGATTTGATCGAGAAGGTCAAGGGCGGCTGGACGGAATTCGATGTCGCCATCGCGACGCCGGATGCCATGAAGGAAGTCCGCAAGCTGGGTAAGGTGTTGGGTCCCCGCGGCCTGATGCCGAATCCAAAGACCGGGACGGTCACGGATGATACCGCTTCCGCGGTGCGTGACAGCAAGGCGGGGCGTGTGGAATACCGCATGGACCGCAGTGGTAATGTCCAGGTTCCCTTCGGAAGGCTTTCGTTCGACGAGGCCAAGCTTCTGGAGAATGTCAACGTCCTGATCGTGGCGATTCGGGCAGCGCGCCCGGCTGCGGCCAAGGGCACATTTATCAAACGCTGTACGCTCAGTTCCACGATGGGGGTTGGTCTCCGTGTGGATGTGAGGGATTAACAAAAAGGCTCTGTGCTATGAGACCGGAAAAACAATCGATTTATGAGGAAATAACCGCCCGGATCAACGGGTCGTCCTTTGTGCTGGTGGCGGAATACCGCGGCATGAAGGTGGATCAGTTCTCCGAGTTGCGCCGCCAGCTCCGCAAGTCGGGAGCCCGGATGCAGGTTGTTAAAAACCGTTTCCTGCGCTTGATCATGCGGGATAAAGGCTGGTCGGGTCTGGATCCGTCCCTCAAGGGGCAGTCCGCGATCGTGACCGGAACCGATGTGGTTCAGGCGGCCAAGGTCATCAAGCTTTTCAGCCGCACCGGCGGACTGCCGGTCATGAAGTCGGGGGTCATGGGGAATGTGATTCTCACCTCCGAACAGGTTGTTGCCTTGGCGGAACTGCCGTCCCGTGAAGTGTTGTTGGGCCAGGTGGTGGGCACCGTGGCGGCTCCTTTGTCGCGCCTGGTTGGTGTGCTGAAGCAGAAGGTGTCGACCATTGTTTACGTATTGAAGGCAGTCGAGGACAAGAAGAACGCGGCGTAGTGACGTTTGTTTTAGTATTACAGTTAAGAAAAGGGAGAATACCATGTCTGAGGAAATCAAGTTGGAAGGCAAGATGGAAGAGATTGTCAAGGCTATCGAGAGCATGAGCGTGCTGGAGCTCTCACAGCTGGTGAAGGGCCTCGAGCAGCGTCTGGGAGTCAGCGCGTCGGCGCCGATGGCCATGGCGGCGGCAGCCCCTGCGGGTGCGGTGGAAGCCGCGGCTGAGAAGACGGAGTTCACGGTTGTGCTCGCCAGTGCGGGTGGCAACAAGATCGGCGTCATCAAGGAAATCCGTAGCATTACCGGTCTGGGTCTCAAGGAATCAAAGGATCTGGTCGAAGGTGCCCCGAAGACCGTCAAGGAAGGTGTTTCCAAGGACGAAGCCGCCAAGCTTAAGGAAGTCTTGGAGAAGGCTGGCGCAACCGTCGAGATCAAGTAAGCCCCCTCCTGAGGTTGTGGTTTACGACGGGCGGTCATGGGGCCGCGGTGTTGGTGTCTTGGAGAACCCGGTGCAACAGGTGCTGGAATGGTTGAGAGAACGAACTTCGGAAAACTGGTCGAGGTAATCGAGCCGCCCAATCTGATTGAAATTCAGACGGCGTCTTACAAAGATTTCCTCCAACTCGATATTGCCCCCGGTGGTCGCCATAACATGGGACTGCAGGCGGTCTTCAAGGAAGTTTTCCCCATCGAAAGTTACGATGGGCGGTACGTGTTGGATTTTGTCAAGTATGAGTTTACGCTTCCCAAGGCGGATCCTTTTGAGGTCCTTCGGGAAGGGCAGACTTTTGCCGGCACCCTGCATGTGACGTTCCGTCTTAAGGACGGGGAAGAGGTTCGCGAGGAAACCGTGTACATGGGCGAAATTCCCCTCATGACGCCGCAGGGATCATTCGTGATCAACGGTGCCGAGCGGGTGATTGTCAGTCAGTTGCACCGGTCACCCGGGATCTGCTTTGAACAATCCGTTCATTCCAGTGGCAATATGCTGTATTCCTTCCGCATCATTCCCGACCGGGGATCGTGGGTGGAGGTTCAGTTTGACGCCTCAGATCTGTTATGGATCTACATGGATCGTCGTCACCGACGGCGGAAATTCCTGGCGACCACCTTCCTTCGCGCGTTGGGTTATGGAACCGATGCTGACCTGCTCGGCTTGTTCTACACGTTGCGCAAGATGAAGATGTCGGAGTCTGTCAGCGCAGAGAAACTGGCGACCTTGGTTTTCCGGGATGATGTCATTGACGTCGACTCCCAGACCGTGCTGGCTCGCCGATACGAGCCGCTCTCCGAAAACGTGCTGTCCCAGATGAAGGCGGCGGGTTTCAAGGAGGTTGAGGTGGTTGATGTGTCCTGGGATTCCGGAGTGATGCTGAAGAGCATCAAGGAAGACCCCACACACTCGATGGATGACGCCCTGAAAGACATCTATCTCAGGTTGCGACCCGGGGATCCCGCGACGGTTTCGAATGCACGCCAGCTGCTCAAGCGGTTGTTTTTTGATGTGCGACGCTATGATCTGGGCCGCGTTGGACGGTACAAGATCAGCCAGAAGCTGGACTCTGAAATCAAGGACTCCCTGGATTTGATTTCCGTGATCATGGGGAAGAAGGACACCAAGGAAAAGGATGCCTTCATTACCGTCACGGAAGAGGAGCGCCTGCGCACGCTGAGTCCCGATGGAAGCGATCTGATCGCGGCCATCCGGTACCTGATCAGCATTCGAAGCGGAAAGGGAACCATTGATGACATTGATCATCTTGGCAGCCGACGCCTGCGCACAATTGGGGAACTGATTGAAAACCAGTGCCGGGTGGGCTTGGCTCGTGCTGAGCGCCTGGTGCGTGAGCGGATGACCCTGTTTGATCCGAACACCGGAACTCTGACCCCGCAGCGCCTGGTCAATCCCAAGACGCTCTCGGCCGTTGTGAAGGATTTCTTCGGACGCAGCCAGTTGAGCCAGTTCATGGATCAGACCAATCCGTTGTCCGAGTTGGCGCACAAGCGCCGTCTCAGCGCGTTGGGCCCGGGCGGGTTGAGTCGTGAGCGTGCCGGTTTCGAGGTCCGTGACGTTCACAGTAGTCATTATGGCAGGATTTGCCCGATTGAAACACCGGAAGGGCCGAATATCGGCTTGATTTCATCGCTGGGTATTTATGCCCGCATCAATGAGTACGGATTTATTGAGACGCCCTACCGCAAGGTGAATAACGGGACGGTCTCGGATTCGGTTGAATATCTCAGTGCGGATCGCGAGGAGAAATTTGTAATTGCTCAGGCCAATACGCCGCTGGATGCCCGTAGCCGCATGTCGCGTGAAGCGATTGCCGTTCGACATCGCGGTGAGTTCATGGAGGTCCCGAAGGAGAAGGTGGACTACATGGATGTGTCGCCCAAGCAGGTCGTGTCGGTAGCGGCCGGACTGATTCCCTTCCTGGAGCACGATGATGCAAACCGTGCCCTGATGGGATCGAACATGATGCGTCAAGCCGTTCCCCTGCTGGAGACGGAGCGTCCGTTTGTGGCGACCGGCCTCGAGAGTCGCATTGCCCGGGATTCGGGTGTGCTGATGCTTGCGGTCGAGCCCGGCGTGGTAACCTATGTTTCGGCCAATAAGGTCGTTGTGACGAATGACAAGGCGGGCGGCAAGAAGAAGGACGGCGAACGGACTTACCTTCTGAACAAGTTCATGCGGTCGAATGCCGGAACCTGCGTCAATCAAAAACCTGTAGTGAAGGTCGGTCAGAAAATCAGGACGGGTGATGTCCTGGCTGATGGCCCAGCCACTGCGGGCGGTGAATTGGCGATCGGGCGAAACGTGCTTGTGGCGTTTATGCCGTGGTGCGGTTACAACTTCGAGGACGCCATCCTGATCAGTGAGCGGGTGGTCCGGGATGATGTGTTCACGTCAATTCATATCCAGGAATTCGAGGCCGGTGCTCGTGATACCAAGCTTGGGCCCGAGGAAATCACCCGGGATATTCCGAATGTCGGTGAAGAGGCCCTTCGCAATCTGGGTTCAGACGGGGTAATTCGCATTGGAGCGGAGGTCAAGCCGGACGACATTCTTGTCGGCAAGATCACGCCCAAGAGCGAAACTGAGCTGGCTCCCGAGGAGCGCCTGTTGCGCGCCATCTTCGGAGAAAAGGCGGCAGATGTCCGTGATACATCCCTGACGGTTCCGAGCGGAACCTATGGAATCGTCATGGATGTCAAGGTCTCGGCCCATAAGGATATTGCCCGGGAAAAGATGACTCCGGCGGAGCGGAAGCGCCAGGCTAAGAATGTGGCCCAGGAACAGCAATCCAAGAAGCAGGAATTGGTTGATCAACTCACAGAAGCGTTGAGCAACATCCTGCTGGGTGAAAAAATCCCGCTGGACGTGGTTAATATTGATTCCAATGAAATCATTATCCCCGCCAACCGGAAGATCACCAAGACGCTGTTGCGGAAGCTGGCAAACGAGAGCGCTCATATTGCGATCGAGAGCAGCCCCATTCAGATCAAGATTCAGGAAATCATCGGCGAGTATCAGCAGAAGTTCATTGAACTTGAGCATGAATACGCGAACGCCATGGATCGCCTGGAGAGCGGCGATGAAGTCGATCAGGGAATCATCAAGCAGGTTCGTGTTTACATCGCCAGCAAGAAAAAGCTGTCGGTGGGTGACAAGATGGCCGGACGGCATGGAAACAAGGGCGTAGTGGCTCGAATCCTGCCTGAAGCGGATATGCCGTTTCTTCCGGATGGGACGCCTGTTGATATTGTGCTCAATCCGCTCGGTGTGCCGTCACGTATGAACGTGGGACAGGTTCTTGAAACCCATCTGGGGTGGGCCTGTAAGATCCTCGGGCTGTATGCCAGCACGCCGGTCTTTGATGGTATTTCTGAAAAGCGAATCCATGACTTGATGAAGGACGCGAAGCTCCCGGCCGACGGGAAGACGCAACTTTTTGACGGTCGCACCGGCGAATCATTCGATCAGAGGGTGGTGGTGGGTTACATTTACATGCTCAAGCTGCACCATCTGGTCAGCGACAAGATCCATGCCCGTGCAGTGGGGCCGTACTCGCTCGTTACCCAGCAGCCGCTGGGGGGCAAGGCGCAGTACGGTGGACAGCGCTTGGGAGAAATGGAAGTCTGGGCGCTCGAGGCCTATGGCGCGGCATTCGCGCTACAAGAGTTGTTGACCGTCAAGAGTGACGATACCAACGGGCGTACCCGGATTTATGAGTCCATCGTGAAAGGCGAGAATGTGCTTGAGGCGGATCGCCCCGAGTCGTTCAACGTGCTGATTAACGAGTTAAGGGCCATTGGGCTGGACGTGCGGGCTGAAGCGAAGGAAAAACGAGTTTAACGGAGGCGGCGGCAACGCTGAGTCACCTATGTCTGAACGTACCTTGACAAATACTGCTGCCCGAGAGCGGCTTGGAATGCCCCTGATGGAGGGGTTTGATTCCGTGAACATCACCTTGGCTTCGCCGGAAACGATCCGGGCATGGAGTCACGGTGAGGTGAAGAACCCGGAAACGATCAACTATCGCACCTACAAGCCCGAGAAGGGCGGCTTGTTTTGCGAGCGCATTTTCGGCCCGACTCGGGACTGGGAGTGCAGTTGCGGGAAATATAAGCGGATCAAGCACAAGGGTGTGATTTGCGACCGGTGCGGGGTGGAAATTACCCAGTCGCGCGTCAGGCGTGAACGCATGGGTCATATCGACCTTGCGGTACCAGTGTCACATATCTGGTTTTTCAAGTGTACCCCGAGTCGCCTCGGTCTGGTTCTCGACATGACCGCCCGGTCTTTGGAGCGCATCCTTTACTACGAGGATTATGTGGTGGTAGAGCCCGGCGATACGCCCCTACAGGAGAAGCAGCTTCTCAGCGAAATGGACTACCGTGAAGCTCAGGAGAAATACGGGGATGCGTTTGTGGCCCGTATCGGCGCCGAGGCGGTTCGGGACCTGATGAAGAAGATTGACCTGGAGAAATGTCTGGCGGAGCTGGATGCGCAGATGGAGACCACGCGCAGCAAGCAGAATCGCAAGAAATACTCCAAGCGCATGAAAGTTTTGGAAGGCTTCCTGACCAGTAATACCAGGCCGGAATGGATGATCATGGAAGTCCTTCCGGTGATTCCGCCCGATTTGCGTCCCCTGGTGCCCCTTGAGGGCGGCCGGTTTGCGACATCGGATCTGAATGATCTTTATCGCCGGGTGATCAACCGCAATAACCGGTTGAAGAATCTTCTCCAACTCAAAACGCCGGATGTGATCATCCGGAACGAGAAGCGTATGCTTCAGGAGGCCGTGGACGCCGTCATCGATAACGGGCGCCATGGACGGGCTGTAACCGGCGCCGGGAATCGCCCGCTGAAGTCGTTGAGCGATATGCTAAAGGGCAAGGGCGGCCGGTTCCGTCAGAATCTGCTCGGCAAGCGTGTTGACTATTCCGGACGTTCCGTGATTGTGGTCGGCCCTGAGCTGAAATTGAACCAGTGCGGGCTTCCCAAAAAGATGGCTCTGGTTCTGTTTGAGCCCTTCATCATCCGCCGCCTGAAAGAAATGGGCGTGGCGCACACGGTTCGCAGTGCAAAAAAACTGATCGACAAGCAATCGGACGAGGTGTGGGCGATTCTTGAGGAAATCACTCGCGACAAGACCGTCATGCTGAACCGCGCACCGACGCTTCATCGTTTGAGCATCCAGTCGTTCGAGCCTATCCTGGTGGAGGGTGAGGCAATTCAAGTGCATCCGCTGGTGTGTACGGCGTACAACGCCGACTTTGACGGGGATCAGATGGCGGTGCATGTGCCGCTGTCCATCGAGGCCCAGATCGAGTCGCGCCTGCTCATGCTTTCAACAAACAACGTGTTCTCGCCCTCGAGCGGAAAACCGGTCATGACGCCCACCCAGGATATCGCTCTGGGCATCTATTACCTCACGTCATCGGCTCAGAAGGATCGAATCAAGGAAGTCCGCCGCAAGGCTGCCGGCCAGGGGCAGGAGCAGGAACGGCTTCCGATTTTTGACGAGGCGGCCCAGGTTCGTCTGGCTTACGATGATGGCGCACTCAAGATCCATAACCGCGTACGTTTTAAGAATCCAGATTTCGGGCGCAAGACGGTTTTTGGCGACAATCATTCGAAAATGTTGACCACAACGGTCGGTCGGGTTTTCTTCAATGAGATCCTTCCCTCGACACTGGGATTCATTAACCGGTGTTGCGACAAGTCGTTTCTCGGAAAGTTGATCTGGCAGTGCTATCGCGTGAGTGGCCATACTGAAACCGTAAAAGTTCTGGAAAGCCTGAAGAACATCGGCTTTGAGAATGCCACCTTGGCGGGGATATCGATCGGATTGTCGGATATGATCATTCCGGCCGAGAAGGAAGACATCATCGCCAAGGCGCACAAGGCTGTGAGCGAGGTGGAAAGCCAGTATCGGCGGGGTATCATTACAGACGGGGAACGCTACAACAAGATCGTCGATATCTGGACCCAGGCGACGGACGAAACGTCAAACGCGATGTATCGTGCGATCGAGGAGAACGCGGGGAGCGACGAGGCCAACCCGATCTTCATGATGGTGGACTCTAAGGCCCGTGGCAGTCGGCAGCAGATCCGCCAGTTGGCGGGTATGCGCGGTTTGATGGCCAAGCCGTCTGGCGAAATTATTGAACGCCCGATTGTATCGAATTTCCGTGAGGGATTAAGTGTTCTGGAGTACTTCATCAGTACTCATGGTGCTCGCAAGGGTCTGGCTGATACCGCCCTGAAGACTGCTGATGCCGGGTATTTGACCCGTAAGCTGGTCGATGTGGCCCAGGATGTCCGGATCATTGAACAGGACTGCAACACTCTCAATGGCATCGAGGTTAAGGCCATTGGTGAGGGCGACGAGAATGTGGTTTCGCTGGCCGACCGCATCAAGGGCCGCACAGCGTTGAACGACATTGTCAATCCTGTGACGAATCAACTGGTTGTTCCCGCTGGTGGGCTCATTGATGAGGCCTTGGCGGAAGACGTTATGAATGCGGATATCGAGAAGGTTCGCATTCGCAGTGTTCTGACATGCGAATCCCGACGCGGGATCTGTGCCAAGTGCTACGGACGTGACCTCTCGAATGGGCGTCCGGTTGAAATGGGCGCGGCTGTGGGGATTATTGCAGCGCAATCCATTGGTGAACCCGGCACACAGTTGACCATGCGGACGTTCCATATCGGTGGTACGGCGAGCTCGGTCTTCAAGCAACCCCATGTTATCTCCAAGCACGACGGTATCATTCAGTATACCAACATGCGCACAGTGGTGAATGAGCATGGCAAATTTGTGGTACTCAACAAGAACGGATCCGTTGCGGTTTTCGACGACACCGGCCGGGAGGTTGAGCGGCATACGATTGCCATTGGTGCGGTCATCGCCGAGGAGGATGGCGGTCGGGTTAAGAAGGGGCAGAGCTTTATTGAGTGGGATCCCTACAGCGTGCCGATTCTGGCCGAGAAGCCCGGGACGGTTCATTTTCAGGGGTTTATTGAGAATGTGACGGTCAAGAAGGAAGTGGATCAGTCCACCGGCCTGATGGGCACCGTGGTTCTCGAGCACAAGGAGGATTTGCATCCCCAGATTGTGATCACCTTTGGTCATAACGAGCCGCCCATGGCGTATAACATCCCCGCAGGCGCCCATGTCATGATCAAGGATGGCAAGAAGGTTACGGCGGGTGAGGTGATTGCCAAGACGCCCCGCAAGGAATCCAAGACCAAGGATATCACCGGTGGTCTTCCTCGCGTGGCGGAACTCTTTGAGGCCCGCCGGCCGAAGGATGCCGCCGAGATTGCGAAGATCGATGGCGTGGTCGACTTTGGGGCAAACCAGCGTGGACGTCGCTGCCTGTTGATCCGTGACGCGGTTACAGGTGACGAGGAGCAGCATCTGATTCCGATGGGCAAGCATATCGTCGTGTATAAGGGCGACTATGTCCAGAAAGGGCAGCAGCTTACGGAAGGCCCCGTGGTTCCTCAGGAGATTTTGGAGATATGCGGTCCCCAAGAGTTGCAGGAATACCTGGTGAATCAGGTTCAGGAAGTCTATCGATTGCAGGGCGTTGAAATCAACGACAAGCACATCGAGATCATTGTCCGCCAGATGCTGCGAAAGGTCCGGATCACGGACGCAGGCGACACCGATTTCCTTTGGGGTGAGCAGGTTGAGAAGCGGTTGTTCCAGGAGATGAACACCAAGGCGCAGGCCGAAGGCAAGCGTCCGGCGGAGGCCTCTCCGGCACTTCTCGGGATCACCAAGGCCGCGCTTGAGACCGAGAGTTTTATTTCAGCGGCGTCATTCCAGGACACCACCCGCGTGCTGACCGAAGCCGCGACTCTGGGTCGTGTGGATACGTTGTACGGGTTCAAGGAAAATGTTATCATGGGACATTTGATCCCGGGTGGAACTGGTTTCCCCATGTTCCGGAATATCAAATTGGTGCCTTTGGCCGAGCCGATCCCTGAGGAAGACTTGCGTCAGGAGAGCGAAGCATTGAAGAAAGCACAGGAGCTTTTGGGATAAAGCTTGACAGGGACCCATCACTTCTGGCATTTTTTCGCGCTTTGCGTTTGGAAGGGAATGTAACTATGCCGACGATTAATCAACTGGTTAAAAACGGACGAAAGAAAATCCGTAATAAAAGCAAATCGCCCGCGCTGAAGAATTGTCCTCAGCGTCGTGGCGTGTGTCTGTCCGTGAAAACGCAGACACCCAAAAAGCCGAATTCGGCGCTACGTAAAGTGGCGCGTGTTCGTCTGACCAATGGCGAGGAAGTGACCGCTTATATTCCGGGCGAAGGGCACAATCTTCAGGAGCACAGTGTTGTGCTTGTGCGGGGCGGTCGCGTAAAGGACTTGCCTGGTGTTCGGTATCACATTGTTCGTGGTACTTTAGATACACTGGGCGTGGAGGGACGGCACCGGGGCCGTTCCAAGTATGGCGTCAAAACACCGAAGCAGGCGTAGGACGGCGCAAGATCATGGGACGAAGACGTAGAGCAGTGCGGCGGGCGGTTCAATCGGATCCGAAATACAACAGCGAGTTGGTCGGCCGTCTGGTGAACCACCTGATGAAGGTGGGAAAGAAATCGGTATCGGTAAACATTGTTTACGATGCTCTGAAGGTGATTCAAGAGAAGCATCCTGATGGCGATCCGCTGGAAGTGATTCTGCGCGCGATTGACAACGTGAAGCCGAAGGTCGAAGTGAAATCGCGCCGGGTTGGTGGTGCCACCTATCAGGTGCCCGTTGAAGTGACGCCTGATCGACAGGGAGCCTTGGCGATGCGCTGGTTGATCCAGTACGCGAAGACCCGGAAGGGTGTGCCGATGCGACGTGCGCTGGCCCAGGAAATCCTGGACGCCTATGCCGAGCAGGGCAATGCCATCAAGAAGCGTGATGATACGCATAAGATGGCGCAGGCAAACAAGGCGTTTGCCCACTATCGATGGTAAGTTGAGTTTATGAACATCCCGTCGTCCGACGATAGGGCGACGGGTGTTGTTTGTTTAGTGAATAAAATGGAAACGGTTTTGGAACAGAATAAACAAGGTGGAGCCACAGGGGAAGCGCGCCAGCGCGAAGCGGCGGATCGCATCCGTCCCCTGTCCGCCGTTCGCAATATCGGGATCATTGCCCACATTGATGCGGGCAAGACCACGACAAGCGAGCGTATTCTGTTTTATGCCGGTCGCGTGCACCGCATGGGTGAGGTTCATGATGGAACCGCCACAATGGACTGGATGCCCCAGGAGAAGGAACGCGGCATCACCATAACGAGCGCGGCGACGACCTGTTTCTGGCGAGACTACCAGATTAATCTCATCGACACTCCCGGGCATGTTGATTTTACCGTTGAAGTGGAGCGGTCGCTGCGTGTTCTGGATGGAGCGGTTGTCGTGTTTTGCGGCGTGGGCGGCGTGCAGCCACAGTCTGAAACGGTTTGGCATCAGGCGGATCGCTATCAGGTTCCCCGCATTGCTTTCGTGAATAAAATGGATCGCATTGGTGCTGATTTCAACGCAGTGGTGGGGCAGATACGAACCCGCCTGGGAGCGGTTCCGGTGCCCATCCAGATTCCATGGGGCTCGGAAGATGGGTTTCGTGGCGTCATTGATTTGCTGGCCATGGAAGCCATTGTTTATGACGACACTTCGTTTGGGAGCAAGGTTCAGACGCTTCCTATTCCGGCCGAACTGGCAGTGGAGGCCGAGAAGGCCCGCGCTCAACTTATCGAGGTTTTGACTGAACGGGATGAAAAGGTTTTGGAATCCTATCTCGACTGCGCCGATGTTCCCGCGCAGGTTTTGCGTGATGGGTTGCGGCGCGCGACACTCGCGCAGACATTGACTCCGGTTTTGTGCGGATCATCACTTCGTAATAAAGGGGTACAGCAGTTGTTGGATGCCGTGGTGGATTTTCTGCCGGCTCCGATTGACGTTCCGCCTGTGCGCGGCGAGCATCCCAAGACCCGTGAGGTGGTATCTCGTGAAGCGGACGATTTCGCCCCGCAGAGCGCATTGGTGTTCAAGCTGATGAGCGACGCCTATATGGGTCGGCTGGCGTTTGTGCGCGTGTATTCGGGGCAGATCAAGAAAGGGCAGAATCTGTTCAATGCCCGCACCCGGAAACGTGAACGCGTGATGAAACTTGTGCTCCTGCATGCGGATGACCGCCAGGAGGTCGAGGTTCTTCATGCCGGTGAAATCGGCGCGGTGGTGGGGTTGAAGCAGGTCACGACGGGTGATACCCTGTGCGCCGAGAATTCGCCTGTTGAGTTGGAGCGCATACGGTTCCCTGAGCCGGTGATTTCCATGGCGATTGAGCCCAAGTCGCAGGCGGATCGTGAGAAGCTTGGTGAGGCAATGAGTGCACTTGCGGCGGAGGATCCCACCTGTATCGTGTCTGTGGATCCGGATACCGGCCAAACGCTGCTGAGTGGCATGGGCGAGTTGCATCTTGAGATTTTGAAAGACCGGATGTTTCGGGAGTACAAGGTTCAGGCGAACGCGGGGCGGCCCATGGTGGCCTATCGCGAGACTATCCAGGCTTCAGGTCGGGGTGAATACCGCTTTGAGCGCGACATTGCCGGGCAGCCTCAATTTGCCGCAGTGGTTCTGAATGTTGAGCCGGCGGAGCGGGGCTCGGGAGTCACGATCGAATTTGAGGTATCGAGCTCTCAGATCCCGGCTGAATTTCGAAGCGCGGTTGAGGAGGGGGTTCGGGACGGGTTGACGACCGGCATTCTGGCGAATTATCCAATGGTGGATGTTAAGGTCAGAGTGGTGGGAGGCGAATTTCACGATCAGGAATCCACGGAAGTGGCATTCCGGACGGCGGGTGTGATGGCCCTGAGGGTGGCGGCGAAGGCATCAAGGCCGGCGATTCTGGAGCCCATCATGTCGCTTGAAATTATTCTTCCGGCGGATCATTTGGGTGATGTGTTGAACGATGTGAGCGCTCGGCGCGGACATGTTCGGGATATGGTTGGTAAGGAAACTGTGCAGGTGATCCATGCGCGAGTTCCGTTGGCGGAACTGTTTGGGTATTCGACAGCCGTCCGGTCTCTGACGCGGGGGCGGGCGAGTTACACGATGGAGCCGGCGTGTTTTGATGTGGTGCCGGAGGCGATACAACAGCAACTTCTGGAACGGTGAGTGAATGATGGAAAAGCAACGCATACGTATACGTTTGAAAGCTTACGATTATCGGGTGTTGGACCAGTCTGTGTCCGATATTGTAGAGACCGCAAAGCGAACGGGAGCCCGGGTGGTGGGGCCCATTCCGATGCCAACGCGCATTGAGAGTTACAGTGTTAACCGCAGTGTGCATGCCGATAAGAAATCGATGGAACAATTTGAGGTCCGGACGCATAAGCGGGTTTTGGACATTGTGGAGCCGACGGCAAGAACAGTGGATGAGTTAAAGAAACTCAACATGCCCGCCGGAGTGGATATAACGATCAAGATTTAAGCAGGTAGCCATGCAAGGGATACTCGGAAAAAAAATCGGAATGACGCGGGTTTTCGGCGACGAAGGTCGACAGACCCCGGTCACGGTGATTGAAATCGGGCCATGTGTTGTGGTCCAGCGCAAGACGAAGAGCCAGGATGGCTATGACGCGCTGAAACTCGGGTTCGTGGAGGTCAAGGCCTCGCGGGCGAACAAGGCTCATGCGGGTCAGTTTAAGGCTGTCAACGCGACGCCGAAGCGCTTCCTGCGTGAATTTGCCGTTGAAGCCAGTGATGAAATCAAGGCGGGTGATGCCGTGACGGCCTCTGTTTTGGATGGAGCCGACTATGTCGACATCATCGGTGTCACCAAGGGACGCGGGTTTCAGGGTGTTGTCCGCCGCTTCAAAATGGCGGGTGGTCCGATGACGCATGGCGGACATTCGAAACGGCGCGTCGGCTCGATCGGATGCCGTTCATTTCCTGGACGCGTTCACAAGGGAAAACGTATGCCGGGCCACATGGGTAATGTGCGGGTTACTACGCAAAATCTAAAGGTGGTTCAGCTGCGGGCGAGCGAGAATTTGATCCTGGTAAAAGGGGCCGTTCCCGGACCCGCAGGTGCATTGGTTGAAATACGAAAAGCATTGAAGAAGACGAAGGCGGGGCAGGGTAAATGAGCAAGCTTTCTGTCTATGACATGAAAGGGTCCTCGTTGGCGAAGGTTGACTTCCCTGACGAGCTGATGACGAGCAAGGGCCAGCAGGCTGTCCGTGATGTTATCGTGGCCTACCAGGCCGGGTTGCGTGCGGGATCAGCCTCCACTCTCGGTAAGGGTGCGGTGGCGGGTAGCAACAAGAAGCCGTGGAAGCAAAAAGGAACCGGGCGTGCTCGGGCTGGTTTCCGGCAATCTCCTGTGTGGCGTGGCGGCGGTGTGGCTCATGGGCCTCATCCCCGAAGTTACGCGAAACGCATTCCCGTGAAGGTCGCGCGCCTGGCATTTCGAAGCGCCTTGAGCGACTTGATCCGGGAGGACCGTATCCGTGTTCTGGACACGCTGACGGTGACGGAGCCCAAGACGAAGACGGCGGTCGCTTTGTTGAAGTCATTGGGTCTTAAAAAGGGCGTTTTGATCGTGGTTGACAAGCTGGATAAGAACTTGCTCTGTGCGTTCCGGAATCTGCCACAGGTGGAGGCGACAACGGCCAAGGATGTCAGCACGTTCCAATTGGTTCGTTTTCCCGTGACCGTGGTAACGCGCTCCGCGATGGATCAGCTGAAGGCGCGGCTTGAGGGCGAGCCTGGGAGGAAGTCATGAAAAATTCACTTTCGGCAGTCCGGGGTTTGCACATCACCGAGAAGGGGTCGTTGCTTGCCGGACAAAATAAATATTTTTTCAAGGTTGCTCCTTCCGCTAACAAGCTGGAGATTAAGGGGGCGATCGAGGATTTTTTCAAGGTCAAGGTTACGAAGGTCAATACCATGAATTATGATGGCAAGGCCTGTCGTGAACGCACGATTCATTCCGGAAAGAAGCCGGCTTGGAAACGCGCGGTGGTGACGCTGAGAGAGGGCGACAAGATAGATTTGGAATAGGAAGCACGACATGGCGCTGAAAACCTACAAACCGACGACGCCGAGCCTGCGACACACGCAGCTCTCGACGTTTGATGAAATCACCCGGAGCAAGCCCGAGCGGTCGCTCACGAAATCGCAGAAGTCAAAGGCGGGACGCAATTCCGCCGGACGCATCACTGTTCGACACCGTGGCGGCGGTCACCGGCATCACTACCGGATCATTGATTTTAAGAGAAATAAAACCGGTATTCCTGCCAAAGTTCAGGCTATTGAGTATGATCCGAACCGGACGGCTCGAATTGCCCTGCTGGCATACAAGGATGGCGAAAAACGCTACATCCTCGCTCCAGTTGGACTGGAAGTGGGTACGATGGTGATGTCAGGGCCCGATGCCGAACCGATCAACGGAAACGCGTTGCCGCTTGCGAAGATCCCGCTGGGGTTGCCGATTCACAATATCGAGTTGACGGCAGGGTGCGGAGCGCAGCTGGTTCGTAGCGCGGGGCAGACCGCGCAACTGATGTCCCGTGAGGGGGGCTTTGCGCAGGTGAAATTGCCGTCCGGTGAAATCCGGCAGATCAATGTGGCATGTCAGGCGACAATTGGCCAGGTTGGCAATTTGGATCATGATGGAATTTGCCTGGGTAAAGCCGGGCGAAAGCGTTGGAAGGGGATTCGGCCCACGGTACGTGGTGTGGCGATGAACCCGGTTGACCACCCGATGGGTGGCGGTGAAGGTCGTACGTCTGGCGGCGGTCACCCGGTGACGCCGTGGGGTCAGCTCACGAAGGGCAAGAAGACCCGTTCGAGACGTAAGACTTCGAGCAAATTTATTGTCAGGCGGAGAAAGTAAACCATGGGCCGTTCATTAAAAAAAGGGCCGTTTGTTGACGAGAAGCTACTGGAGCGCGTTGAGAAGATGAATCGCGCGGGAGAGAAGCGCGTGGTCAAGACGTGGTCCCGTCGTTCCATGATTGTTCCTGAATTTGTCGGGCATACGCTGGCTGTACACAACGGCAAGCAGCATGTTCCGGTGTACATCACGGAGCACATGGTGAGTCATCGTTTGGGTGAATTTGCGCCGACGCGCATTTTCCGTAAGCACGGCACACACACCGACAAAACGGTGGCGTTAAAGTAGTCGTATGCGGGCGGGAAACAAGGTGCGGTGGCTCGGATTAGCTCTCGTGATTCTGTGTCTCTTGACGGGGCGCGGAGTGAAGGCGGGATCTGACGGAGAAGACGAGGTGTTTCTCCGGAATCAGGTGAAATACCTGACCGAAGCGTTGGCGCTGGCGAAGGCCGAGACGGATAGATTGAGGGCGCGGCTGGATGGCCGGGCCAGTGAGACGGCGGAAGGGAGAGGCGGTAGACCCGTTAACCCGGCCGAAGTGGAAAAAAAAGAGTTTAGAGTTTTAGACGTAAACAAAGAGCTGGGCATGGTGATCCTTGACGGCGGGCGGCAGGACGGTGTGAAGCCGGGTTTGCAGTTCGCGGTGATGCAAGAGGGTCGGGCTGTGGCCACGGTGCGGGTTGTGGATGCGCGAACGGCGGTTGCCGGGGCTGTGATCCAGAAGACGAACCGGGCATTTCCCAGGGTTCAGGACCGGGCAGTTGTGGTGACCGGCTTCGGGGACTAGGAGCAAGGCAATGGAAGTCAAAGCAGTGACCAAGTATGTGCGTCTGTCTCCGCGTAAAGCGAGGGATATGGCGAGGGCTATTCAAGGTCTGCCGGTGGCCGATGCGATCAAGACGGTGGAGTTTAGCGAGCGCAAGGCCGCACGTCAGCTGGAGAAGACGATTCGTTCAGCGGTGGCGAATGCGGAAAATAACGCAAAGCTTTCCGCGGATGATCTGCGTGTGAAAGAGGCCACGATCGGCGAAGGGCCTGCGATGAAGCGTTTTTGGGCGCGGTCGCGTGGGATGGTGAGCCGGATCCGGAAACGGACCAGCCACATCACGATTGTGTTGTCAGACGGGAAGTGACCGGCGGAAGCCGGGAGATGTGAAAGGAGATTCGTTTTGGGACAGAAAATCAATCCGATTGGACTCAGGATTGCCGTCACGAAGGCGTGGAAGTCCCGCTGGTTTGCGGACAAGAAAACCTGCGGTACCTTGCTGATGGAGGACCTGAAGATCCGTGATCTCGTGAAGAAGCGCCTCGACGCGGCGGCTGTGGCGGAGATCATTATTGAGCGGTATGCAAACCGCGTTCGTGCCACCATATGCACCGCGCGCCCCGGCATTGTGATTGGCCGAAAGGGGCAGGATCTGGATCGAATCCGCGATGAAATCGCGAAGATCACGAGCAAGGAGATCTATTTGGAGATTCGTGAAATCCGGAGTCCGGACACGAATGCGCAACTGGTCGCCGAGAGCGTGGCGTTGCAGATGGAGCGACGGGTGTCATTTCGCCGGGCGATGAAACGGGCGATCAAAATGGCTATGGAATTGGGCGTCAAGGGAATCCGTATCAAGTGCGCCGGGCGGCTTGGGGGATCCGAACTGGCCCGTGTGGAGTGGTACAAGGAGGGGACGATCCCTCTGCATACGCTTCGCGCAAACATTGACTACGGGTTTGCCGAGGCAAATACCACGGCCGGAAAAATCGGCGTCAAAGTCTGGATTTGCAAGGAAAAGGAAGAGCCTGAGAAGGCAGTAAGGGGACGATCCAATGCCGCTTATGCCTAAACGTGTGAAGCACCGTATGGTGCAACGGGGGTCCCGGAAGGGGACCGCGCATTCAGGGAACACTCTGGCTTTTGGCGAGTACGGCCTGAAAGCGTTGGATCGGGCGTGGGTCAAGGCGACGCAGATCGAGGCTTGTCGTGTGGCGATGAACCGAAACATGAAGCGCCGGGGCAAGGTGTGGCTGCGGATTTTTCCGGATAAGCCGGTCAGCAAGAAACCTCTTGAAACGCGGTCGGGTAAGGGTAAAGGCCCTCTGGACTGCTGGGTTTCGGTTATTCTTCCAGGGGCCATGCTGTTTGAAGTGGACGGCGTGACCGAGCAATTGGCGAGGGAATCGTTGCGTCTGGCAGCGGCAAAGTTGCCGATCCGGACGATGTTTGTGAAACGGCACGGGTAACCGGGCCATACAGGACAGGGGTGCGGACGATATGAAGGCCGCGAAACTGAGAGAGTTTAATAAAGAGGAACTTGCGCAGCAGAACTCCGATATGGAGAAAGAGTTGCGTACGTTGAAAATTCGTAAATCGGCGAGCCAGATTGAGCAGCCGTCACGGATTCGCAGTCTTCGTCGGGACATTGCCCGCGCCAAGACCGTGATGACCGAACGGCGTCGCCAGCAAGGTTGAAGATTATGGCAGAAACGGAAACCGATCGGGGACTTCGCAAGGAGCGCACAGGTGTTGTGGTCAGCGCCTCCATGCAGAAGACCATAGTGGTACGCGTGGAGCGTAAGACGAGGCATCCCTTGTATGGCAAGGAAATGCGTCAGTCGAAGAAGTTCTATGCTCATGATGAGGAAGGCAAGGCCAAGGTTGGCGATCATGTTACGATCGTCGAGACACGTCCGTTGAGCAAGCTCAAGCGGTGGCGTCTGGTCGAAGTCTTGGAAACAGGGAAACGTCAGTAACGGGATAAACGACCATGATTCAAGAAGAAACAAACCTTGATGTGGCGGATAATACCGGCGCGCGACGCGTTCGTTGTTTTCGCCTGATCGGGCAGCGGAAGATGTATGCCCACGTTGGAGATTTGATCCGGGTTGCGGTGAAGGAGGCCCAGCCCACAGG
>Ga0194062_1000223_pt1 | contig 23939 bp, 17 predicted proteins | sample SepL2225m_MetaG_FD_155481 | JGI IMG/M metagenome (GOLD analysis project Ga0194062, IMG submission 155481) | Anoxic zone freshwater microbial communities from boreal shield lake in IISD Experimental Lakes Area, Ontario, Canada - Sep2016-L224-25m | ecosystem: Environmental > Aquatic > Freshwater >... | reverse complement strand
ATTAAAAATAACGGGGTAATTGGAACAGGGCCAATTTCAATGATTGAAATTAGTAAAAGTACCAAAACACAAAGAAAACGCATAATTTATTATCGTATTAAAGTGAACTAAATAGAGTTTATCAATCAGACATTGAATTATCACTGATAATTCTAACTATAGCCATATTTCATCCGAATCCAGCCAATAACCCTACTATATATATTGCTAAATGCGGCATTTGATGTAAAGATGACTTTATCAAATAATAGCTTAATGCATAGCTACAACACTATATGCCAGATGTATCTAAACAAGGTCACAGCACAAACTTGATTGGTTTGTCGACTGCCTGTATAGCCAGTCTTGATTTTAATGAAACACCCAAACCTCTTCGTATTGCCGGCACCCGTGAATCTGCGTCAGGTTTGTTTGAGCAATTGCTTAGTCAATCGACACGCGAGGAGTGTGGGCGAATATTTCAGGACTATATGTGCGTAGTGTTCGGCTTTGAATCAGAACAAAGGCTCCGGGATGATGCTTCTGGGAGACGACGGTACCGGAATAGCTATCTTAAACTGATTCAGGATTGGGGGGTGGACTCAAACAACGCCCAAGGTGCAGTTTTTAAAGGCTGGGTAGAAAGCCGTTTTGGGTTATTTCCTAATTTTCATAAACAGCGAATTGCCAGTTTTAACTGTAAAGACTGGGTTATGTATATCGAAGAAAAGATGAACAGTCGTTATCACAACAATTGTATATATATGCAACTTGATCTTCTTTACGAATACTGTCAATGGATTATTGAACACTTTCAGTTTCCGTCGGCAACGCATAAAACACTATATCGTGGCGTTAACTCTCTGGAGGATCATTGTCTGGTTCAAGGGGAAGATAAACACCATAAAATCGTGCGCTTAAACAGTCTGGTTTCTTTTACCGACCGTCGCAGTATTGCCAGTGAGTTCGGCGCTTATATTCTGGAAGTAAACGTGCCGATGGTTAAACTGGTATTTTTCAATGAATTATTACCGCATCATGCCTTGCACGGTGAAGCCGAATATTTGGTCATTGGTGGTGATTATAAAGTCAAACTAGAGAGATAAAACATGACAAACGAACACCTGCTAGACAGAGCGCTAGGCGCTTATTTAGGTTTTGCCTGCGGTGATGCGCTGGGTGCAACAGTAGAATTTATGACTCCGAAACAAATCCAAAAACACCATGGGGTTCATCGAAATATTATTGGCGGTGGTTGGCTGGGCCTAGAAGCAGGACAAGTAACTGATGATACCCAAATGTCACTTGCATTAGGACAAGCTATTATAGACCACATGGATTGGAATATTGAGGCCGTTGCTGATAACTTTGTCACCTGGCTTGCAAGCAACCCTCCCGATATAGGGAATACCTGTAGACGTGGGATTATGCGCTATCGGGATAGTGGTGAACTATATGGTTTACCTCGCGATGATGATGCAGGAAACGGCGCTTGTATGCGGAATCTGCCTGTGGTGCTGGCGACATTAAATAGACCAGATCTTTTTAGGCTATGGAGCTTACAACAAAGCCATATTACTCACAATAATCCCTTATCTGATGCTGCAACTTTAACATTGGGTCTGATAGTCAAGCATTTAATTACCTTGGGTGACAGTGATGCATGTCAGCAGGAATCCGATGCGTTGCTTAATCAGTATAGCCAATTCTCTTATACGCCTTATTTAGGCAAAGCTTCTGCCTATATTGTCGATACAGTGCAAACAGTTTTGCATTATTTTTTTAGCACAGACAGCTTTGAATCCTGTTTGATTGCAACCGTTAATCAAGGTGGTGATGCAGATACAACCGGGGCATTGGCTGGAATGCTTGCGGGAGCAAAATACGGAGTTCAACAGATACCTGACCGCTGGTTAAAGCAATTGGACTCAGCGGTTGCTGTTAACATACGCCGACAAACGACAGAGCTTATTAAGCTAACTCAATTGTAAGCAATCATCAGAACCCCTACCTTCTTTGCTTATAGGTTTAATCTCACTGTTGAACACATATTCCAATACATCAAATAAATCACTCTTTTCTGCATCTACCCATTTTTTCTGGACAGGACAGTTAATTCTGCATCTTTAGAAAAATCTGCATCCGCTAGCTTCATAAGTAACTCACTTCAAATGATAAAGTTACTCCAAAGTTAATATTAAAACAGTAATTCTGGTGCTTGATAGTTTATTTCGTGCCAAAATATGCACAATCTTAATATTCATTCGAGAAACCATGAAAATTGCTATTTTATCGCGCAACCCAAAACTCTATTCAACCTCCAGACTGGTTGAGGCTGCGCATGCACGAGGACATGAAGTGCGCGTTTTAGATGTGTTGCGCTGCTATATGAATATTACATCGCATAATCCCTCTATACATTATCGAGGCGAAGATTTAACCAAGTTTGACGCCGTTATTCCACGTATAGGCGCCTCTGTCACTTTTTATGGAACAGCTGTACTGAGACAATTCGAAATGATGAATGTCTTTCCATTAAACGAATCGGTCGCTATCTCTCGCTCCAGAGACAAGTTACGATCTGTTCAGTTATTAGCCAGAAAAGGTATTGGTTTACCGGTAACAGGCTTTGCCAATAACCCGGATGATATTGAAGATTTAATTTCCCAAGTCGGTGGCGCACCTTTAGTAATTAAACTGTTACAGGGCACTCAGGGAATTGGCGTTGTTTTGGCAGAAACTCATAATGCGGCCGAAAGTGTTATTCAAGCTTTTATGGGACTTAATGCCAACATTATGGTTCAAGAATTTATTAAAGAAGCCGGTGGCAGCGATATAAGATGCTTTGTAGTCGGTGATAAAGTCGTTGCATCAATGAAGAGACAAGCTTTAGAAGGTGAGTTTCGTTCAAATCTCCATCGAGGCGGTAGTGCCGAGTTAATTAAGTTAACACCAGAAGAACGCTCTACAGCGGTTCGTGCTGCAAAAATAATGGGGCTTAATGTGTGTGGTGTCGATATGTTACGTTCAAACCATGGCCCAGTGATTATGGAAGTTAATTCTTCACCAGGTTTGAAAGGTATCGAAGCGGCAAGCCAAAAAGATATTGCTGACTTGATTATTCAGTTTATTGAAAAACGCTTTGATTCAATGGAAACAACCAAAGACAAATCACCTACCCGAACACGAACACGCGGGAAAGGCTAGTATTTTATAAAAAAAAGGGAGGCTAATAGCCTCCCCATAAATGAGCGCACCTCAAACTTGTCCGGCAGGTTTATTTTTGTTGATATTTGTTTTTATATGTTTCGTAGTATCAACTTTTTCCTGCTTTGAAAAAATAGGTTTACTAGGCTCAGCATCTTCTTTGGGAGGACGAGGATCTTTTCCTGCCATCAAATCATCGATTTGATCTTTATCGATCGTTTCCCATTTCATCAAAGCATCTGCCATGTTGTGAAGTATACTGATGTTTTCTTGCAAAATAGTTTCAGCGCGTTGGTAGTTACAATCGATGAAAGCACGAATCTCTTCATCGATATGGTGAGCAACCGTACTTGAAACCTTGCTACCTTGCGAACCAGGGTAACCCATAAATGGCTGACCATTTTCTTCGCCATAAACTAAAGGACCCAATTTATCCGAAAATCCCCAACGAGTTACCATGTTACGAGCCAACTCTGTTGCACGCTCAATATCATTGGATGCTCCAGTAGTAACCCTGTCCCCCCCATAAATCATTAATTCCGCAATTCTGCCACCAAATAAACTGGCTATTTGGCTTTCTAACTTACGTTTGCTGGCACTGTACTGATCTCTTTCAGGTAAGAACATCGTAATACCCAAAGCTCTACCTCTTGGCATAATGCTGACTTTGTAAACTGGATCATGATCAGGAGATAATTCACCCACTATACAATGACCTGCTTCATGATAAGCGGTAAGTAACTTGTCATCTTCTGTCATAACCATGGTGTGTTTCTCAGCACCCATTAATATCTTATCTTTAGCTTTTTCAAGATCGCTCATGTTAACTTGAGCTTTGTTTGATCTGGCTGCAAATAAGGCTGCCTCGTTTACCACGTTAGCCAACTCTGCACCCGAGAAACCAGGCGTTCCTCTAGCGATATCTTTTAAGTTAACATCCTCTGCAGCTGGTACCTTTTTGATATGAACATTCAAGATTTGCTCACGACCGCGAACATCAGGCAATCCAACATTGACTTGACGATCAAAACGACCGGGTCTTAACAAGGCTTTATCTAATACATCAGCACGGTTGGTTGCTGCAATAACAATAACGCCTTCGTTACCTGTAAAACCGTCCATTTCAACCAGTAATTGGTTGAGTGTTTGCTCGCGTTCATCATTACCGCCTCCCATGCCTGCTCCACCACGTTGGCGACCAACAGCATCTATTTCATCTATAAAGATGATACAAGGCGCATGTTCTTTAGCTTGTGCAAACATGTCTCTTACTCTTGAAGCACCCACACCGACGAACATTTCTACAAAATCAGAACCAGATACAGTAAAGAACTTAACACCTGCTTCACCCGCAATGGCTCTTGCTAATAGGGTTTTACCAGTTCCTGGAGGGCCTACCATTAAAATACCACGTGGAATTTTTCCACCCAGCTTTTGAAACTTTTGTGGATCTGCCAAGAAATCAACCAATTCGGTCACTTCTTCTTTGGCTTCTTCACAGCCTGCAACATCAACAAATTTAGCACTCAGCTTATCTTCTTCAAGTAATTTGGCTTTGCTCTTTCCAAAACCGTTTGCTCCCATACCGCCACCTTGGGTCTTACGCATGTAAATGATCCATACTGCGATTAAAAGCAACATTGGGAACCAAGAAATAAACATCTGCATAAACAGCGACTGCTGAGCGGGTGGCTTAGTTCTTACCTGAACGCCTGCACTTAAAAGATCATCTATTAAATGAGGGTCATTAGGATTATAGGTTTCATAACTTTGGCCATCAGAAGTACGAAGTTTAATCGTTTGGCCTGTCATTTCTACTCTTTCAACAAGCTTATTCTTCACCTTAACAATGAAGTCTGAATAAGCAATTGATTCATCAATTGGCGGCGTCGTGTTTACGCGGTTAAATATCAAAAATGCACCGGATAAAACAACACTCCAGAGAAGCGCATTCAGTATATATTTTTTCATGGTTTAATCCCCTGACCCTTAATGAGTCAATAGTAGTGTTGCAATTACCTACAGCAGCATCCAAAACTCGATGTTTCCACGTTACCCTATCATCAGTCTTAAATTATTTCTTTCTTATCCTACCCTTAAAGTAGGATTAAATCTTAACTATCTTTATGAATTTTGTACATTATAAAAATGCTAACAATTGATCCCCAAAGCTACGTCTTATTTTATCAAGCGCTATAACCTGAATTTGTCTTACACGTTCTCTAGTTAAATTGAGCTCTATACCTATCTCTTGCAAAGTCATTGCATTCTCTGTATCAACACCAAAATGACACGAAATAATTTTTGCTTCTCTAGGATTAAGCATTTTAATGGCTTTATTTAGCAGCCCCTCTAGATCTGTTTGGGCAATTTTCATAAATGACGAAGTAAAAACTTGTTGCTCAAGAAAATCAATTGGAGAAAATGAACTCTCCTCATCATCTTCAGAACCTTCTAGAGACATAGCCGTTTGTGAAATAGACAAAATTGAACTCACTTCCTGACAGGATAGCTTTGTGTAATCCGCTAATTCATTTAAATTAGGCTCTCTTCCCTCTCTAACAACAAACTCGTCCTTACCGCGAAATACCTTATTTATATTAGCAACTTGTCCACAGGGCACACGAACAACTCTTTCACTTCTAGATAATGCTCTTGAGATCGCTTGTCTAATCCAATAACCCGCATAAGTTGAAAACTGAAATCCCAATCGATAATCAAATCTATCAATGGCCTTTAGCAAACCCGTTTGACCTTCTTGAACCAGATCATCAAAATCTAAAAAACTGCCTTTATATTGATTAGCAATAAATAATACTAACCGAGAGTTAGCTGAGGCTATTTTCTGTCTTAATTTTAACCACATGTGCTCTGATAACACTAACTCAGAGAAGTACTTATGCATCTCAGTACTCGTTAAGAAAAGAAATTGTTCATCATATGAGTAAACTAAATCGGCCCAACTTGAATCTTTACCTCGATTACGAGAGTTCACTCCTTCTAAACGCTTAAGTACCACATCAGATTTCTGATCCACCATATGTATACTAGGCTGATAACAAAGCCCTCTAAACTTATAGGCATAAACAATAACGTCTACTAATTTTATTAAGTCGTGGAATGAATAGGGAAACAACTCTAAAGCTGTTGTTAAATTTTGTTTGTCTGCAGCATAAGAGGCGTCAGTTAATGGTTTAACAGATAATGCATAAAAATATTTACTAATTTCCGATATGTCAGTTGTTATCTCAGAATCCAGAGTTACATCATCCTCTTGACTGCTACCTGATGCTACACTTTGTTCATACTGGTTGAGTAACCATAAAGCAGTAACAGGAAATTGTGAAAGAGAACTGATTAACTTAGACTTTTCATTTTTTAACTGACTGGCTATATAGAAATTACTATTTTCTCCAACCTCAGCAACAGTCTCAATAACTTCGATCGTAGACTGTTCTGTTTGAATTAGACTAAAACCATCTACAACAACCCCTAATTCTTGTTTTGACAACTGTGTATTTAAATAAGCCATAACGCCAAATCCTCGCAAACAGAGTGTGTTAAATATTTAAGCAACCGTAGATTTAATAAATAAATCCTCATCAGCTACGAAATTTTTAATAACTTCAACTATGATCAAGTAACACCACTAATAAACTAGCTATTAACAATCTATTTACTAATCACTTAACAATAATGTATCAACTAGAAACAATATTGTCAAAGTATAGTTTTACAAAACATGAACAAAATAATTAAAATCCTGTATTAAAGCTAAAATAAATCCCACATAAACTCAGCTAAAACCATTCACTCAGTAAATATATTAAGATATAACCAATTGATATTTTAGTTAATTATTACACGAATAACAGCCATGATCAGCTCTATTATTAATCACAAATGTTGTCCAATAATAAACTGGACAACGCAATAAATAACAAAAATTTTTATAAGAGGCGCATTAACTGCGTTCTTAGCAGCTAAGACAATGAGAAAAAGAATTAATTCTTATTTATATTTATTTTATTTGGTGTGACCACATACTTCAAAACGAGTAAATGTGAAGAATAGTCCGTAGACATAAGAAGTTACAAATTATTACGTCTCATAAAGCCGTAACTGAGTTAGTTTTGCCCAAGATTCATTTCCATCCATATCAGGAATAATCCTTAATTCAAGCTCTTTAACTTGATTAAGTTCAACCGTGTAAGATTCATGCTGCTGACTAGTCAGTGGCGGACTAAAATTAAACTGTTGCCGTAGAATTTCTTGAAAGTCAGTCTCCTTATCCTTGCGCCAAAGCAATACAAACTCTTGAGTGCGAGCTACTTCTAGCTCTTCAAATAAAAGCACAATACGCTTTATCGCCTGAGGGTCATCAAAAACAAAGCGTATCACTTGATGACCAACGTTTGCAGCCTTCCAACCCACCTTATTGCCCGGCAATAACGCAAACTCAATCGGCTGGTCTTTACTCTCAGAGCTAATTTCAACCTGGGCCAGTTTCTCTATATCTAAGAAGCCTGGTTCAGCCTCAGTACCCTTTGTTTCAAGCTCACTAATTAATTTCTTTCGCATTAAGGCACCTTTCTAATAAGGGTTAACTATCCATCTGACATTGTTTCTTTGACTTTATCTCTAATCAATATCGCTTATCAATGCCATCATATCCTCAACTGACATTTTTCCACTGATATCTCCACCTTCAAGCAAACTATTTGCTAAATCTCGTTTATGCTTATGTAAATCTACAATTTTATCTTCGATGGTGTCTTTTGCGACTAAGCGATAAACCGTAACCGGTCGTTTTTGCCCCATACGATGCGCACGATCTGAAGCCTGATCTTCTACAGCGGGATTCCACCAGGGATCCATGTGTATTACATAGTCGGCAGCAGTTAAGTTTAAACCTGTACCCCCGGCTTTTAAGCTAATTAAAAAGAGATCGCCATCCCCAGATTGAAATTGGTTTACCGCTTTCTTTCTCTGAGGAACAGGTGTTGAACCATCTAAATAATGATATTGAATACCTTTTTTATCTAACAACTCTCGAATTAATCTCAAATGTCCAACAAACTGGCTAAACACTAACGCCTTATGACGGTTATCTAACAACTCATCAACCAATTCTTCAAACGCTTGTAATTTAGAACTACTCAGAAGACTGCCTTCCATGACTAGTCTTGGGTGACAGCAGGCCTGTCGCAACTTCATAATTTCTGCCAAAATTTTCAATTGCTTGTGTCCAGACTGTTCCGTACTTGTCATCATGGTCTGCATCGCATTTCGACGTAAAGCCTCATAAAGCGCACGTTCTTCTGAACTTAACTCTACATGCAAGGTGACTTCAGTTCGTGGCGGTAACTCTGTTAATACGTCGTTTTTAAGTCGTCTTAAGATAAAGGGCCTTAACAGCTTCCTCAATCGTTGCTGTATCTCATGATCATGCTGATTTTCAATTGCCTGAGCGTAACGCTCATTAAACTTCTGCAAAGACCCTAACAAACCAGGATTAATAAAATTAAATAAATTCCACAACTCGCCTAAATGGTTTTCAATAGGCGTTCCCGTAGTAATCAACTTAAAATCTGCTTGTAATAACATGGCCGCTTTAGACCGTTTAGTCAGTGCATTTTTAATAGCTTGCGCTTCATCAGCGACTAAAGTATGCCAATTCTTTTGCGTTAAGCGATCGGCTTCTGTTTGTAATAGGCCGTAACTACACACTATTAAATCAAAGGGCCCTGCGTTATCTAACATTTCTTGCCTAGCTCCACTCCCAAATTGATAGGCGTTAAGTGTTGGCGCAAAACGTTGTACTTCTTCTAACCAGTTAATACAGACTGAAGTAGGCGCTAGTATCAATGTAGGGCCTTGAGGCGCACGCGCTAAAATTAAAGCCAATGCCTGAACCGTTTTACCTAAACCCATATCATCCGCTAAACAGGCTCCTGCCCCCCAATGAGCTAAACGCATCATCCATTGAAAACCTTCGTACTGATAACTCCTTAACTCCCCTTGTAAAGTAGAAGGTACCTTAGGGTTTAAATCACCCATTTCATTGAGTCTTGATAATTGATCTTTCCAGGGTTTACTCGCTGTTATCTCCATACCCGCTGTAATTTCATCCAAAGCCAAGGCGGCTAAAGGATGAAATCGTACTTTATCCTTCTGTACCTCACCTAAACCTGATAAATCATCTAAGCGTTTACGTAACTCTTGAGTAAGCGCAAAAACCTGTCCATCTTCGAGCTTAAGGAAACGACTTGATGAAGTATTTAAAAGGTTCATTAATCGCTGCATATCCAAGACTTGATCACCATCAACCTCTAAACTACCTTCAACGCTGAACCAGTCTTTTTCTTTACGTACCGAAAACTGCACTTGCGACAAACCAATTTCACGACTGAGCTTGATCTTCTTACCTTTTGGCCATTCAAGGAGAGCAAACTCGCCTAAGGACTGCAATTGCAACAATGCTTCGAGAGAAGACTCTGGGTCATCCAATTGCCACTTAGGTTCTTTGGTCGCATATAAACAGGAACATCCCTTTAAGACCTGATCTAAATATTGATTCTCTAAATCAAAATCACGCGTTGTTTGCAATTGCTTTCCATCAATTTCTGCTAATACCGTGACACCCCCAGTGCCTGGAATATAAAGCGGCCCCCCGTCATTAAAGGGTTGCACAAATATTTCTATTTGGATTCCCTGCCCTACCGGCTGTAAATGAACATGTAACCGACTATCGGAATCAACTGTTAATGCATAACTTGATGTTCCACTAATATCCGATTGCACCGTCAACATGGAAGAAATCGAAGCAATTGAATCAATCACTTGCTGCCGAGCAGTGACTGGAACCGTCAAGCCCTTCTTGCCAAGTATTTCGGCAACTTGACGATGTGAATTATTAATCACATAGATTAACAGACCATTATTTGCTGACTTTTGAGCTATTATTTTTTGATGGGTCAGTTGGGGGATTAACGAAATATGAAGCTTTTCTTGTTGCTCCTTAACAAGTAATTGTGGCTCAACCAAACTGATGTTAACCGGAACTTCAGATGACTCCTGATTATTCCAATAGATAAAAGGGTGTCCAACCGCTTCCAGAATGGCACTACCTGCTACAACATAGATTTCTTTTGAATAATAGCCATAATAATCAGTGTCTTTCTCAATTTGTATGTGCGCACACATACGACGATCCTGCTCAGATAAATAATCAAATTCATCCATGTTATGGTAAAGCCTTTTTAAAGCAACAGCTCTTCCTTTTGTCCATCGCCCACCTTTACCTGACCGCTGCTCTTTTGGTTCCAAGATAATTACGTTATTTATCAAACTTAATGACCAAATTAACCTTAGTTCTTTTTGAACAACCACATCAGGATTAACGCTCAATTGACTTAATGCCTCTAATGCCCTTTGCCAAGCAGATACTTGAGGCAATAAATCGATAATCTCAATAAACGGTAACGATGCAAATTGCTTGGCTATAAGAAGACAATGCTTGTTTTTATAATTCAACCGTTCTAATAAGGTCGCGCTTACACAAGCATACCAAATATATCCCAATTGCTGAGCTTGCTGACAGAACTTAAATAATTCCGTTAATAATACATCTCTGCTCTCGCTTTTAATAGTTTCAATCTCACCTATCCAAAATAGCAATAAAGCTTGAAACAGTTGATCAATAGGACTTTTTTTATTGTTCAATAGATAAGTAGTTTTCTCAATTGAAGATTTACTTTGAAAAATATCAACAATCTCTAATAAAGCTAAATTTAGCCACCAGAATTGATTTTGAAAACCTTGCTTAACGATTAACAGTGCTTGTTGCCTTAATAACTTTAAATTATTAAAGTCACGACTACGAAGTAACGCTAAATTAAAAAAATAACCGTGCAAACCACCTAAATTAATATTACGTTTCCCTGTTTCTTTTTTATAGGCTTTAAGTGCCAATTGAAAGTAACTAATCGCCTGATCATTTTGATTACGCAAAAAATATAAGGTCCCTAGTAATTTCAGTCCATCTGCTGAAAAATCACCTGCTAACCAGGCTTCAGCATCTGTAAAATCACCACGAAGTAAGCGAGTTTCAATCACTGCATGAACTATTATAGGGTTATCATGTTTTGCAGAACCAAAAAAGGTCTCGAGCAATTGAAATTGAAATGAAACATCTCTTAACAGTAAATGACTGTCATTTAAAAAATAACTTAATACCAGTGATTTAATAGTATCCGACAAGGAGGTGAACCATTCAACGCAATAATCTTTAAAAAATATTTTATTAATGTAAAGAGAAAAAGTTTGTGGGTAATCACTATAAAAACGCTCAATATTAGCTGCGAAGGCCGTGTCATTACCTTGATACAAAAAGATACGTAGCTGTTTTATAGCATGAAAGACTTCCGTTCTCGCGGGATAGTAATACCCAGGCTGAGCAATAAGAAATTGAGCGAGTTTGTTAAACCACACTTCTTCAGTTGCCAACCTCATCAGATACTCGGCAAAATCTTCATTACATCGCCAACCATCAGGCATCACTACAATCAAATTAGTTTTAAGTAATTTCTCCCGTAAAGGCTTATCAAGTACGGCTAACTTTTTGATATCAAAACAAGCTAATGTCTTCAAAAGTGCTTGTAAGTTAGATTGTCCTATAGGTGCAAAAATAACCGATAAAACCAGCATAATAGTCTGCTCATCCTTTGATAGAGCATTAAAAGAGGTCAATAATTTATCTTTCATCTGTATATTGTTTTATTCCAAAAGAAGAGAGGGAATAACATTAATGTCGAAACGATAAATTATTAACCCTAACTATTAAGAAGCTTAGTAGATCTAAAAACATGAAGTTATAAATAATACCGTAAAAACTGGCTTGGCATCATTCATAACCCCATGGTTTATTATTTTAAAGAATCACAAAATATTGGCGTAATCCTGCTCAAGTTGACGAAAGTTAAGCGATGTCATAAAACGACTAAAACTTAACCAGGAAGACAAGCCCATTAAATCTTTAAACTGGGGTGGCAAGAAATGGGGTGCGATCACTGTCCCTTCTTCAACTAAATCAACCAAAACCTTCATATCTTCAATCATTGTTTTACCACAGAACAGTAATGGAATCCGATCAGGCTTACCTTTACTGACCGCTAACCTCATAAAATTATACGTGAGTACAAAACCCTTGAGATAAGTCAAATCTTTGGTAAAAGGTAACCCATCCGAAGTGCTGCCTCTAAAAACCCGGCTACTTAGCGTATAACTTTCTTCCTCATCCAGGCCTTTTTCTCTAAAGAAATTAAATATATCCATAAAGTCGGCACCTTCTTCAGTCAAAGTGATAGCACGTACCCGATTGATTAAACGCATCAACCGATGAGGTGTAGAACTAAACGTCAATATCTCCATCAATACAGCGAGACCCTCTTGGGTCACTGTCGCAGATGGTGGCCCCTTTCCTAAGAAAGTACAATACGGTTGCGCAAGTCCATTTAATGTCGTCCCCAAATGCACCCATATTTCATGAACTTCAAGGACTCGCAAATCACGCATATTAAAAAACGCATCAGCACGTAACTTTACATAATCAGTACCTGCCGCTGCATCAGCCAAAATACCATCACTCAACATTGCTCGCAAGCCATCCCCAGGAAAGACACTTTCTATTTTTTCATTTAGAATGGCCACGGCATCTTTTGCATTAATCGTTTTAGGATCTTCGTCTAATGAATCAATTTGTATTAACTGGGATAAAGTTCCCTCCATCATACTACCCAAGTTCGCAATGGTCGGATCGCCTACATGAAAAACATCCTGAGAAGAGCCATATAACTCCTGAGAGATATTTGAAAACGAAGGGGTTCCACGCGCTTCAAGCATACAAACTACATCCTGATATTCCCTACTAATACGCCGCATGATGACGCTAAGAGGATTTAACTGCCCCAGCTTACGCACTAAATCTCGCTCAATCTGATAAAACTCCAGCTTTTTTTCAGCCGGATCAAAACCCAAAGGACGATTATTATAATAGTCAGTTGTAACAGAAGGCAGAGACTTACAATTGCCTTTAAAAAACTCATGTTTAATACTATCGTCCCACTTAATGGCATCAAGAATTCGAATCGGTTGCTGTGCTTTAACAATTCGATCAGAAAGCGCTTTAACTTCGGTTAGATAAGTCGATGGTTTAGCTATTTTTCCACTCATGTCTAAACTCCGTTATTAATATATCGTTAATGGTAATAATTTACAGTAACCGTCAGTATATATAGCAGAACCTGCACCAATAGATCAACAGATTAAAAAAGTTAAGTGGAATTGATTAAAAAAACTTACAAAATATAAACAATAAATTTTTCACTTAAGATTAATTTAAGACTATATGGTGGAAAATATAATACAAAGTGATATCTGAGACTATTTTATGAACAAAGAACCCCCAACAAATACTATTGACGAAGAAAGTAAAATTGCATCAAGAAGAAAATTTCTTAAGCAAATTGCCTATGGATCTTTATTAACTTTAAGTGGTTCTGACATAGCCTCGGCAGCAATAAGAGATATCATAAAACCTGGGAAATACGGCCATGGCCATATTTACAGACATAAATCACATAGAGAGCCAAGACAACTACATAGCACTTTCCTGAATGAAAGCCGTCTACAACCTCAAAACCCGGCAATTTACAAAACGTTGTCTTTTGAACATACTCAAACCGGCGATAAATTAATAAAGCTAACCTATTTCGAAAATGGTAGATATATTAAGGATGCTCTGAACGAAATTAATTATCTGCTTCGCGACTGTCACACAGATGATATTCACCCGATTGATACTGCACTTTTGGATCAATTGTATGATTTAAAAGAAACCCTGGGCATCAATAAACCATTTCATATCGTATCCGGTTATCGGTCTCCCACTACCAATGCTGAACTTCGCAAACACAGTAACAGAGTCGCAGAACATAGTTTCCACATGCAAGGAAGAGCTATTGATATAAGAGTTGAAGGCTTAGAAGCAAGAACCATTAAAAATGCAGCCCTATCAATGGCCAGAGGGGGTGTAGGCTATTATCCTTATAATAATTTTGTACACCTGGATACTGGCGATATTAGAAACTGGTAAAGTAAAACCTTTAAACGACCCAAAAACTAGGGCTCTTTATCGCTTTTCTTATCAACTTCAGGATTATTTGTTGTTGCAAACGGATCTAAAGCGAGCACAGGTGGCGGTGGTGGGGCAATCATCTCCTGATCAGACAAATCAACTGACTTTTTCAGTTCCTCCTGTAAAACCGCATCATACCCATACACATCTGGATAAAAAGCCAGGTTACCGTGTTGATCAATGAATGACGTAGAATAGAAAAACAACACAGGAATGGATTTCTTCAAAACCACCCGACGTGTTTTTTGAGTTTGTAACGCCTCCTCTATAGCCTCTTTGCTCAACTGATTTTTCAGCACAAACTCAGCCAATTGTTCTGGATTTTGTACCCTGACGCAACCATGACTAAAGTCTCTACGTGACCGACTAAACAAAGACCGAGAAGGCGTATCATGCAGATACACATCGCTTTTATTTGGAAATATAAACTTGACCTTACCCAAAGCATTTTTCTTGCCCGGACGCTGTCTGACTCTCACGGTACCTTGATTCAGTCCCGAAATTGTCCCTGCACTAAAAGCAACGGCTTTACTCTCATTTCCGAAAGTAGAAACCAGCTCCATATTCTCACTGGCTAAATAACCAGGATTCTGCATTAATTTTGGTAATATTTCTTTCTTGACTATGTTGTATGGCACATTCCAATAGGGCATAAAATCGATAAAACGCATTTCTGCCATCAATACCGGCGTTTCATTCTTCAATGCCTTACCGACAACTACCCTCATATTAGGAATATTTGTCTCGAAATCGTTAATATCATCATAAGCCCATAATTGAAAGGCGGGTATATTAACAATAATAGTGGCTCCAGCATTCATTTCAGGCAACCATCGAAGACGTTCCATTGCCAACTCGATTCGGGTAACGCGCTCACTGAGCGGTGCATTTAACTCTGCAATCGTACTTTTACCCAACACGCCATCCGGCTCTATTCCATGTCGAGATTGAAATTTTTTAATACCAAAAGCAAGTTTGCGAGTGTATTGATTAGCCTCCTTCGATGAGCCTATTCCCTCATTAGGCAAGTCTCCTAAAGAAACTAAAAACTTCTCTAACTCCTGGGACTTTGGAAAAGCTTCACCTTGTTTAATCGGCTTAGTAAACACAAAGCTATGGGCAACAGAATTTTTCGATGCTAATAAATAGGTACTTAATGCCTGTTTTAATTTTTGATACTGCTTTAATTTTGGCTCTACCCGATCAGGTAATTGAGCGATGTTAGCTTGATTCAAACTTGAATTAATAACCGTGGGTAAATCAATAAGCTTTTTTTCCCTTAATTTAAGATTAAAATTGATTCCTTTTGGATTGATACGACCGTAATGTAAATCATGCAAAAAACGTAACAAAGACAAGCTGATAGCCGTATCATAAAGCGCTAGTTGCTTATAATCATTACTAGCGATAACCGACTCTGCAGGCAATCTATTTTTTAAAGCCTGGCTATCATAATCAGCAGAATCTAGCCCATTGAAAGCAGCATCTTCTAATAACTTTAATACATCAGCTCTATTTTTGTCAGCTTGAAAATCAGCCAACCACAACAACTTATAACCAGCCAGTTTATATAAGGCATCTAGATCTTCAGCCCGATTCCGAAAATCTGATCTCATTAAATAGGGATGCTGTTTTGCGGTAATAATCGCAGTAATTTCGTTAGCTAAACCAGTGGGTTCATGTGTTATCGATGCACTATCAGATGCCTCTTCTTTAGGCTTTTTTTGAGTATCATCTGATTCACTGCCACTCGCTGAACTCATTATTTCAGAAACATTTTCTTCAGCAAACAGCGGTTGGCTTTGCAAACCTAACATAAGCAAAACTAATAAATACTTAGGCAAATCAAAGCGACTTATTTTAAAAACCTTAGGCTCAAGACTTAAGTCAGCCTGATTATTTACTTTACTTTTAATCGAAAGAAATAGCTCGCCCAAAACCAATATAAACCGTCTATTTGCCAATTTTCTTAGTTGCATACAATAAATGCCTATCATTAAATCACTGGTTTTCAATTTAAATATATTTAAAGGATGCAATACTAACATTAACAAACTATTTCACAATAGCAATAAAGCCTATTCTTGCTAAACAACAAAAATTTAGTTGCTTATACCCAATAAAATACCAGCTACTTTATCGTCGAGGCTGAGACGCAACTATTCCGAAGTAGGCGATAAAATTACGTTCTAACAAATACGGGGTAAGGGGTCTTCTTCAAGCTCTTGTAAAATACGCTCGCCCCCCAGCAACGTTTCAATAAGCGCATAAGCAGGCCCCTTTTCTATACGACCAATAATCGCTGCCTCGCGATAACCCAAGTCATGCATATCCTGAAGTGCCTGCTCTGCCTCAAGGGGATCAATAACTGCCAAAACACGTCCTTCACACGCCATATATAAAGGATCATAGCCCAACATTTCTGCCACGGCTTTAACAGACTCATTGATAGGGATTTTACTCTCATAAAAACGAACGGTAATTTGACTGGATTTGGCGATTTCGTGAGCAATGGTAGCTATTCCCCCTCGGGTTGGATCACGCATGAATCTCAACCCTGGGTGTTTGATCAATGCTTGGGTTATCGGCATCACACTCGCCGCATCAGACTTCAAAGTACCCGACAGACCAAATTGCTCACGTGCCAACATCACAGATGTACCATGGTCGCCCGCTGTACCACTCAATAAGATCAAGTCACCGGGTTCTATCTGCTTGATACCTAATGTTAACGATGACGAACGTTGACCAATACCCGTGGTTGCAAAATATACACCGCCTCCCTGCCCGCGCTTTAACACCTTAGTGTCTCCTGCAACTATCTTTACACCACACTCCTGGCAAGCTTTCGCCATACTTTGGACAATCCGGTCAAGCAAGGCTATTTCCAGACCCTCCTCTACAAAGGCGTTCAAGGTTAAATACAAAGGTGTTGCCCCTGACACCGCTAAGTCATTCACCGTACCATGCACCGCCAAACTGCCAATATTACCTCCAGGAAACTCCAACGGTTCGACCGTAAAACCATCTGTGGTCACTACAATATCACCCCCCTGTAAATTTAAAGGGATATAGGCGGCGTCAGTATCGGTATCTAATAAATCATTTTTTAAATGACGGGCAAAAAGTTGCTCAATTAACTCTCGCATTAAGCGCCCGCCATTCCCATGAGCGAGACTAATGAACTGATCAGATAAGATTTTTTGTGAAGTCAACGGTACGCCTTAAACTATAATTTAAATCGCCAGCACCCTAATAACTTCAAACACATCCGCATCTTGGTGTGCAAGAACTGATTAAAACTATTATTGTGCAAGCATAAAGCTTAATTATAATCTCAATCAACTGAAACTGTACCCGGATTTAAAGCCTTAACATCCATCTCAAAATCCATTTTAATCCGCTTTGAAACCGCAATGACTTCCTTCTTGTTTTTGAAAGGTCCCGCAATCACCTGATAGCCTTTATTATTTTGAACCTTGCGGGAAGGAATCATGGGGCCCTGATGATTAAGCAGGGTGGCCAGTTTTTGTGCCTCTGCTTCATTATCAAAACTGGCCACCAAAATGGCCCAGTCGCTATCCTTTAACTCACTGACAACCGGTTGATTATATAAATGCTCAGGGTGCTCCCATTGCACGGCATTCGCTAGAATCGCTGATTCATCCGGGCTATTGGTCAGAATCGGGGTAGGGATACCATCGGCCCGATCAAGAATTTCATCTACCCGAGCCCAATCAATTGAAACCTTTTTCTTAGCACTGATCTGCTGTAACTGTTTTAATAACTTCTTTTTTAGTTGTGCCTTATTCTGCTCCCATTTTTGTAATGGCTCATTGGCTTCCAGATAAAGCATATCGTGATCCCAAGCCGTCAAATAGGGTTCATGAATGATACGAACCGGCATGCCCACAGATGTATTCTTAAAAAGAACCTCTATATCTTCTGGATAAAGTTGCACGCAGCCATGACTAATTTGCATGCCAATACCATAAGGCTTATTAGTACCATGGATAAGATAGCTCGGAAACCCAAGACGCATCGCATAAAGCCCCAGCGGATTATTGGGCCCAGCAGGTACAACACCGGGTAGCATGTCACCTTTATCTTCATGCTCCTTATGAATAGAATCAGGCACTACCCAGGTCGGATTTGCTTTTTTATCGACAATACTGGTTAATCCCATCGGGGTATTCCATCCTTGTCGACCAATACCGACTGGATAGGTAAACACCGTATCAGGTTGATTTTTAGGATAATAAAACAAGCGCATATTGGCCAAGTTAAGAATAATCCCTTTATGAGGCTCATTAGGAAGAATAAATTGTAACGGCAATATCACACGACTATTTACTGGGGGGGTCCAAGGCGGAACCGATGGATTAGCAATACTGATATCGTTATAACCCAGACCATAATGTCTAGCTATATCAGATAACGTATCATTTTTACGCGTATTAACGGCAGCGATCAGACCAATCATATTTTGATCATCCGCTAACTGAAATTCATGGGAATCATCAAGTTCAGTTGATGCGGGAAGCACTTCACGACCGGCATTGATAGCAACCGGCTCAGCATCATTTGAAAAAATGCCTAAATGCTGACAACCACTTGTTAATAGACTTAAAAATATCAAAGCAATTAACTGACTTCGCGAGGTTGTTGTTCTTTTTAAGGTTAAGCTGTTCATTTAATTTTACCCAAGGCACGCTTTACTATTGATACGTGCCTTCACTGTGATTTTAAATTGTGTAGAATAGTGGCTTAAGTTAATACAACTAACCTTAATGGACTATTAACGAGTTGACGGTAAGCCAAAAATAACACAACACTTTCAATATTATGCAAATATGGGTCGATGCAGACGCCTGCCCAAAGGCCGTCAAAGAAGTTTTATACCGTGTAGCTAATCGCACTAAAATACAAACAACTTTAGTTGCGAATCAATTCCTTCAGACGCCACCCTCGCGGTACATTACTTCATTACAAGTAAAATCAGGCTTCGATGTCGCTGATAATGAAATTGTTAAACGCTTAAATATCGACGACCTTGTTATTACCAGTGATATTCCCTTAGCCTATGAAGCCATTGAAAAAGGTGGCCATGCTATCAATCCACGCGGTGAACGCTATACACGGGAAAATATTAAAGATCGTTTAACCATGCGGGATTTTATGGATACGTTACGAGCCAGTGGTATTGATACAGGGGGTCCTGCAGCACTTAATTCACGGGATATCCAGGCATTTGCAAATCAGTTAGACTCATTCCTGGCTCAACGACTCAAATAAACATCAGTAAAGTTTACCGACCAGATCCAGATGGGTTAAATACAGCCGCATATCAAACTCCAATTGATGATAGTTCGGCTCCATATACTCACATAATTTATAGAATGCCTTGTTATGCTCTTTCTCTCTTAAATGAGCCAGTTCATGAACCACAATCATCCTTAAAAACTCTGGGGCAGCACTCTTAAAAACCGAACCAATCCGTATCTCGTTTTTGGCTTTTAAATTGCCACCCTGCACTCTAGAAACAAACGAATGTAAACCTAACGCCTGATGGACAACATCAATTTTATCATCGTAAACCACTTTACTCAGTGGATTAGATTGCCGAAGATACTGGTTCTTTATATCAATGACATAACTATATAACGCTTTATCCGTTTTAATAGCGTGGCTCACCGGATACTTTTTTAAGAGCACATCAGCTAATTTGTCACTGTCGATGAGTTTATAAACCTGATCAGTAACTGTTGTGGAATAACCGGCTAAATATTTTAATGTGTTCATAAGTTACCCACTAGTTGGAACCAATTTCATCGCCATCATGGAAAGCAAATACAAAATCCCCCCTGATCGAGCAAGTGTTTTATGTGAACCTGTTTGCCTTTTAATTTTCCAGCCAATACGTAAAAATGCAGCTAAAACACGCTTTGCTTTTACGGATGACCACTAATTCATATTGCGGCAACAAGAGAAAAAATAATTGATAAAGGACTACTTTCATCTTGCTCGCTCTGCTATAACACGAAGAGCTAAAGCTTCGACCTAAACCATCGCTTTATCTGCGGTTTCGCCATACCCAAGCACCCCTGGCAACTTAGAAACTTATGCAAGCCATCTACCATCGTTTTCTTGTTCATGCTGAATACTAAAATTAACTGATAGCACCTATGGGAAATTAAAATTTATTTTGTGTCAATACAACAGCTAGTTAAATGAATTGACAAAGAACAATGTAGCTACCGTGGTTTGGTCAATTTTTATCGCGTTATAAAACTAACATCGTGATCGATTTGAAGCCATTTAGGAAGCGGGGCGTGTCATCTCATTATATATGAAGTTATATTTAAATGTGAATTAAGAGCTAACACGCAAATGATTCCAAAAAAACATTGCTGCAGCTAACTTACCGAATACATGTACCATTAATCCATTATATGATCGAACGTTGCTTGCACATTCAATACCCGTTTGCTTTTCAATCCAACTGAATAGGCTTTCAATCGGCTGTCGAACACGAGAAACAGCGGTCGATAGCCATTGATCCTGTGGTTCTAAATGCGATTGGCCTTTTTGCTTTTTTACTGGAGTCAATACCGTTAGGTTTTGTGCATTTTCCACTTCTTTTGCATCTGATCGTTGATAAGCCTTATCCCCATAGAGCGCGTTGTTGTACAACTCAGATCTAATCTGATCAAATATTGTTCCATCATGGCAGTTTGCTGCGGTGACGCCAATATATTCAGGGCTGGGCAGCGTACCCGCATGGCGCCGCCCGACCACATGAACTCGAACACCATAATAGTACAATTTTTTGGTTGAGCAATAACCCGCATCTGCCAACTCTTTTGCTACACACGCTTTAAACCGGTGTCCTTGTTTGGCTAATGCCACGGGAAATGAATCTATCAACCAGACTTGTCCCTGATTTTTTTCTGCTTGCTCTTGTTGAATAATTTCCAACAGGGGGGCAAAAACATCTGCTACTTTATTCAGGCGTTGCACAAAGGCGGTATAACTGGGTAGTTTTGGAAACCAGTCTCGTAAATGACGATCAGCATAATTATAGATCTTCTTCAGTTCTCTATTCTTATCAATAACTCCAAATAGATAGATCGCTATAACTTCTTCATCGGTAAAGCTTAGATCTGCATAATTTGTCATTCGCTGATTATAAACCCAGAGGGTTGTTTTATAGTGCTTGCATATATAAAGATAAGTTGATATTAATTGCTCTTGCCAGTTCATTGTTTACCTATTGATTGGAGGGAGTCGTGTCTCTTCCAATATTTTAGATTAAACCAACGAATGAACTGGCTTCCATTTAGCTCTTAATTCACATTTAAGTTTACTCTACCCCGTTAGTCTATATTTCTTTATTTTATTAATATCTTGACTTCATAGCCCTTACCGGTTGGCCAATCTTCTTTTACTACTTCCACATATGAAAAACCAACTTTAGCCCCGGCCTTCTTTCCGATTTTGATTGCATTTTTCAATCCTTTCGGTAACTTTTCTCCAGTAGCTTTCAAACTCAGAACTTCGGAAGCTTTTAGTAGTTCCTCATGAGATTTTTCTGCCGTCTCGCGATTGTTTACGTTTAAAACTAGCTTAGCTTGATTCGCAGTTGTGCTGTCACCTTCAACGGAAAAGGTGAGGTTATTTGGATTATTTGTAGGAGAAGAACTGGGACTCAATTCTCTATATTGACTTGTACAAAAAAAAGAGTTTCCGTATAAGCCCTTCCATCCACTAGTTGCTAGATCCAAATCTTTCATATAAGCACAAATTTCTGACGGAACAGTAGATTTTAGTTCCGCATTGACCGCATTGGTCACAAATGATGAAAAAACAATTAGTACCGTGATAATAATTCGCATTTATTTTCCTTGTGGATACGTAAAATATACCGCAGTAGAAGTAGATTTAGTATATTCATAATAGATTTAATGGGTCTAGGTGGACAGGGCATTGGCCCCGCCCATAATGTTTTGATGTTCAGGCAATAACATCTTTGAAACGTCGCAGAAAAACACCCCCTAATGCGCATGGTAATCAGCGCCTTTTGTTCTTTTTCCTTTCTTCATCTACATCATTTAAAAATCTCGCCGTGGCTTTTACTGTGTCGTTATAACGTTCTCTCGCTAACTCATTTTCAATTTTGAGCCGTTCTTTATAAACCTTGGCATCTATGATTTTTTGCTCGGGGGTACGGTTGTCAATATTCTCGCACGTCATTCCTTGATCTTTTAGTGACTGAATTTCTTGCTGTCCTTGCTGAGTTTCATTGCTTACGTATCGAATGGAACCAGATACATCCTTACATTTAATAATTTCTGCATAAACTTGAGAAAAGCCCAAAGTGTACAAAAGTAGTAGTACATGTTTTTTCATAATACTCATAGGTCTTACGGAATATAATTTACAACAATACTCTTCGTATAATCATACTTGATTGTTACAACACATTATTTATTCTAACGCATGTCCATATTAACAGCGAGCCAATGCGAATATCTCATGGATGATGGGCGAACTCTAATACAATCCAGGCAAAAGTCAAATAAAACCCCCAGTTTTATTGACCCATGATTTAATTTTTTGCGATTCGATTGGCATTTTATCGCAACCGAATACGAATTGAGTCCGATCACTTCGGAACTTAAGCCACCCGATTCCCATTTGTTTGGACAAACATAGCCAGGGAAAGCGATTTAATTGCAATTCGGTCGCAATAAATTCGCATATTAACGGCCAGGATTCGCAATTGTGAGGGGCAAGCATAGATACTCGTCGCCTTCACTTCGCACTTGGGTGCTCTCGATTCCGATTCGGGTTGAAAGAGTTCGCATTCTAAAGGAGACAAATGGCAATCGAGAGCCAACAATTGCGATGTTAAATGCGTAAAATGCCCCGATTACCGAAAAATTATTTGTAAGGTAGTCGCAATTGCCGGCAATCGAATGCTGCAAATTCTGGGTCTTTGTATGCCAGCAAAGCATCTTCTATTATCGCTGATGCAGCAATCCAGGCATCGACCAAAGATAATTGATAGAGGGCTTTTATCTCCGCCGCCTTTTCCTGTAAGGCTTGATTTTCATGTATCCATTCAATGGGTAGCGACAAGCATTGCTGATAAGACAATCGGTTTTGACTGGAATCACACGGATGACAGAACCATCGACAATCCATTCCAGTCGATCAGACGGCGATAGGTGAAAATACTGCCGAATTTTAGAGGGGATAACCGTTTGGCCTCTAGCGGTAATAGTGCTTCTCATGAGAAATGACCTTCTTTGAATTACATTTATGTGATTATAGTAATTCAAGGAACAGCCCTTGCTTACTATTTGGGCTCTTCCCGATTTCGTGGGGTGACCACTAAATATAGTGTTAGGCATAGCCAAATATCCTCCTACCTTCGACATCAAGCCAGATATGCTGAAATAACCGACCTAAGTCATATATCCCATAACAACGCCGCTTGATGACTTTGATTTTGTTATTGAGACCTTCGACAAAACCACTCGATTGCCGCTGA